>Ga0099824_1000849_pt1 | contig 40192 bp, 13 predicted proteins | sample SiratrowhiteBW_FD_76837 | JGI IMG/M metagenome (GOLD analysis project Ga0099824, IMG submission 76837) | Root nodule microbial communities of legume samples collected from California, USA - Siratro white BW | ecosystem: Host-associated > Plants > Roots > Nodule | place: USA: California... | reverse complement strand
TTTTTTATGGGGTTTGTGGGGTTTTTGTTTTGTGGATGGTCTTTTTAGATATTATTAATTTTTAATTCTGTTTAAAGGTTATAATTTAGGGCCGAAAATTTAGATTATTTTGTTTTGTTTTTTTTTTTTTTTTTTTTTTTTTTTTTTTTTTTTTTTTTTTTTTTTTTTACTTTTGTTTTTTCAAGTATGATCTTGTTACTCAGTTTTTCTCTGTGCCCATGATGTGTTTCCTTCAAAGTTTGAACCTTTTCTGCACTGCAAATTTTGGGTCTTGATTTTCACACTCCTGTCTCAAAAGTTACTGTAGGGGTTAGGTAGTGGGAATTAGCTCATTGAAATGTACAATTCACTTTGGAGGTAAAGGTAAAATCAGTAATTTTCATAATTGATCAGAAAATCATGGCAAATGATGTGTTAGAATATCAAATGTTGATCTTCATCCTTAAAGGTAAAGTAAGTAATTTCTTTCACCGATGAGAAAATCATCAGTTGATGATATGTATGTGTTGGATTGTCAATAATTAATTTTCACATTGATATTCTACTTAGTGCCATTTGTATGATTATACACCACCTTCTCATTGGGAAAATTAACCATTGATATTCATACACATACATGATTTGTTATGCATATATACATATGTAGAGTAGGGTATGTTAAGACAAATTTCTATGTAAACATTTCTAGGAAAGAAAAATAAGGAAAAATGAAATTAGTTTATCCATAAGCTTCGTTTTTAATTATCTGTCTGCATTTGCAAATTTTGACCATTAATGGAAAACCTTGCATTATTCTCAGAACTCTGCACTTGGACAAATGTCATAATTCTTTTTTTCTCATTTTTCTTAAGACCGAGCTTAATGCTTGCTTAGGCAGAAGGCTAGATGATACCTTGAGGAATGAAAAGTTCTTTGTTGAAGTTTAACTCATTTGGATATGAATATATATCATCAGTGTCAGCAGCTGAAATGCTGAATCCGACAGATGAAAAGGATAAATAAGTCATCGTTTTAGTTTTTAAATCTGAAGGTAAATGGAGTTCACGTGCTCTATTTATAATGGAGATCTGAATGCCAAATGTGAGACTTTGGTGTCAAAATTATATCGCTTAATAAAACTTGCTTTCTTTGAGTTGTTTTATAATATTATTCCTTCCTAGTTAGTGAAAACTTGCTTGTTTGTTTATAGTTTACTGATGTCAAAAGTCTATATATAAGCAAGTAGGTTTTTTGAGCTCTGACCTCATTCTTTAACCCAAAACAATAATAATTGGAAAAAATTATACTTCTAGTACTTTAAAATACCTGGATGATTGCTTCATCCTAAGGGATCTAAGAATAATACATATGCAGCGTGTAGCAAAAAGAAGACCTAATCAGAATGTTTTCCTAATATTTCAAATTTCATCTGTTATTTATCAATGATAAACGAATCTATGGACAGCTGGATTTATATTCATTTCTTTCCTTGAAAATTGTATGCTTTTATAGTTGATGCTGAATGATACAGGTGTGATTTTGTAGTGCTTTGGTTCTATGCTATTTTTTATATTTCATACTAGCTTTGACACATGGGTCTAAACATTGAACAGGTGGGAAGGTGGTCCAACCAAAATTCCATGGTCCTTTAAAGAAGAAGAGACTATGTATCTGCTGGAGGGAAAAGTGAGGGTTACTGTTGAAGGATCTGTTGGGTCTTTTGAAATTGGGGCTGGTGATTTAGTTGTCTTCCCAAAAGGAATGAACATTACTTGGGAAGTGATTGAAGCTGTGAAGAAGCACTACAGCTTGAAAAAATAATGTGTACCATGAAATCCTTCTACTGTTGTGGACTAATGATACGCCATGTATGAACTTGATCAAGTTTATTACTACTCACTAAAACTATAGTTACTAATAGTTACAGGGATGTAACAAAGTCTTCACTTCCATTACATTGTACCTTTGACAATGATCCTATTGAAAGTAATCTCTCATCATTGTTATTAAGATGAACATGGAGGGAGCACATGACTCGTTTCTTTGCATTATCAACGTAGTTGGTTGAATCCATTGTTGCGGATTCATTGTTCATGTGGACAAGATATTCTGCTAATAGATTCTTCTGAATGATTTGTAGCTATACAATATGTTATTAGCAATTTCTGTTGGAATTCCTCTAAGTCAATGAATTTAATGCAAAAGAATGCACCTTCACGTACATGAAAGAGAGCAAGTGATAACCTTCAACAACCTGGTGGAAGTTTTTCTCCAAGATTGCAGGAGAACAACACTAAAATATGAGGGTATGGGCAATAATTAATAGACTCCTCATTGCTTAAAGAATAGTGTGACTTATATTTTTAATCTTTAAAAAATAGAAAATGTGTGGTGTTAAGGACTAATATATCCTACCGTTGAATTTTTGAAGAATGAATTTGGAGTTTTACTCTTAAGATATGCTTCAACTTAATTAGTTGGTGCTTAAGCTTCTTAGGTTGTTACTTTTATAGAAGGATAAAATCAAGGGCAATGAGTCACAACTACCATTCTACGATTTAGTACAAAAATGTTCCATGGGTAGTTGGTTTGCAAGGTAGTGAAAGTTGAATGGTTGACTCAAAAGTTTCTTTTCAACATTTAAGGTAAGCTCTTAACTTTCATTGTGGAATGAGTATGACTTGGGAAATTATTGAAGCTGTGATGAAACTGTAAGCCCTTAAAATGTTGTGACTCAAATATGATATGCGTTAGGTAATTCAAATTAAAGTTACTATAGTTGTTACTGATGCTCACAAAAAACCTTATAATTGTTTCTGATGCATATAGAAAACCCTCAATGCCATTACGGTTCATCACTGAGAGTGATCCTAAAAAGTAATCCTTTGAGTTCACGCTAATTTTTCAGTTTGCTCAGTTTCATAAGCATGCACATGAACTAGAGGAAGAGAACACTCCCTAATGTGGGGAAGTTTATGCATGCCATATTGCCTAGCAAGTAAATTCAAATTAAAGTTTATTGAAGACCATGAATTAGCTTTCTATACATCATATAGCCACTGATTTTTTTTACCCAGATGCAATCTAATAAATCTTACAACAGACAAAACACTTATTACACCGAACAAATGAAAAAAAAAAATATTTTCTTTAGTATTACGATTGCATCCGTCAATACCTCAATTTGCTTCATGTAAGCTAGATTTTCTCATGCCATCAGTAAATATTTAGATAGATGTGTATTTTATTTTGTAACAACAAAGTTATGCATAGAGACCTACAAAATAGCCTTTTCCTTCATGTAATGGTCCATCCTATAAATGATTGTCACATTATTAGTTTGTATGATGGCGTTTTATGTCACTTCCTAGGGGCTTATATTGTTGTCTCATTTCAGAGGTGGCCCAGTTCATTAATCATTATTAACCCTTGGCCGGTTTCAATTCCATAAACAGAAATTTTGATGTGAAACACCTTGAAACTCTGAAGAATCCTTGGCACAATAGTTAAGATTACTGTCATTTCCATGTGACGAGGTCACAAGTTCAAGTTGTGAAATCAGCAAAGATACTACCGACAATTAAATCCATAGTAGGTAATTGCTCAGAAGGGCACCAGTAGTACAACGGAAAAAAGAAGTTCTCATTGAGACCCAGTAAAAAATAAGTGAAAATTTTGTATAATGTGCTGCCTAAATTAGCAATGCTACACTACACCTTTCTTTTCTCTTCTATTATTTGTTTCCTATCCAGTGAACTTAGACAAGTAGCTATGCTGTTATACAAGAGATAATTACAGCAGCTTTTTTTAATGAGTTTTGTACAAATAACAATGACAATGACAAATTATACATCGATTATGGTAAGTGGATGATATTACAAGCTCATGGCTCTTGATGAAAGCTCCAAATCCCCCTCATGCAAATCTGATTCCCCCACATCAACATTATCCTGTAAAAGATTAAGCAGGTTTAGTCAAAAATCAATACAACATCCTCATGGCTCCTAATGCATCAAATGAAGGAAACATGTTAGGGGGCATGTTATTACATAAGCAGGGACTAATCAAGGTAACTGGAACAATTCATAGTTTTTATAATCAACTCTCTAACATAAAATCCAATGCATTAACCAGTGCATGGAGATCATACCGCTGAATCTTTCATCTTAGCTAGGTACTGCTCCAGAGCACCATCTCCCCGAAGAATTTTCCCCCCACATCCAGGGGAAGTTAGTGATCCTACTGACTCTTCATCAACAACAACTGCATCAATTCGATCACTTCCCGTCTTGACATCAGGAATCTGTTGCACATGAACGTGGTGTGTATTAGTAAAAATCTGCAAGAATTATGATAGTTTGTGTTGATATTTAAGAATAAACCAACAGTTCAATACCTCAAACATCGCCTCAGTTAAAATGCTTTCCAGTAGGGCTCTTAAGCCTCTAGCACCAGTATTTTTGGACATTGCTTTCTTTGCTATCAGTCTTAGAGCTTTCTCTGTAAAGTGTAACTTGACCTGGAGAGTAGGGGTAAAGTTTGAGATAAATAGACTTCCTTGTGTCCACTTTACAAGCTACTTACACTCTTAATTGAAAAAAAAAAAAAATTAACAAATGGACACACAGGAATTTGAATATTTTGAGGAAAAGGCAAAAACAACTTGACAAATTTGACCCAGCATAGAAGAAACAGCAAATGGCCCAAAAACAGTTGTAGGCTAAATCAACCAAGGTTAGTTTTGGTCAGTCTTCTGTGTCAGGTTCCAATATAGGAAGGCAAAAATGGCTTTGAGACAGGCTCCAGGCATCATCAACAGACGGAAAAAATAAGGAGATTAAGGAATACTTTTATGTCATTGTAAGAATAGGAAGAGGGAGCCTAGGTGATTAATTATATACAAACTTGAAACAAAATATATATGAAGGGAGTTCGTCATTAGAAATTTAGAAAAGTCTGTCATGGATAATCATTAAATCAATCCCTTTAACCAATTTAAAGTTTGAACAGTTTGCTCTCAGTATGCCTAAATTTTTGTTAGTTCGGAATGTATGTATCTGGTGGCCACAAGAGTTCAGGTTTTCACACCAAATAGTAGTCACATGCACAGAGTCAGGCACTTATACCATCACAGACACACAAGTACACACCATCAGAGGCACATACAGAGAGAGCTGCTTACATTATTCATGCTAAATAATTTCTTGTACTGCTTGCCAAGAGCATTTTTTGGTTCAGTAAGGACCTGCAAACCCAATAGTTAGTTATATGAGCATATTTGCAAAATCTAAATATGAAGTAACATATACTAGAAACAAAGGGATTCCCATCGTTCAAAATCTTTTCTACTTTCCCAATAGCGTTTCAATTGTTTTACTGTAACTGAAAAGAGAGGAACAAAAAGTGTCAACGTCAAATAAAAAGAGGCCATCTTTTTTCATATGGGTGTTTTAATAATTCTAGGAAAGTCAGGCAATTGAAGAAATATGAATTACCCAAGTTACAATAGCCGTAGGGAAGTCACACAATAAAAGAACTATGGCTATGTATCAAGTACTTGGGGAACCCACCCTCAAAAGCTAGCTATTAAAGAGGAAGGACCAAACACTTAAACACTCTACCGAGCCACTGATGGAAACCCCAACAAGGATTTCACTGCAACTGTATTATTGGATGAAAAAGATAATCTACCACAGTTATTGCAGCCAATGAGAAAGATAAACCAGAGCCTATGGCTCCTATCCAGAGAGACACCCTCCTAACCACCCTTGTACAATATTCTTGTTTGCCTTCCCTTATTCCCCTAGTGTTCTATTATAAAAGCAGGCGGTAAAACAGAATATGCTGACAGAATTCCTTCTGCAAATGCAGTACTGTGTGCCATCTCACTAACTAATTCTCTCCGTCTTTTGAACTCTCTTTCTTCCTTCTAGAGTATACTTTCAAATGATGGGCTTTTTCTGAGTTAGGTGCAACATGTGATCCCATTCGTTTCTCATTATCATAATTGGGCTCGAGTTTCCTGTCAAACACCCTTTCTAACACTTTTTACCATTGATTAAAATTTACACAAAACTACAAAATCAAGAAGTTTATTAAATACGATGTGAGACCAACAAAAATTGCAATTTCAAACGACCAATAGAAGAGACTGTCCCTGAGATTCCTCTCTCTGTGACATACACATATATTGACTTTTCCTTGTACATTTTATACCCACATCATAAGTTCCTACTGTAGTCATTCAAATTTATAAAAAGTCCAATTGGCTTCCATGTTATTAAATATGAACCATGCACTTGCATAAAGACCATATGACTATATGTTCTTTTCCTCATCAAATTTATTATTATTTTTATAAAAATATTGAAGTTCATTTTTAAATGTATTAAAAAAACCTTATTCTTGAGAGAAAAATAAAGATTTAAAGCTTTTAGGAGGCTGAAAAACCATATGGATTCTCAAGCCTTTAATAATTGTAGAAAGCATCATAAATCATAAATGACAGAACATAATTATCATAAGATGCACCACTCAAGAGGCAAGCAGAATCAGTCCTTTGAGCACTAAATTGTTCAGAGAAATGGGGAATTATAAGATATGATATGATCAAAAGATAACATAAACATGGTAAGAATACCATCATAAGTTGGTCTTCGGTTAAAGCTGACAAGCTGACTAAGATGGGGAATCGTCCAATAAACTCTGGTATTAGGCCATATGCAATAAGATCAGCACTTTCCACCTGGAAAGTATTAAATGCAACATTTAAGTCTCAGTATGATAGTTATCAGCTACAACAATTCATTATCTTTCTATTGTGTCTTTATCTGGTGTTGGAGGACAGGAGAAAGCACACACCAACATGGTAGCTTAAATGCATTACTTACAAGCTTCAATTATAAAAAAAGGAGATCCGTATTTCAGATAATAAGAGCAATACTCACTGACTCAAGTAAAGATGATGTTACTGCAGAATCTGTTATTCGACCAGTTCTCATACTGGCACGAACTGGTGCTCCAAAACCAATTGAAGAATCTTGTCGTCTGGTTCATTTGATAAATAATACAAGTTAGTGAATACTCCGATGGAAACCAACGCATATGTAAAGCATCTATGATTTGTAAGTAAATACTTTTGCAAGACAATAGCCAAAAACATCTACCTTTCTGAAATGGTTTTTTCAAGATCAATAAATGCTCCACCACATATAAAAAGAATATTTTTTGTGTCCATCTGCATAAGATAAAAAATTAATGGAATATTATTGAAGGAATTAACAAGTGTTACTAGCTATATGCAAACTGTACTAGCCACTAGGTGACTGAAACTAGCCCACATAGACAGACTATTGAAAAGTACTATGTTGGGAGAAACAAGAGTTTTAAAAAGAAACTCCAGCTATCTATGTAGCTTTTAAAGCAAAGGTGTTCATCATTATTAACCAACGAACGAGCCCATTGTACCATTCTCTTGTTTACATTATTTTTCCAATAAGAAAAAAAAAAAAGGATACATTAATCATAACAACAGAAACATGTTTATAAATTATACACGAAGTAGTATTTTAGAATGGGCAACGCACATTATAAATGTTTTTTTTTATATAAATAAATAATTTTTCAATATATAAATTATATTCTTAATATATAAAAAATTGTATGAAATAAATATATTTTAACATGTAAAATTATTTTAAATTCATAATAAACAATTTATATCATAAGGTTAATTTTAATGATGATAATTTCTTCTGAAAAATATTAAAATTCAATTTACAAATAAAGATAAAAATGATAGATTGTAAGAGATAAGAGATGAAGAAAAAAAATTCCAAAAACGCTCTTGTTCAACAATAACTCCTAAAATTCAAGATAGCTATTCTAGTTTATGGAGAAAGAGGATATTATAGGATTCAAGACGGTGTGAAACTAACATGAGAACATTTGTGTAATCACATCCTGGTGCATGCATGAATAAAATAATAGGTGATGTTATTCTTCCAAAACAATATACCTGAATGTTATCCCCTCTTGGATGCTTCCTGGCTCCTTTCTCAGGAACATTTACTTTCTAGACAATAAAAAATAAGGACAAGTTTAGGATACTGCAAGTAAGAATGGCACTAACAATTTAGCACCTACCTCTTCAAAACATTCAGAACAAATAATCAATTAATAAGTGAAAATATGAAAAGGTTCCACAAAACAGAAAGGTGATGTTACATAAAAACTATTGAATTTGGAATATGATAACTTGCATTTGTATTGCAAACAAAAGTACAAATAAATCTAATATTAGAATGAATCTTAAAAACAGTCACTAAAAAGGGCTATAGAATATACAGTTTTAGAATCATAGAACCAAATAAAACTAGCTAAACAGATCAGGGAGCAATTTTGGTCTCACCTCAAATAATTCTAATTTTTTTCTTTATTATCATTATTTTGTTTACCATGGGGTTCCTAGGCAAAAGGATGTTATGATAATTCAATGTTTGTTCAGTATTGCTATGGGTGCTTTGATGGTGTAAATAAAATGGGCATCTTTTTCACTTAACAAGAGACTACTTGGTAAAAACTGCACATTTTACTCATGTTCCAACAACTCAGTCCTCAATACTTGAAATTACCATTAGTGTATCAATGCTATTTGCTACTACCAATCAATTACCAGTTAAATACCCTAGACTCAAGATGAAATACCTATGAGAACATATGTGAATAAATTGCTTGTAAAAGTGAAGATTTCAGTTCCAGTATAGATGAGAGTAAAATACACCAGCTATCAATAACAGCATTTAGGATCTTTTACTTACAGTTCCTTCCAGCATCTTTAATAATGCCTGCTGAACACCCTCACCAGAAACATCGCGGCTGATGTTTAAGCTCTCGGCCTGTAGCAATATTTACCATAACATTTAAAATCTTTAGGGGGTTAGAAGTATGAATTTTATCAAATTAAATTAGCAAAGAAACCTTCTTAGTTATTTTGTCAACTTCATCAATGTAAATTATTCCTTGTTCAGCAGCTGCAACATTGAAATCTGCTGCCTGTATTGCAAAAATTAACCAGTATTACAATGATATCGAAGAAAGGTATAGCAAGTGAGATAAAAAGGACAATCTTTGCACATAACCACAGTAGATGAGGAGATTCAAACTCTAGCTTTCCTACCTGACATGCATCATAATACCAATGAGGGAAGAAATCCAACATAACAAGCATCTCACTAGATAACAACCTATATAACATACAAGGATATAAAGACTAAAATTTGGAAAAAATTAAGAACATTTTAATTTTTATCATTGAGAAATTTTCTAACTAGACAACACAAGTCTATAGTTATTGATTACTGTATAAGAAGATAGATATCAACAAAATAATGAGGGAACAGGGTAATATTTTCTTGTCTACAACTAATATAAATTGCTAAAGATTTGTGCTGACCTTTATCATTTTCAATTAAGTTTATATAGCAAGGAAGCTTCCTGACTGTAACAAACTCTATTATGAGAAAATCCATTCATCATCAACTGTACAATATAAGTGATAATAGAAAAGAAAAACCTAAGAATCTCTAGGACACTGAAAATTGATAAACAGGTCAATTCCTAGAAGACAAAGAATTTATAATCTAATAAAACATTATAATTGTGCAGAACAGCACACATACCACAAGTAGTTTGTACAATATTGATTCGACATCTTCTCCAACATAACCAGCCTGCAAATTAAAATCCTCTTTTAGATCTAACAACAAAGTTTTGTCCAAGGACAAATGAGACAACTACAAAACTAAATCAGATATAGTTACTAATACTGAATACCCAAAGTTTCAGCAGAAAAAGAAGAACAATTGCGTCCAACACAACATACTGAATACATTCCTATGTCTAAAATAAGAAAAAAATTCAGATCTTTGGCACAGGAAAATTTATAAATTTGCATCATTTACTTGCCTATGCCGTACTATGTTTTCCAAATTCTAACCTTACCCCATTGATGAATTCATACTTGCCTGTGTTAAGACTGTTGCATCAGTAATGGCAAATGGCACATTCACAAATCGAGCCAGTGTTTTAGCAAGTAATGTCTTCCCTATTTGATAAAATTTAGATTAGCATAGCACGCACATTGTAATTTCAGATGCAGATATAAAAAGAGCAAGCATTGGGGACACAGCTAATTATCATTTTATAAGAAAAAAATAAATAAACAAGTGTCAATGAGTGTCATACCTGACCCTGTTGGACCCATCAAGAGAACATTACTCTTTTCTAGATCCACATTATCGTCATCATCTAATAATTCTGAATCTACAGTTGACCTAGTATTGAACTCCACCAATTCAATCATAGCAAATAGATAATGTGAAGGAACAAACTATGATTTTGACATTTGGTAAATTCCCCATATATCTATCACGACATATAGATTGGTTCATACATGAAGAAATCTGTATAAAAGAGGGGAAATAAGGAAACAAAAGAATCGGCTGCAATTCCACCAAAGGGGTAGTAAAAGAACTAACCCTTTCTGTACAGTGGCATGGTATATTCTTTTATAGTGGTTATAAACAGCTACAGAAAGCACCTTCAACAGAAACATAAACCATTGTCAAAACAATGCATTCACAGTGACTTGTAAGATATCAGCAAGTTTAATTGTTTTGGACATACAATGAATGAACAAAAAGAAACCATTGGAGTCAAACTCAAAGCCATGACAATGAATATAGAAAGACATACATTTGCACTAATTTTCTTTCTATCCTCATTCTGCATCCTAAACTATCCAAAAGGGGTAAATTGACACATGTACATGAACAACAAACAAACTCAAAAAACACTGGATACCTTCTTCGCTCTCTTTTGGCCTATAACAAACTTGTCAAGACCCTTACATATCTCCTTTGGAGAAGGAAAATCCTTCCCCAAATTAGACCCTCCCCAGGCAGTCTTCTCAGCATCGCCGCCACCACCACCACCTGAACCGCCATGCCGAGGCCCAGTAGCCCGGATAACATTAATCCCAGGTGCAAAAGGTGGGCCTGGAGGAGTATGCACAGCCAACCCATTCTCATTCCCATTCCCATTACCATTACCACCTGGTGGCCAGGACTCAGGTGGCTCCCCATTACTACCATTACCACCACCACCACCATTGTATGACATCAAAGTCTCCCACAATGACACTTCAAGCCATTTACTTGCATTAGTATTACTCTTAGGCCCAGATTCTTCTCCTCCATGACTAGCCCTACTAGTACTGCTACCACCTTCTTTGCCACCACCTTTTCCATGTGTGATCCTCCTAGGAGAATGTCCCTTACCACTTAAATTATTAACACCATTATTGTTAGTACTACTGACCCTACCAATCTCCACGAAAGTACCCTGCAGAGGTGTAGTGTCATAAGGGCGAAAGTAATAAGCAGTTTTGCAACTTGGGCAAAGGTTAACCGCTTGGTAACCCTTTTCTCTCTCTCCCTCACCACCCAATTCAGAATTCGATTCACTCTGTGGGGTGGGAAAGTGGCGATTAGAGAACACAAGGTTCATGTCTTTAGTGCAACGGGGGCAATTAGCCTCAGCCCGGATCTTCCGGGTCGGGTTGTCGTCCGACCCGCCGCGGTCCCACTTATACCGCTCCTGAACCCCCACCTGAGCCCCCCGCCGGCGGCCGGATACCATGTTCAGCTGGGTCGAAATCGGGCAAAAATTTAACCCGGTTCGCTGGTGCCCACGTGGCACAAACCCCGAAAGCGACGCCATTTCCTTCGCCTTCTTCCATCTACCAAAGAGTCGCGACATGGGTCGAAGATTTCGATCCGAAAAAAGCCAAAATCGGGAACTTGGGATTACAAACACAGAATAAAGGTCGCGTTAATCAGTAAAGTAATGCTTTGAATTTGGATAGCCCAATTGGGGAATCAGCATGGAACTGTGAAAAAGATAAGAAATTTGGATCTGTGTGGGCGGATTATATAATGGGTGTGCGTGAATTTATGGAAGGGAGAAGAAAAGGGGCAGAAAGAGAGAGAATGAAGGAGAAGTTGGGTTGGAGGGGAGAGGATTGAGCAAGAAGATAGAGTTGTGGAGTGTTTCTCGGTGAAGGAAGGAAAACTGCCAACACAAAGAACATGACAATAACACACGTTTGTGTCTTTCTCTCTCTATCTCTGTGATTTGAGGAAGTTCATGAAGTGGGTGGGTGATGGTTAAAGTGTTGTTTTTTTTATTCTATTTTTGACACTTTCATAATCCATTTTGTAAATGTTAAATTGTTAACTCTCTCATCATCTTCTTCACTTGATCTTGTGTTGGATTGCAGCCATTAGCTACATTTCTGGTTTGGTTTCTATTAATGGTGGAAAGCAAATATAGCAGCAGAAGAGATTTTTGTCAATGTTTTTTCTTCAATATTTATTTTTAGTGGCATTTATTTTTGGATGTGCATGCATGAATGAAGAGGTGTTTGTAGATCCAAAGGCTATCACATAGATCTAATTAATTCCACGTGGATCACATTCATTGATGAAAATTTGTCAATGCCATTCTATTATTTACAGAGTAATCACGATTCCTTTTGTCTATTGAATATACCAAACATCTGTTATTTATTTTGTTTGGTCAATTTTTTTCTTTATAGAAATGTTTTAGTAAAATCTTTGAAATATTAATTTTCTTATTTGATCCTTTATTATGTTATTAATATCTATAATAGTTATAAAAATATAAAAAAAATAATTGTTTTTCAAGAAAAAAAATAAAAATTAAGTTGTTGATTTTGAGTTGAGGAATTATGTAATTTCTTCTATTTGACCACATGACATATTATCTGCATATTTGTTATCTATAACAATATATAAAAAATTAATCTTGATGTCATTATAGCCTTAATAAACAACAAATATTATAGTTAACCCTCTTTTATTTTTACTTTTTTTTTTTGTCCAAATTTGAAAATATCGTTTTCTGTTACTCTAACTAGTCATCAGAATTCTATAATTTTATAATAAAATGAAGATTCTATAATATTTTTTTACAAATTGAAATTGATATAACAAGTTAAAAAAATATATACATAAAAAAGTTTATACAAATAATTTATGATAAGAAATTTATTTTTTCTAAAATTCCTTATCAATAATTTTGTATAATGTCCCTTTATTTTTGTCAAACTCTGATGTTCTATTCACTCAGTCTTAAAAAGGCTACCTATCTCCTTCTTTCTATACTTCTGTTTGAATCTTCTCTTATTAATATAGAAATGTTTGGATAATCTAAAATCGTAAAACGAATATATTATTTTGCTTTTATCCGATCAAGTGTGGATTAAATAGACTTAGGTTAGTCTCATCCATAAGTTTATAAATAAACCTATTTTATAAAATAATAGTTATACTTATAAAAAAAATAACATTACTTTTTAAAAACACATATATAAATTATATTATATATACATACCATTGTATATAAAATTAAAATTAATTTTATTAGTATAACTAAAATTTTAAATATATATTATTTGAATTTATTTAATTCTTAATTTTTTATTTTGTGAAGTGAATAAAAAATGGTCATTAATTGGCTGTACTATATAAGATCAGACGAAAAAAAAAAGTATTATAACTCTATATTGTTTAAAATAATATAATTCGTATGTCATTGTTTAGGAGTTTTCTATATGCAAGTTGTGAAAATAATGAAGTTTTCATACAATAATAAAAATACTTACGATGACGGTTCTAGATTAAATTGTGATCGTTTTTTTCATTTTTAACGATAGTTATAATATTAAAATCGTTGTTGTTATTATTTTTGACAATGATTATAATCATAATTATTGTTATTTCTCATGTTCTATTTTTTTAATCAATAATAAATTCTCCTAATTTATCGTTATTAAATCTATTTACATTGATCGTTTAATAATCATCGTTAAAAAAATTTTAAATATCAATTATTTTGACAGTCATTGATGTACATATCTTGCAAAGAGAAAATTATAATAATGACAATGAACTATTTGTAATATCCTTACCGTTGTTAAAAACACTTTCTATAGTGGTGTGAGTGACTTGGGTTCAAGGATATTTGTTGGAGTTTGTTTGTATCGATTGAGATTATAATTGATAAATGTGTCATTTGATGATGTAAGTATCTAAGGAGATTGGTGACTTGTGTTGAGGGAAAAAAATTGAAAGAATATTAGTTGAATTGTCCTCGAATTAGTGTAAAAAAGGATGGTATGGAGTAATCTATTAGTGGGTTTTTATCCTTGTCGACTAAAAGTTACAAGAAGTGTGTTAAAGAACACTTATATGGTAAATGATTTTTTATAGCACAAACTTTGGGCATAATATTCTTCTAATTAGGTTAAAGGCAATTGTTTGATAGGTAAATACAAGGTTTGTGAGAAGTTAAGAACAGGTTAAAAAGAAAAAGAGGTTGAGATAATGTTAAATAATAGGTTTGTGTGAGGTTGTTTAAGTTTTACATATTTGATATTGCCTTATAGTAAATTGGCAAAGTTCATGGCTTGGCATGCAAGTAGGGCATTAAGTGACTAACTCACATCAAATGTCATGCAATCACCTAATAAGAAAGATTAATGACCCTATTATAAAATAACACTCAAAATGAGTTTGAGAGTCCATGAAGGAACTATGTTGACAAAACTTAAATACCCCGTGCATGGTGATTTTAATTTGAGGAAGAACCAAAACAAAGTGTCAAGGCTCTAGTATAGGAGTCTTAATCCAAAAATTGATAACTTTAGTGTATCCATTTAAACTAATTGAGGGTGTCACCCCATATATCAAAGTACGCCATGTATAGTCTTTGGTGTGTAACGGGTATCTAAGATGTACATGATGAAGTTGTTTGAGTCATGGTAAAAGAAATTAGATTAGGTGAGATTAAAGGAGGTGGTAGAGTAGCGGATGTTACTATGGTGTAAGGTAAAGTTAAGGCTTGCATTGAACCAAATGTGTGGGGCATGCTAAGGTTAGAAAACATGTTTGTAGGATTAAACATTCCAAGTTGATTGTTAGTGATGGATGATGTGTCATTGGTGATTCGAAGAAAGTCAAAGGGGTTGTGGTGAGATGATCAAATTTTGTTCATTTATGTTGTGTATGATGAACATGAGAGCCTTTAAGGAAGGAATGCATAAGTCGTTGTAGGAGTTAATTATGGTCATCTTAGGCTTCTAATAGTGTTTGTATGAATGATGTCCAATTTGGAAGACATAATTACAATGATGAAAGCTAATGTTTAGTTCCATAACTATAACCACCTAGCTATTTTAACTAAGCATTATAACAACCCCACTATCATTACTTAAAATAGAATAAAAAAACACAAAATAAGCTTGCACACACCTACACACACGCACATACATGGGTTTTAGAAAACCAAATAAAGTAAAATATGTACATATATCTAAAAAGATGGAATTAAATTTCTATAATCAAATATATAACTTTTTCTTATCATTATCCAATAATTTGTCTTCATTTAATCACGTATCAACACATTACAAAATAGACACAAATAAATAAAGTAAATAAATATCATAAATTAATTCTTTACCTCACCAAAGGCATATATAAAATTCATTCTTTACCTCACCAAAGGCACACAACAAAAAATTCCAAACTTAACAATTTTTGGAATACTATATTGACTATTAACATTTGAGACTAACATCTAAAATATGTTTCAAGGTATATCTAAGCGTGCCATTTTAGTATAATTTTAATCTTAATTGATACCACACATACATCATAGTAATTTTTTAACACTCATTTTCTCAAATATTTTGTAACTCAATAATCATATTATACTCATTCTAAGTAAGTTTACTTCCTAAATAACTACATATCATAAACATACCTTTAATATCACCATGTTCCATAAATTAAAATTAACAATTACAAACACATGAAAGATTTCATTTCTTTCTAGTATATATCATTTATTCATTAATACTGTATAATCATACCTCTTAATATCAATATTTCGTATAAAGACATTATCTATGCACAACTATATCAAATAATTAAAACATTGAAATATAGATTATCACATTTAAAAACTATTTTCAACAAGTAAACCATGTCATATAATATAGGAAAATGTAACAATATTTCATCACTTAAATGATTTTATCTAGTAAAATACAATTTATTCACGTTGCACACATATACACGTAAATACAACAATTTAGGATAATAACTTTATCAATCCACATCATATTCCAACTTAAGAATATAATAATATCACACCCTTAAAACTTTCATTAAACTCACCACTCTTATATTATGCTTAAGTTCACAAGGTTAGAACAACATCATTTAAGAACTAATCAACTATCAATTTTAGACTTTCTCTAAAAATCTCTTAAATACAACTCTAATTCAAACTTACTATGTAGAATAAAATATGAACATAAGTTTTAAAAAATTAAAATTAAGTTTAAGATTCAATTTATACTCATTAGTACAAAAATTAACCTTATAACATACATTTAAAATTAGAATTCCTAAATACTTCAATAATTCCACCAAAATACCCATTTAATTCAAGACTTTCTTTGCATGCATGATCCAAATTCAACAACCACCAGTTAATAATAAAATATAATTGAAAATTTAGTTTGAAGTAAAACTAAAATCCCTTTGAATTCCTTGTACTCTAAGATAGATAAATCTTCAAGAGGATGAGAAAGCTTAGACAACCAAATTCATTTATCTATTAAAGGTTAAAACCCTAACCATCAATCATCACCTAAAAAGTTAAAGGCACCAAATTTTCATTTTCCTATGCAGTCTTAATATGCATTCATGTATTTTTTTTTTTAAGAAGAAAGGAGATTTAAGAAAACTTACCCTAATCACCACTCTATTATTGATGTTTTACAAAGCTTCATTAGCTAACTTAGAAGTATTAATTTCATGAAAGAATTAAGAAGGACATGTTTAGGGTTATTTTTGTGTAAAAGAAGAAGAAAAGTAGAATAAGAAAAGAAGAGAGATCGATGGTTCAGGTGATTTCTTGGAGATAAACAAAACTTTTTAATTTTTATTTGTTCTCTGATGTCCACTAAGTTAACACATTATCCTATTTCTCTTTAGGTAAAACTCAATGCAAACCACCTCTTATATTTTTATTCACAACACATTTCTTAAAATCTATTATTCTTACCTTCATACACTCACCTATAATTATTTAAACTAAACCATATAAAATACATACAAACTTTAAACATCTAAAATCACAAACTTACTTTTAGTAATAAAAACAAATTCTTACAACAAACTATCTACCTAACTATTCTATAAAGATAACAATAATTGATAATTATTCTTTTTTTTATTTCAGGACTTTAAATAGTAATATGTACAAATAAGGGTGACAATGGACAACATAAAAAAAATCATTAGAGACACCTTAACAAATTTCAATAATTAAAAAAATAATAGTAATACAACTAAAATATAATTCGATTATGTTGAAATCAACTTTATTTTATAAAATAACCAGTGACCTCATTCAATACATTCAACATAATTCATGACGACTTCAAATGTAAACCTAATTTTTAGCTGTTACTTTTAGTTAAAATGCATACATAATTATACTAATTATACTTATAGTTATGGTTACAAAATATAAATTTCACAAAACGAACAATAAGAATGTAAATAGTAAAAAAAGAAATATATAAAGAAAGAGTATAATGAAATTCTAAAAAGACTAAGATTTGATGATGAATCACAAAGAGCATTAATGCTTATTCTAACAATGATAATAAATATATCCATATGTTACAACAACACGACATTCAACAATGGAATTCAACATCTTTTATATTTTATAATAAAAAGATTATAATACACTATTAAGTGAACTTCCAACTAAAACAAATTTATCATACTAGACCAGATCATCAATTGATAATTACGAAATGATAAAATATAGATATGATATGTGTCGTTTAAAACTCTTTCTCTTTTGTATCTATTTTGAGTGTGTATAAATTATTTTCTATTTTCATAAATATCAATATTCCTTATATAGTCACACACTTATTTATGTTTATCGTTTTCCCATGATGTATCCAATAATCTTTCTTAATAATTTTTTTTAGAAAATCCATCATGTTAAAGATTGAATAATACAACACTTTATAAATTTGATTTTGTGTTATCAAATTAAATTTTCCTTTATTTTTAAATCATATCTTAATGACACCTATATCGAAAAAACATTCTTTTCTATTTGTGAATGACCCCTTCAAAATATGATGGTTTTTTTTACACAATGTTGTGCTTATTTTTTATCATAAATATAAAAACAACGAAACTCCTAACTTTATCTACATATATACCTTTTTCATCTAACTAATAAAATAAACTAGTTATTTATTATAAAATATGTGATTGATATGCATCATTAAATGTGCTTGACACTGAAAAATATTGATATCTACAAGACATAAACTTTGATACACTTTGTGGATTGATATGATAGAATTTAAAACAACTTTTAGAGTATGTTTGGATGAGAGGGTAGATTTGAGGGAGTAGATTTGAGATGAAGTGTATGAATTGATTATTTGGACTAAGTAAAAGATAGTAAGATTTGAGTGAAAAATTTATAAAAGTTTGTGAGTGATGTAATGTGTGTAATTGATAAAATTATTTTTTAGTAGATGAAATTGTAATTTAAATTAATTAAAAATTAAAAATAATTAATTTGTTTTTTTATCAATAAATTATTATTATTTTTGATAAATTTATAAGATTATTAATTATTTAAAAATAAAAATTAAATTATTATTATTAATAATAATATTATTATTTTATAAATTTATTTCCAATATTATTATAATTTCTATTAATATTTTTTTTATTATTTTATAATTGTATTAAATTTATTATTATTTTAGTAATTATTAATATTATTATGATATATTATACAATTAAATTATTTTTTAAAAAAATTTATTTTAATTTAATTATTTATTATTTTTATAATTTTATTAAAAAATAATAATATTAATAATAATAATAATATGTTATAATTAATTATATTTATTTTATTATTATATAAATATAAATATTAATATATTAATAATTAAATAAATTATGTTTGAAAAGCCCCGAACTCTTCTTCCGAAATCTTTGGGACTAGCAAGAAAGTTTTAAAAAAAATGACCTCAATTTTTCGTTTTTAAATATTATTTTTTTTTCTTTCTAACTTTTTTATCTCTCTGAGCAAATCCGTACCTGAATCCAACGAATTCCTTAAATATTAAAACTTTTTTTTGACATAAATGAAAAAATAATTAAAGAGAAGTTTATCAAACCTTATTCATGAGTATATTAAACTTTTATAATTAAATAAAAAAGAGGATCCCTTAATAAATTAAAGAGTTAACTTAAAAATTTCATAATTGATATCCATTCGTCTAAAATTTTACAATATATGTATCCAAAAAATCATAAATTAATCAAAAATTCTATATGTATTTTCTTTTACTATATTCTAATAAAAAAAATGCAGGAAGGGTGCCCTAACCCATATTAACTCCAAAACTCACTCAATTAATACATTTACATCTAAATTTTTGCAACATATGTACCCAAAAAATTCAATATAATCCTGTAAATAATATATAGGGCTAGGAAAATTTCTTAAGATAGCATGATCTTAACTCTACAATTTCATAATTGTCTAATAACTCAATCTCTTTTTTCTATCACGGTTTTATGAATTAATACTTTATGTGTACTTTTAAAATTTCATAACACGTATATGGATAAAAATACACAAAAGATGTACCACTAAAGAGTATGTTAGAGAGCTACATTTGAAAAGGAAAAAAAGTTGAATTTTTTATTTAACATTTTCCAATTCGATATTTTTAGAACAGAAAAAATATTTATTTATTTTTCTAATTTGTCCTTTGACTTATTAAGATCCATTCAGCATCCCAACCCTTTATTTATTTATTTATGTAAATATTAGATAAATTTCTAAATCTTAAACTAACAAAAAATAATAACTTTCTTATTTAATATATTTTAAAATAAAAAAATAATTACTAATATTTTCTAATTTGAGCTGTCATATTGAGTAATTAATATTCAGCATCCCCAATTTATTTATTTTCATAATAAATGTTAGATAATTTTCTTGGAACACATCAAAATATTGTTGACTATTTTATTCCTTAAAAGCCCATGTCTTTTCATAAAAAAATCATAATGACCAAGTTGTTAAAAATCACAAGAAATTTATTTTACAGCAAAATACAATAAATTATACCTAACACTCCTTAACACATGGCAAGAGGTGACCCATGCATGTTTGATTGTCTTCTTCTATCCTATGCAAGAATTAATTATATTCATTTTAATTGATGATTAATTAATTAATAGTAATTTTTTTCTTATCTTGAGGGATATATTTATACTGGCATTTGCAAGTGTTCACATGCACATTAAATACTTTATTCATAAAAATAAAAGTTACTGCTAAAAAATATAATATTATAAAATTTAATAAAAAATATTTTTTTAAAATCAAATAAAAAAAATAAAAATTATAAAATCAAATGCTGAATAAATTAAAAATGTTTTAATAATTTTGAAATAAATCTAATATAAATATAGAAATAGTACATATATATACATATTTATTTGATTTTACTAAATTTAAAACGTTGAATTTAGTTATACATATAGATATATTTTAATTTTTATACTCAATTTTAACAAAATTTGGAAATTACCTAGTTTTTTTTTTAAGGATAGGTATTCTATGTCAAGACAAATTTGAACCATGATTATATTTTTATTTGTTTGTCATTAGTTGATGCCAAATATTATAAATTGGTTTGTCACAAAACTATTCTTTCAACAAAAGAGAAAAAATTATTATTGTGAAAAGAAGTTCCTCTCCAAGTGTGTGACCCTGAGAGGAGCGAAGGTGAAAAGGCATGAGCAATTCTCAGCAAAGGCACAAAAATGGAGAAGGAAAGAGAGAATGAAAACAAACTACTCTAACCAAATTCATTTCTTCTTTCTTCTTCAACGATCTTCAATTCGGTAAGTTTCCACCTTTATTCTTCTTTACTTCAAAAGTAAACCTGAAAAATTGTGCTATTTTCCTGCTTCCTTAACCCCCTTTTACTCAATCTCCTTTTATTCTCTCTTTTCAATCCAAAGTTGTTAACTTTATGTGATTTTAGCGTTGCCCTTTTCTTTTAATTTTTCTTCATTTTTATTTTTCTTTTGTGTTAATGTTGATATTAATATTTAGGGTTTTGTTTCCCTTTTTCAGAATTTCTCTGTCCGCGATCACCATTAAGTGTCGGAACTTTTGCTGAGGTTTTTGCTGTGGAAGATTCCGCGTGTCCGAGTTTTGAGTTCTTTTCTGCAATTGGTAATTTGGTTATGCTCTTGCTGCTTTTACTTCAATTGAGTATGTTTGATTTTCATTTTCAGTTACGAAGTTGTGTTGCCCTGTGATGAATTAAGATTAGTGCTTCCCTGTGATGAATTATGATTAGTGCTGCGGAGGAATTGGATGTGTTTTTGGATTTTGTTTCCTTGTTTATTTCATTTAGTATTACTTGCTGATTTGATCCTTTGTGTTGATTCTATTCCGGTGTGATGTGCTGTGCCTAATAACATAATCACATAATGCAATTTATTTTAAATAAATGTGCCAACCAAAACCTTTAGTTTACATTTTGATTGGTTTAATATGTTAAGTTGATGGTGGTGAGGAATAACGGGAATAGACGGGAGAAACAGCAGATTCATGGTCTGACTGGTCGATTGGTTAGGGCTTTAAAACATGAATGTAATGAACCCTTTCCATTTGTTTTTCTGAAAGCTGTAAATGTAACTGAGATACTTCTTATTGAACTTTTATGCAAATTTGTGTGCTGCATTGTTTGTTTATCAAAACTTTTAGGTCCCACTGTTTTAAACTGTTTAGCTGTTACAGAATGTAATTGTTGACCAAAGAAGAGGTGCATTTGTAAGCTTGAGCATATTGTAGCATTACTCAAATAATATCACCACCCTTGTATTCTATATTTGAGTTTTACTTAATTTAATTTGCTGGGCAAGTTTGTTAATTTAAGACCTGAGTAGTTCAGGGAATCTTATGATTTTTTCCCTTTTAGTTCTGGGTCTGGGTGTTCTCCTCCCTTTTATTTTTCTTTTTTAATTTATAAATCTGGGTGCACCGTGGTTGGTTTTTGAATTGTTGAGCATTTATATTTATGTGATGTAATTATAAATTACTTAACATATATGTTAAGATTTTAACGTAGTGACCATCCTGCTACCATTAAGAGGATTTGGGGTCGGCTGCTCTGTGCTGGTATTTTGTGATTGACAATTTTGATTAAATTCTAATAACACCAAAATTTTATTCTACTCTGTTTAAGTACTTTGTTAAAACATTAATGGTCTTGTCACAGCTGAATGCTTGTTGTAGCTTTGGTTATTTTCTAAAATTTGTGCAGGTTCCATTCTTTTAAACTGTGTATCTCCCTGTAATTTGTAAGTGCTGACCATAGGCTGTTACGAATATAAGGTCAAGCCCACTGTTGCATTAGCCAAATAATATTGCATGTATATTTTCTGTGTCTGTATTTGATTGAATTCAATTTACTTCTCGAGTTGTTAATTTATTAACTAAAACTTGCTTTGTCTTTGCAGGTTCGTTTGTCATTTACAAATTTATTTTCAAAGTTGTGTGGGAGCTCAAACTATGTAGAAATGTTTAAAGAAAAAGGATATTTTTAGATTGAAATGTTGATGTTGTTATATCACGACAACTTATTGAGAAAGTAGAAAAGGACATTGAGAAGGCAGGGCGACAAAAATGGAGTGCAATAAGGATGAGGCTACCAGGGCTAAAGAAATTGCTGAGAGGAAGTTTGCTGCAAAGGATATATCAGGTGCAAAGAAATTTGCTTTGAAGGCCCTAAATCTATTTCCTGAACTCGAGGGTATTTCTCAGATGGTAGCAACACTTGATGTGTATATTTCTGCTGAGAATAAAGCAAATGGAGAAGCAGATTGGTACGGTGTGCTTGGGGTGGACTCCCTTGCTGATGATGATACAGTAAGGAGACAATACAGGAAACTAGCTCTCATGCTTCACCCTGATAAGAACAAATCCATTGGAGCTGATGGGGCCTTTAAACTTGTTTCAGAGGCATGGAGTTTACTATCAGATAAAGCTAAAAGAGCAGCATATGATAAGAGAAGTGGAAAAGAACGGAAAGTCTCTACCAAGTTTGGAGGTTCATCAGCACCAAAAGGCACTAATGGTAGTTACAATTTTACAAAGACTACCCCTTCAAGTGCAACTGCTCAGAAGAGTACTGCTAAGGAGCACACTTCATCTTCTACTCATAAGTCAAAATCAAATACATTTTGGACTGTTTGCACTCGGTGCAAAATGCAGTACGAGTATCTTAGAGTTTATCTTAACCTTAAACTCTTATGTCCCAACTGCCGTACAGCATTTGTGGCTGTAGAGACTTCTCCTCCGCCTGCAAGTGGTATTAGACCTGCAACTCAATGGAATTTTACACAGAAGAAGCAAAATTCCAATCGCCAAGTACCTAATAAAAGCAAATCAAATGCCGGAAAGAATGACATGGCTGCTGCAAATGTTGGAGCAGGGTCTTATGGTAATACTGAAGCAGCCAGTTTCCAGTGGGCTCCATTCTCAAAATCATCCGGTGTTTCCAACGTGGCTCAAGCTGCAAGTGTGGTTCAGCAAGCATATGATAAAGTGAAGCGAGATCGTGAGGAGGCACAAGCAGCTAGCAAAAGGGAAGAGGCCTTAAAAAGGAAGCAACATGTTTCCAAAAAGGGTTACTATAATCCTGCTAAGAAAAGAAGAGGGGGCATGGAGGACGCAAGTGCAAGTGGTGGTAAGGAAAATCGAACGGGTGGGGGAGCAAACTCATCTAAACAGGCTAATTTTGAATACAATAGGGTTAATGGAATCAACAAGACTGACAGTGTGAGGGATATATCCCCAGTTGAACTTCGGAATCTTCTTATGGAGAAAGCTAGAAAGGAAATTAGCAATAAACTCAGGGAAAATCAGTCAAATGCTGTTGATAAAACATGGATGAAAGAGAGTGGAAACAACTTGTATAAAGTGAACGATAAAGGAGAAAACGGCTTAAGGAATTCTGAAAACCGTGTTCAAGATAACATTGCCATCAAGACGTTCGAAGGCTCTACAATTGCTAAAGGTAACAGAAAATTTCTAGAAACAACAGCTATTCATGTACCAGATCCCGACTTCCATGATTTTTACAAAGATCGAACTGAAGTATCTTTCACTGAAAATCAAGTATGGGCTGTATATGATAACGATGATGGGATGCCTCGATGTTATGCTATGATTCATGGCATCATCTCCCGGAATCCATTCAAGATAAAGATCAGTTGGCTCAACCCAAATACCAACAGCAAACTGGATGCCATTAAATGGGTTTCTTCAGGCTTTTCAAAAATTTGCGGGGATTTCAGATTGAGCAGACCTGAAATGTGTAGCTCGACCAACTTTTTCTCCCACAAGGTTAGGTGGAGAACAGGTGCTGATGGGGCTATTTGTATATATCCCAGGAAAAGGGATGTTTGGGCCTTATACAGGAATTGGTCTCCTGACTGGGATGAGCTAACACCAGATGAGGTTATTCACAAGTTTGATGTGGTTGAAGTGCTTGAGGATTTTATTGAAGGGCATGGCATAGATGTTATTCCTCTGGTCAAAGTGGCTGGATTCAGGACAGTGTTTCACCACCACTTAGATCCAACAGAAATCAGGACCATTCCGATGGAAGAGATGTTTCGATTCTCTCATCAAATACCTTCATATGTACTCACTGGCCAAGAAGCTCCAGATGCTCCAAAGGGTTGCAGGGTGTTGGACCCGGCTGCTACTCCATTTGAATTTCTTCAGCTAATAGAAGTTGAGAAGGTGGAAGACATGGCAGACCAAGAGGATACTGATGTCAAAGAACCAGGTGATAACATGACAAAAGATAGTAATGAGGAAATGATCAACTGTATGGGAAAAGTTGAGGAAGAAAAGGCGGGGAAGGATGAAGACTTGAAGGAAGTAGATACAAGTGACGACAAGACAAAAGCTAATAATGAGGAAATGATCAATGATGTGGGGAAACTTGGAGAAGGAAAGCAGGGAAAGGACAAAGATATGCAGTTAGTAAAAACTTTGAAAGAGGAAGAAGATATGCAGTAGCTTGTAGCCGCCATGGAATGTAGCATGCTAGATGGGATGAACTTTTGGAATCTCTGGCTCGTGCAAGGATGAAGAATACTTGAATGCCAGAATTAATTTGACAAAACAGGATCCAGATAGAGTTGACATTGTGATTAGTTATTATACAAAGGTAAATTTTGTCAAATTTTTTCTAGCTATATTTTGTTTGCTGTCAAAAATTCAGGGATTTCACTTCATTTCTAACATTGCAATAGTTCCTGCTCATACACCTAATAGTTCCTGCTCATACACCTATTTACCTTTTAGGGTCTTACTCAATTTTGTTATTGTAAATCAGAGTAGTGCTATGTTCTTCAACTGCTGTCCATAGGTTTGTAAGATATTAGCTCCGATCAAAATTAATACAGACCTTACAAATTGATTCCAGTTTCTTAAATGATGCTTGTTTGAATCAGGATCTATATATTCTGTTACCCTGATTTCTGTCATTTACTACATGCTGCATCAAACAATATATTTTATGCAGATTATAGATCTTCATCTTCTCTTTACTAATTAAAAAGTTACTTAAATTTCAAGCCTACTGTGTTTTATGAAATACTAAATCTATTTTATATATATATATATATATATATATATATATATATATATAAATCTCTTTGGAGGCTGTAAAATCGAGATAAATTTTTTTAGATTAATATAGTATAATGTCAAGAAATTGGTAAGTATCAAGTTGATGTCTAAAGGGTCGACATTTGAGAAGGCAATAACTAGAACTGTTTCCTGCCAAAGATTTTGTACTATCTTTGCTTTTTATATATAAGATTTTGCAAGCAAATCTACGGAAATTAATAAAAAATAGTAATTTTGTTAAGGACATTACATTTGTTAAAGTTTATACTATTTTTTTAGAAGTTACATGTAAGTTTGGAAAAAAATATAGTTTTTGCCCCTTGTTATGAAAAATGTATTTAGTTTTAATGCTTTAAATTTAAAATGCGTGATTTTAGATATTTTTATATTTAAACTTAACACCTAAAGATGGTTTTTGGCTGCTACATATTAATATATATACAAACACATATATTTGTTTCTTTTTCAAAACTATGCGTAATAATATCACCACTTTTCTTAACTAATTAATTAATATTAATATTTTGTTCCAGTCTTCATAGACAATTTGTAAAGTTAATAATTTATTTAATAAAAATTGTAAATAATTAAAGGTATTTTGTAAAACAGATTGATGCGAGAAATAGTCTTAAAAAGTTTTATAAAAACCATCAACAATTTCTAAATAGAGTTTTAAGAAATTGAGATTCAACCTGACAAGTTTCTCGTATTTCTATTTAATATGTCGTAAATTATATAACTTATTTTGAAATGAATTTGTGGGAAATTTTAAAGGAATAGTATAATATAGGATCAAATTTACTAGACAAATTTGAAAAAAATATAAAAATAAATAAGTTGTGGTATATGAATATAATTTTATTTTTCATAAATTATCGTCTTGAAATACGACTTCAATAACAACTGAAAATTTATAAAAGAAAGCATCCAGAATAAAGGATGGATTTAGTTGTGAGAAAATCATTAAAATTGTACTCTATTTTAATTTAAATTTAATTTAATGTATTGTTAACCTTTTTCTATCAAGGTAATGTTATATAAAAAAAAAATTAACTGAGTGTAAAAATAATATACAAAAGTTGTGTACGGATTTGATGACTTTTTATATATTATTTTTACACTTTATTACACCGATGACTTGAATTCAACTTTTTTTTATAGTGATTTGTGTAAAATGATAATTTTTTATTTTAAAAAAATTATATAAAAAGTTGGTGGCATAAATTAAAAATATTTAATTATTTTATATATTTAACTGTGTGGAGAATGAAAAAATAAAATGTAAATTTAAAAATAAAATAACTAAAATCACATATAGGTTCTGTAAAATAGAAAATACTATAGGGACGACAAACATTAACTGATTTATTGTTGTTAATTTAGCCTTTGTTTGAAAAGCAAATTTTGTACAGAGGAACAAATGTTATAATCAATTTATTCACCATTGTTGTGTCTTTTACCTGTGAAAATACGTGAAAACTTACTATTGTTGTCAACTAATAACATCAACTATACTATAACACATATTTAACTTTGTAATTATTACAATTTAAAATGAATTAAAGAGAAAAGAAACTGATTAACTTTAAATATTGAATATAGAATAAAAAACTAAAATAAAAAATCAAGAATTGAAATAAAAATTCAATTTATTTGAACATTTCTTAATCTAACTTTTTCTACTATAGTTCCCACGACGGTACTTCGTCAAGTGTCTGTAATTATGAAAACAATAGCTAAACATAATTTTTGATTCTTAAATATAAGAAATTTTAAGTATCTGATGTTCTTGGTCTTAGAAAAGAAAAAAGCAAATGAAGCGAAACCTGAACGAACATGTGTTGGAAACACTGAGGAAGTGCAATAATCTGAAGCATCTGAAGCAAGTTCAGGGTTACCTCACCACTCTCGGCCACGCCCACACCCACTTCTATGCCTTCAAGCTCCTTCGTTTCTGCGCCATCGCTCTCTCCAACCTCTCCTATGCACACCTCATCTTCCACCACCACCCTTCCCCCAACACCCACCTCTTCACCGCCATCATCACCGCCTACGCCGCCCACCCCGCCAACCACCCCTCCGTCCTCATCCTCTTCCGCCGCATGCTACGCTCCCAGAGCACCCGCCCCAACCAGTTCATCTTCCCCCACGCGCTCAAAGCCTGTCCGGACTCATGCGCCGTTGACTCCCTGCATGCCCAGATCGTTAAATCCGGGTTTCTCCACTACCCTGTTGTGCAAACGGCGCTTGTTGACTCTTACTTCAAGGTTTCCGGTGGGTTGCGGAATGCGAAGAAGGTGTTTGATGAAATGTCTGAGAGAAATGTGGTGTCTTTTACCGCTATGGTTTCTGGGTTTGCGAGGGTGGGGGACGTTGAGAGTGCGGTGAGGGTGTTTGATGAGATGCCCGAGAGGGATGTGCCGTCGTGGAATGCTCTCATTGCCGGGTGCACTCAGAATGGGGCTTTCCATCAGGGAATTGAGTTGTTTAGGAGAATGGTTTGGGAGTGTAATAGGCCGAACGGGGTTACTGTGGTTTGTGCACTTTCGGCTTGCGGCCACACGGGGATGCTCCAGCTTGGGAGATGGATACATGGTTATGTGTACAAGAATGGCTTTGTATTGGACTCGTTTGTCTCGAATGCGCTTATTGATATGTATGGGAAGTGTGGAAGCCTTGGAAAAGCAAGGAAGGTTTTTGGGATGAATCCGGAGAAAGGGTTGACTTCATGGAACTCCATGATTAATTGTTTTGCGTTGCACGGGCAGAGTGACAGTGCAATTGCCACTTTTGAGCAAATGGTGGAGTGTGGTGGTGGCGTGAGACCGGATGAGATCACCTTCATTGGTTTGTTGAATGCTTGTACTCATGGTGGATTGGTTGAGCAGGGTTATAAGTATTTTGAGATGATGGGTCGGGAATATCGGATAGAGCCGAGGATTGAGCACTACGGGTGTTTGATAGACCTTCTTGGTCGAGCAGGGAGATTTGATGAGGCAATGGAAGTTGTCAATGGTATGAGCATGGAACCAGATGAGGTTGTTTGGGGTTCTTTGCTTAACGGATGTAAGGTGCACGGCCGAAGTGATTTGGCAGAATTTGCGGCCAAAAAACTAGTTGAAATAGATCCACATAATGGAGGTTACGGTATAATGTTGGCCAATGTATATGGGGAGTTGGGACAGTGGGATGAAGTGAGGAACTTGTGGAGGACCCTGAAGCAGCAAAAGTCTTATAAAATTCCAGGGTGCAGCTGGATTGAGGTTGATGACCAGGTTCATCAGTTCTATTCTCTTGACAAATCGAATCCAAAGACAGAAGAGCTATACGGGGTCTTAGAAAGTCTCGTTGGTTTTAGAAATGCAGTCATGGTTGATCTGTAGTCCGTGTCCTCAACTCTTTAATTCACAATACTACATTTGGAGGATTAAACAGAGAGGAAGAATCAATGTACTTCAGTAAATAGAAACCCAATTTTTTTACAAAAAGCCGTGCTGACCTTGCAACTGATTCCTGGTACATGCAGTCACATCACATGACCAAGGATTTTTCTTGGGACACTTAATTGTTTGACGTAAGTCTCATTGCAATTTCGAAGATCAAGAACGGAGAAGCAGAAGAAAAAAATAGGGCCATATCTATATTTTCTTCATTTTGGTTTGACCACTGATGAAATCTTTTTGTCTTGGAGGACAGAAGAATCAATAGGAATTCTAATTCATTCAAGATTTCAAAACTTAAAAGTTCTAGATCATATCAACAAGCTTTCTAATTCTGGTCCAATTTTTTGTTATGGACTGTCTTTTGGCAAAGTAGACTACAGATGGACGATGTAATTGAAGTATGCTTTCCGAGTAATATCCAATTCTCATGCAGACATGACAAAATGCTTCAGCCACACTATACAACAGGAATGTTGAATGCTAGATTTTTTTATTTTGAGCGAGACCACAACATAAGATCAAACAAGCTAATCAAACAAGATCAACACTATGATAACTTGTTACATGATGACAACCACTGATCTTAATAGAACCCTTTTATCCCCAAAATCCAAGCCCACAGTACAAACCCTTTTTTATTGATCATTTACTGACACACAAGAAGTCCATGAGAGTATAGTTATTATCATTTATCAATGATTCAAAGATCCTGCTTGCTTTCATCATCCCCTGCAATGCTAACCACCCTTGGAGCTTTGATCTTATCAGGTGACAACTTGGCCATTGTGAGAGTAAGCACTCCATTCTCTAACTTAGCCTTGAGAGAATCAAAATCCACATTTTCTGGTACCTTGAACTGCCTCCAGAATTTGCCATAAGATCTCTCCACTCTATGCCAGTGATCCCCTTCCCTCTCCTCCTCCCTCTTCCTTTCTCCACTCACTCTCAGCACTCTGCTCCCCTCCACTTCTATCTTGATCTCATCTTTCTTCATCCCTGGCACATCTATCATTATAACATGTCCCTCTGGGGTTTCCTTCCAATCTACTCGTGCAGGTGACACAGCCATGGATGGCTGATCTTTGGCAACCCCAAATGGGATTTGCTCTAACACACGAAATGGATCAAGGTAACGATCAGACCATATGTCAGCCCAGAGTGCACCAGGAAGATCTGTAAATGGTTGCAGATACCCTTTTGCCTTGAATGGAAAACCGGCAAGAACAAGCAAGATCAGTGGTACTAGTACTAAGTGCCTCATTTGTGTTTTGAAATGTGTATGGGCCTTCTGTTTAGGTACTCACAGAAGTATTGGAAAATTGAAAGCAATGGATTACGTGTTTGATTTTAGCTATATCTGAACTTTGTCTTGAAACTGATCGAAGGTACAAGGTACCAGGTGGTTGTTGTTGTTGTTATATATATAGGGAGAGATAACTTAGCAAAGGTTTATAGTGGTTCTTGAAAATTCTTGAAAATTGGATGCTTCATGCATTATAGTATAATGTAGAGAGATGAAGAAGGTTCTAGTATTTGATACTTCGCAGGAGGAAAAGAGGGTTCTCGAAATGAAAGAGGGTGCAAGAATGTTCCAGTGGCTTCTTAAATAACAAGACTCTGCTTCCCTTTCACCATAGTTTGTTTGGTCGGATCATAACAATTTTTACAAACTTCTAAAAACAATATAAATTTTAAAATAAACACAATCAGTTACTTACTTTATTATTTTTTTATCAAATAATTAAAAAATGTTAGGAAAAAGATATTTCCCAAATATAATAAAATTTTATGTTTATACAGTTAAGATTAAACGCAAATATATTTTTATATAAAAATTAAATTTTGATTCAAATCCATAACAAATAATTTATTTAGAGGTAGAAGTTATATTCTAGATTCATAATAGATAATGTAACTTTTAACATAATATTATTTTTAACTATTGATAATTTCTTAAGACAAATTGAAATTCAAATAAAGATAAAATAAAAGAGAACAAATAAAAATGAATAACCAGTTAAAGAATATATCGTAGGCTCCAAAAGCCTCCACGAACACAATATCGTAGGCTTCACGCTCAGATGCAGGGAAGCCAATTATCTTTTCAAGGTTTTATTTAAAACCATTCTAATAATACCGCTTTTAAACAATTAAAAATAATTAATATAAATTTATAATTTGTTGAAATATTATTGTTCATTCCTTTCATTCATTTGATAAGAAGACGTGAATAATAATTATCCATTTGATAACTAGTTCCTTAGATTCCATTACCTTTTATTTCACAATAGACCAAATTGTGTAAATTATGACTTTTCAAATACAAATATTTACACTTCAATATATGTTCCCAACTCTGAAAAACACTACTTACTTTCCACATTTTCAAAAATCACATAATGTGATATTAAGTCATATCACGTTTGTCTGAAATAATAATCTACATACATAATCTAAACCGATATGAAAAAATATCTAAAAGAATATAAAAACAATATATATATATATATATAACTTTCTTTTATCTAAATTTAAAAATTAAAAATAACTTTAAATGGATAATTAGATATAAACCAACGTATAACATGTAAATAAACTAAAATAATATAAATAAATTACAAAAAGATGTTATTAAATAAATAGTAAAAACATAAAAAAATAACTCTCAGTAAATAAATTAAATAATAAAAAATATAAATGGATAAAAAGACAAGTACACAATTGGAATTAAATTAATCATAAATATAAATTAAAATTAAAATATAGGATTAGCATACTTAGGTTTCATTTTTAAAAAAATTATCTTTTCTTACGTTTTTTTTTTAAATTCATGTTATGTATCACTATAAATTTTGACATCTCAGCTAGGCTAATACTTTAAAGTTCAACAATCATATACCATGCATCAAACATATTATTAAAAAAAATATATATACAAAACCATGGTGGACAAACTCAAACCCATCCGGGGGGACTCTCTAACCAAGCTAAACAAAACGAAAGAGAGGGAGTTAAAATCTATTATCAACAAAGAGTTCTTTCTATTTTCTTTGTCTGTCTTTATTTTGACAAAGAATAGAACAAAACTGTCCGATTAGATTCTTAAACTAAGTTCAATTTTTTCTCATCTTTCTGAGTTAGTTTTAGATCGATTTTGTTCTTAGTAGTGTAGTTTGATAATTGATCAATATTACCTTACTAGTATAGTTTGAAAATTGATCATAAGCTCTTTGTCCAATTTAAGTTGCCATGATTTTAGATTTTTGAAATTTTTTTAAAAGTCTATACTATGTTAGAGGTTTAAATATAAACTTATCATAATAGGAACTGATAAGAATGGATGAAAACTATATTTGAGCTTTGAAATAAAAAGTAATCAGAACAAATGAAACTGTACATAATGTAGACCTTTAAGTCTAATTAATATGTAATCGAATAATTAATTGACATAAATTAATTATACATAATTAAGATTAAATTAAATGACATAAATATAGATTAATAAAGAAGACTAAACTCAAAATAAATTATATTATATAAATATAAATTAATAAAAAATAAATATACAATTAAAAATAAATTAAATAACATAATTATAAATTAATAAAAATAATATGTAAGTAACTAAATTAATTGACATAAATATAAATTAATAAAGAGAGCTCATATGTAATTATAGAGATACAAATTAAAATTAATAAAAAGACAACAGAAAATAAATTGAATGAGATAATTATATAATAATGAATACCGAAGATAAATTAAATGAAATAATGGTAATTGATCCAAAATGGTGCACTTTTTTTATGCGTAAATTGCACAATATAATTTAAGATTATGAGAAGAGAACAAGATTAATTAATTAATTGAAATTGTTATTGCATTAATTCTCTCCCTATGAATAGTGATGAAGTCCTTTGAAAAAAATATGTAAAAATTGAAATTAATTGTCATTAAAGTAATTAGAAATTTTGAAGAATGATATCATTCATGTTTATTATTTTTTTTTCAAATTATAGCAATGATTATTTTTATAAAAGAAAAAAAAGAGCCTAATTAGTTTTAACAAGGTAACAAATGTAAATAAGTTTGGAAATTTTAATAAAAAAAAGACTGAAAGTAATTGAGAATTTTTATAAAATTACATGGTTATTTTTATAAAAGAAAAAAAAGAGAAAAGAATTTAAATAAGTTTGTGGAAATAGTTTGAGAATTTTTATAAAATTATAACAAAGATTATTTTTATAAGAAAAGAGCGGAAGTAGTTTTGAGAAAGAAAAAAATCAAAATAAATTATAAAAACTAACTAATTTAAATTTTTATTATATAAAAGACATCTTTTTATTTAACTATCTTTTAGATACATTTTTTTTATAGGAAATAGGTAACCATTCTTTTACTCAAATTAACTTCACATTTATTTTAATTATTTAATGATAACTAATTTCAATCATTACGTATTAAAAAAATTCTCAAAATAAAAAGAGGATGATGAGAGAATTATTCAATCATTCTAGAATCTTGCCCTAGTTATTTTTGGGATGATTCCACATAATCTTAAATTAAATAAAAAAATCACTATTATGAGAATTTAAAGAAAAAATACAATAGTTTGAAGATACTTAAATGTAACCAAAACGGAAAATAAACAAATTAGATAAAAACAAATAAATTCAATAATAATAATAATAAAGGTATAAAAAGAATAAGTGTATTATTACAATAAACTGTTTTAAGTCAGTTTTTGAGTTAGAATATTAAACCTAATATTTTTCTAGTGTATTTGATTGAAGTTGGAAAGCAAAGAGAGAGATCAGAAACAAGAAAGTGTAATGGTTATCTCTTTTATTAGTGTAAGTACAAGATTCTCGTAGCCAATGCAGATAACAAAAGCAACATATTACTGCATTAACTCAACGTTGATTCAAGTACCCGCTGCAACACAAAACCGTAGGGTTCTTTGTCAGTGAGAATCAAGCGTTTTCCATTCTCACCGTTCTTTGCATCAAACTTCCCAATATCTTCACAACTGTGTGAGCCACTGACGCAGAACACAAGCTTGTACGCAACAGATCCCTCGTTTAACCTCCTAATCAGAAATTTGCCATCAAAAGTTTGTTTCCTTTCTGCACCACCAATTCCCACACACCACTTCTTTATTGCTTCGTCCACAAACACCATCCACCTCACGGATTTTGCACACGCTGGATTCTCTACGAATTGGACTTCCAGCTCCGAATCTATACTCATCATTCCAAAAATCAAGTAATATAGTTTTCAAAAGACTTTTAATTTAACACTGTTTTATAGTAATTTCAGTGTTCACTAGTGGCACAATAAATTTTAAATCTAACTTAATTTTACAAAGAAACAATTAAAAGACTCATCGCTTCTCGATATAAAATTTCCAACAAACACTCTCACGCTTGATTCATATGTTATTGGTGTAAGTGAATTATGATAATAGCTTATGTTCTTACCAGGGTAGATTTCTGGAGCGGTGATTCCAGTTAGGTTGAATTTGACAGGAATGCCAGGGTGTCGATCTGAGTTGTCTTGGAAGACAGTTAGAGGGCAGTCTGATTTGCCAGTTTTGGCAAGTGTTAATCCACCGTCAGTTGGGCTCCTTTGTATTGGTATGAGGTAGTATTTGAAACCTGGGAAAACGCCGTTCCCTTGCCTGTCCCTAACTTGGTCATCGGAGAAAGCTGAGGTAAGGTCGGTGAGGAAAGCAAGGAGAAAATTTATACTAACTTAAACTTAACTAAATAATATATATATATATATTATATATTAATAAAGAGTTAGTATGTAATAAAATAAATTAAATGATATAAATATAAATTAATAAAATAAAAACAAATAAATAAGATAAATTAAATGTTATAATTATAAATTAATAAAGATAATTTAATTAAAAATAAATTAATTTGACATAAATATAAATTAATAAAGAAAACTAAACATAACATAAGATATATTAAATTAAATAATTATAAATATAATTAGTAACGAAAAAATAAATTAATTGACATTCATATAAATTAATAAAATTGATTAATGTACAAAACATAAATTAAATGATATAAACATATGTCATTGACTCTCATAATACTTAGACTTTGTCTTAGTGTGACTTAATATGATTGACTGTGAGAACCTATGCACATATGAGGAGAAACTCACTAATGACCTAAAATGATTAAATCAAACCATAAAAAGAAAGGTATAACTTTAGTTAAAAACAGTTTTGGAAAATAAGGTACTGGATAAATATAAGCTGATTTCAAGTTTAGCAGAATCAATTTATTCATGCATGGACAGAATTGAATTAACTATTCTTTACAAAATTTGGTTTGGGTTCTTCTCTTATAAATACAGTGAGTTTTTCAAATGCGATATATACAGACACATATACGAAACAAGAATTCTTTTTTGAGCATCAATTGTGAGAATCACTGTGAGATAATTGTTTTGATCTTTTTGAAGTGCTACTCGATTTCTTCAAGACTATGTACAGGCCTTTCTTTCTGCGTCAATCAGGGAGTTATTTTCAACCTTTCTTGAACCTATTTGATTCAAGATTTGTGTTATGTTCATTGTAATTCTGTGAAATTTTTGAACAATTGTATTGGTTTTGAACTATAGGAATTAGCCTGGTGTTTCTGCTAAATTGATTGGGAGTTATGGGGAGTAGTTGATCATTTCAGTAGGTTTCTTGATTCTTACATGGAGTAGGAATTGGTTGATTGATTGTATGTGAACAATTAATTGATTTAGTGGAACTTTCTTTGCGAGTGGTGCACGCAAAGAAGACTGGACGTAGTCCTTGAGGAAGGGTGAGCTAGTATAAAATTGATTGTGTCTCTTCTTCTTAACCCTTCTCTCCCAATCATGATCTGTCTTCTTGCACTGATTACTACAATAAATTGAAAATTTATTTGGTTCTGATTAAGTTGCGAAAATTTGATAATCTGCAATATTTCATACCTGGTTTTTAATTCTAAATAAATTTTACCTGGAAGTTGTTTTGTACTGTTTGATATCTGGGTTTCTGCATACTTGAAGTTTTATTAGTGTGTGCATACTCAAAGTTGTTTTGTAGTGTTGGTTCTTGATATTCTTACAAGATTGCATTTTGTTCACTGTGTGCATCATCAAACTTGGCTTTGAAGTCCTAAAATTGATTCTTGTGTATTGATGTATATATGATTAATTCATCTAGTGAAAGCTTGTTGTCCAATCTGTTTTGCAAATGTTCTTTAATTGAAATTATCTTTAGTCAAATCTGATTTAATATCAATTTTCTGCATAATTTAATAATTCAGATTTGTTGCTGAATTGTAGGATTCTATTATAATATCTTGGTTGAATTTCTATTATAGTTAATTCTTTGTTTCATATTGTTTTGATAAAAATTGCATATATCTTGTTTTTGCTGTTTTAGAAATCTTGAATGCGTTAAATTGTGATTGCAATTCATTCTACTTGTCTTTTACTCAGCATCTAATATAAATCAATTGATTCGAGCTTGAAGCCACTGAGTTTCACTAAAGATTTTCAATTTTCTAAATTGTAAACATATTTCAAAGTTCAATTCACTCCCCTCTTGAACTCAACCAAATACGTTTTCAATATAATTTAATAAATAGGTACTTCATAACCGAAAATAAATTAAATAATATAAATATATATTAATAAAGAAAATAAATATTTAAGTGAAAATAAATTAACCTTTTATTTCCCGATACACCAAATTATATAAATTATGACTTTTCAAATACAAATATTTACTTATTAATATGTTCTCAACTAGTTGTAAGAAAAATATATAACTCTTCCACAATTTAATTAACTTGCTTTTCACATTTTTAAAGATTTTCCACAATTTAATTGATTCACTTTTCATATTTTCAAGATTACTTATGCTTTGTTTGAATTAGAGAGTGGATTTGAGAAGAAATTGTATGAAAAGTTAGGTTGTTTGGATTGTAGAGAGATAGTGAGATTTGAATGGAAAATTTGTAAAAGTTTGTGAAGGATGTGATATGTGTGATTAATAAAATAAATTTTGAGTAGATGAAATTATAATTTAAATTAGTTTAAAATTAGTTATCTTATTTTTATTATTATTTTATAAATTTATTATTAATATTTTTGTATTAATATTTTGTTTTATTATTTTATAATTTTATTAAATTTATTATTATTTTAGTAATTATTAATATTATTATGGTATACTATATAATTACATTTTTATTTCTAGAAATTTATTCTGATTATTATTGTAATTTTTAATTTTATTATTATTACTTTTATTATTCTTTTTATAGTCTTTTTAAAACTATTATTATTAATAAATATATTATAATATTAGTAAAACTATTATTATTATATAATTAATTATATTTATTTTATTATTATATAAATATAAATATTAATAATTAAATTAATTATTTAAAACCATTTTAAAACCACTTTCCCTTCAAATCCTTGCTTGTTGCAAGCGAAAGTGAACAGAGATATATCAGGTTTGTCTTAAATATATATAAAAAAAATATAAAAATAAAAATAAATTATATATATAACTTTCTTTTATCTAAATTCAAAAAATTATAAAAATAACTTTAAATAGATAATTAGATATAGGTTAACATATAACATGTAAATAAACTAAAATAATATAAATAAATTAGAAAAATATTTTATTAAATAAATAATAAAAACATAAAAGAATAAAATGATTCACAGTAAATAAATTAAATAATAAAAAATATAAATGCATAAAAAGACAAGTATTGAAATTGAATTAAACATAAATATAATTAAATCGTAGGATCAACAATAAATTAAAAATAAATAAAATAAAAAAAAATATTAATATCCAAAACTTATAAAACCCTAGAAAATAGTTATAGAATAAAATATATCAAAGTCTAATAAGATCAAATAATCTGAATAATAATAATAAAGACAATAAACTGTTTTAGTGAGTTTTAGAGTTAGAACATTAAACCTAATATTTTTCTAATGTATTTGGTTGAAGTTGGAAAGCAACGAGAGAGATCTGAGTACAAAACCCTAAACCTAATAATGGTTATCTGTTTTATTAGTCTGAGTACAAAATTGTCTTAGCCAATGCAGATAACAAAAGCAACATATTACTGCATAATTAACTCAACCCCGCACTAATTCAAAAGCGTAGGGTTCTTTGTCAGTGAGAATCACGCGTTTTCTATTCTCACCGTTCTTTGCATCAAACAACCCAATATCTTGACAAGTCTTTGAGCCAGTGGCGCAGAACTCAAACTTGTAGCCCCCAACATACTCCTCCTTTAATAACCTCATATGAAATATGCCATCAAAAGTTTTTTTCCCTGGATACCTTTCTGCACCACCGATTCCCACACACGTCTTATTGATTGCTTCGTCCACAAACACCATCCACCTCACGATTTTTGCACACTCTGGACTCTCAAAGAAATGCACTTCCAGATTCGACCCTATACTCATGAACAATTTCAGTGTTCATTAGTTTACAAGATTAATAGATGACAGAGAGATAGAAATAATTAAATTGATAAAGTATTGATGCTACTACCAGGGTAGATTTCTGGAAGGGTGATTCCAATTTGGCGGAATTTGACAGAAAGGCCAGCGTGTAGATCTGAGTTCTCTTGGAAGACAGTTAGAGGGCAGTCTGATTTCCCAGTTTTGCCAAGTGTAAATCCGCCATCAGTTGGGCTCTTGTGTATTGGTCGGATGTAGTATCTAAAACCTGGGAAAACGCCGTTCCCAGAAGTGTCCCTAACTTGGTCAAGGAAGTCAACGGAGAAAGCTAAGGGAAGGTTGGTGAGGAAAGCAAGGAGATGGAGGAGGGAGGAGAGGGCAAAAGCTAGGGTGGGTTTCATGGTTGATTCAGTGAATGGCGTTGTTGGAGATACTCTACTTGTGTTGTGGCGTTCTTTATATAGAAGAATGTTCAAAGTTTATACGTGTTATTACATTCATTCATTTAATACTGTTATATGATAAAATAAAATAATTTTTTATTCACTTACGTTTCATATCTACTTTTCGTTTTTACTTCAGTCTCAAAATTTAGGAAACTAGAGTTAAGAAAAAAAAAATAATAATAAAAACATAAAAATAAAAAAAATCATCATTTTCCGTGAATTGTTTCATGTATTTTTTACTTTTAAGAGTTCTGATTTGTTCCAAGTTGACAGAATTAAGATTGTCCATACTAAGAATAAATATAAAGAAGGAATTTCTCCTTTATGAATTTATTAATTATTGTTTAAAGTTTAGGGTTTACTAAAACACAACCACGTTGCCTCCGGTCACCGAACCTCGTCACCACGCATAGCCATCAAAGTCTCTCCTATAACCATCAAACTCTAAACAATAATTAAATAAATTTTGGAAAGATTTTAATTTTTTAAATAAATTTTGAATTCTTCAATGACCGGGATTTAATTTAAAAAATTTTAATTTTTTTAAATTTTTAAATAAATTTTGAATTCTTAAACGATGATATGTGTCATGAAATTTAATTTAAAATATTTTTAATTTCTTTTGGATTATCCAAATTAAAGTTTTATATAATTGATAAAAAATATAAAAAAACTTTTAAATTTAAAAAATATTAAATGCCTCAACAATCATATTTTCTCATAGAACTACTTAATCTTAACCCTGGTTTTCCGTCTTTTATGAAAATACATAGGAGAAATATCTAATCTTGTTGAGTCCTAAAATATATATATATATATATATATATATATATATATATATATATATATATATATATATATATATTT
>Ga0099824_1000846_pt1 | contig 40271 bp, 18 predicted proteins | sample SiratrowhiteBW_FD_76837 | JGI IMG/M metagenome (GOLD analysis project Ga0099824, IMG submission 76837) | Root nodule microbial communities of legume samples collected from California, USA - Siratro white BW | ecosystem: Host-associated > Plants > Roots > Nodule | place: USA: California... | reverse complement strand
TTTATATATATATATATATATATATATATATATATATATATATATATATATATATATATATATATATATATATATATATATGACAGTCAATATAGAATAGAATAGAGCAAATAATCAGTTTCAAAATGAATTTGTTTATGCCAGGTCAACTATGACTTGGTCAGAAAATTTGAATCTAAAAGTAATTAGTGTAAAGGTTTTTCAAACTAGTGGTAAAATATATGGAAGTCAGTTAGTAAAAACACCTATAAAAGTATATTGATATATTTTAATGAGTTGAATTTAGAGTTTACTTTGTCCTAATTTGGAGACACGTAATATTGATTTTTCACAATCACAGAATATTTTTCACTAACATGTGATGGCCCAGCCGAATGTCCTTCACATCCACATATTGTCTATCCCATGTATGTATGAGTCCCTTCTCCCTTGGCCCATTCATACACTAAAGTTGAAAATACAATCATTAATTTGGACCAATAATTGGGAAAACATCATAAACAGCCTATCATGCTTCATGCTCATCACAAATTCAATCTTTCACATGGTATGTTAAGACCATTGCTGTTATTTGCACGGTATATTTCTTATATTAATTTTACAGTATATTTTATCGTTAAAAAAAAGTTTTGAAAGGAATTATTTTTCTTCTTTTTTTTAATTTGTGACTTGACCTTAAGAGCGTTTTAGAAAAATAAGGACACCAAATATAAACAAGAACTTTATCTGATAACAAAGATCATCATCAATACTCTAAATGCTGTTAAAAAAAATCAATTACTCTAAATGATGTGGTCATGATTATCAATCAAAACAATCTCTATAGATATAGACATGTGGTAACATCGTAAACATAAAGTGCAACCATTTTTTCTTATGGGATGGTCACTGATTTCTTAGAAAAAAAGAGACTTTTGAACACTCAAATCCTATTTCTATGCAAATGCTTTGTGAAAACAAAACAAATCCTATGAAACTCAAATGCCCCTGAAAGATCATGATAAGAAAAAGAAAGTGTGAAAAGAATGAATTTCTAAGACCTATTTTAAAGCGAAAAGCTGGTGGTCTTTGGGATGACCAAAAGGTTGTACGTGTAACATGATCTGAACTTGATAAGGCCACTATTATTCTACATGAAGGATTACCCAGAGACAGATCCGAAACTTGAGAAGACATAACATTGGGGTCCCATTGTCTTTCACATTGTGAACGACAAGTGCCATCTAAACGTGAAACTCTATATACCTTCTATGTTGTTTTGTTTGTGGATAACTATATTCAAGAGTTCTTTTTTTATTATTTATCAAAAATATTCCTTCAACAGAAATCTAGACTAATCTCTTTTAAACAGTAGAGACTAATAAACTATTTTGTTTTCTCTAATCAAAGTTTTCTTCATTTATAATAGCATCTGTCATATTGAATATTATTGGTAGTGGACCAAATATTGCATGCACAATGTTCCGTAACTAGTACAACTATATGTGATCACTAACCCCTTTTATGATACTTGGCTTTAAAGGGAAATCTGCAGATCAATGGTCAAAAAGGACTCATTTAGTGGCATTAGCAATGAAACAAAGTAGGAAACAGGACAAGGGTAAAAGCTAGAAAATGTGGTGACAAAACAACATCAGTGTTGTGCAGAGTGATTGAACGTTGCATGCAGGCAGCGGATTGGTTCCTTAGTATTTGAGCTGAGGAGCATGCATTAGTTTCGTATTTGTAAGTATCAGTGAGACAGAATAGTACACGTCTAAATCACATTTATAATGCATGCTCCCTTATATCCTTATATGGGAAGTCCTTCTTCTCATTGTACAACTTTCCTGGAAGCAACATCGTGTGGATTATCTACCTAAAACCTACCAAACAACACTGTCTGTCCATATCATAGGTCATTTTCCCAACCATGCCCAATGTGATCATTTTCGCACGTTAAACTCTACAATATTGGACCAGACTACAAAAGTGACCACAAAGCAATGTGCATATATACATATAAATAAGCAACTACTCATTGGGGAAAGTTTTGGATCCTCACTTATCATTCTCTCCATTACTACAAACCAGTGGCAGGGCTTCGCAAAAAAATTTCGACAGCCAAAATAAATTAAAATATTGTTTTTTTTCATCAGCTAAAACGTAAATATAATTATAAGGAGAAATTACACTGTCTCTTCTATGGTCACCCTAACACCCTTTTGTTTCCGTGTTCATCTAATTTTAAATATTTAAATATTAATTGTTTTCCTGCTATTTATTTACATCAATTAATATTATTTCATATTTTTTAAATATTTAATTAACATCTGGTTCATGAGCAGTTGAGTATATTCTGCTCATACTACTGTTATACGTAAGAGATAGATTGTCATTGATTGAGAATATGTACTCAATCTTAGTCGTTACCAAATTAGGAATGAGACTATGTAAATAGTTCTGGGTTCAGATCTTTAGCATCGCATACAATATTATCTTATATAAACAATGTTAATCTAGGACAAAGAAAAAACTTAGTTTATTTCAATGTGTTTGAAAAGCTCAACTAAAAAAAAAGATAAAAAGTTGGTGTAAACTAATTTCTTCACCTATAAATAATCCCAACATCAATGTCCAAATACACTTTGAATATTTATGGCTTAAGAGCAGTAAATTTTCTTTTTTTTTTCTGGAGCTTTATGATTGTCAAATATTTATATATTTGATTTGGGTTGTCAAAATTTGGTTTATATGTGATGTTTCGTCCGCTTGCTACGTGTAGTTCTCACTGAGTTCGTTGGATTCCTTGAACCAATAATGTTATTAGAGACCATATGGTGACCACAGCTGCTAGCAAAAATTTCAACAAAAAATATATGAAAATCGCTTTGTCTTTTGTTTTTAGTGATAACAAAATGGAAAATGGTCATATATGGATCGCTTTGTTTTTCGTTTTTAGTGATAAAAAAAAAGGAAAATGGTCATATTTAGGTTTCTCACTCATAAAAGCAAAGTTGGTTCTATCACACTCTTTTATTCTCCATGAGATATAGTATCGTCATTCTGTCTAGTGCATTATTAAAAGATCGAAAATAATGCTCACAGTGCTTCAAAAAGTTGTATATATTTGTGTGGCATTTTTTATAAAGGAGAAGCTCATACATACGTCTTTAAAGGCACAATTATAGATAGAATGTTTTAACATTAATAATCATTTTTCTTTTAATTTCTCAGAAAAAAGACTTAATTGTTTGAATAGTTATCATCAATTGTTGAAACTATTTTTGTACTCGTTCATCTAGGTTAATTTTGTGAATCTCTTATATGGCAAACACTTCCTGCACCCATCATTTGTGACCTGCATTTCATCAATTTAAAAAAAATCAAAAATATCCTTTAAGTAATACATCTTGAAAATAAGTTTCAGAATATGCTTTTCAGAAATAAATTTAAATAAATATTTTCTTAAATGAAAATTTTATATTCTAAAATATATTTTACAGAATTTATTTTCAAAAAATATTTTTTGGAATATAAAATTTATATTCTGAAAAATATATTTCAAAAATTCTTTTCAGAAAGTATATTCCAGAATATAAATTTACTATTTAAAAAATGTTTTTTTGAAAATTTTTCAAAAAGTATTTTCCGGAAACTAATAAAAAGTGTTTTAGTCATTTTGAATCTTTGTTTGGGTGGAGATCAAAAATGATCGGGTGCAGGAAGTATTTGTCCTCCTATATTTTTAATACACTTTAGTGACCCACCATCTACAAATCCAAAACTTAAAAGTGGGCCTGCATTTAAGAACTCTGCTCTCGCTTGAACATCTAGACGAATTCTTCCTCTATTTCCATTTTTTTTCTTTCACCTGTCACTATGAAATTACTCATATAATTTTATTTAAAAATTTGAAAAATGAGTATTGCTCTCTACCTCTTCACCTCGCTAATCTTATTCGTATAACATTTTCGCATCCGTCATCGTTTTAGAAGGTTACTTTTTTACAAAAACTTCAATTAAAGTTTCAACAAAATTATAAGTAAGCAATTTTAATTTTTTATGTTTATGAAAAATTTGTGAGATATATTATAGATTTGAGTGATTAATTTGATAATTTAAATGATATTCAATAATGTGATTTTACTGTTTTTTTACAGCTTTTTGACTTTTTTTAACAGCTATTTTATTGATCTCTTGTAATGATTTCAATGTAGTTGACAAACTCAACTAAAAAAGATAAAAAAAGTTTATGTAAACTAATTTATTCACTTATAAATAGTCCCAAAATCAATGTCCGAATATACACTTTGAATATTTATGGATTAAGGGCAGCAAATTTTCCTTTTTTTTCTGGAACATTATTATGATTGTCAAATATTTATATATTTGATTTGGGTTGTTAAAATTTGGTTTATATGTGATGTTTCGTCCACTTGCTACGTGTAGTTCTCACTGAGTTCGTTGGATACCCTTGAACCAATAATGTTATTAGAGACCATACGGTGACAACAGCTGCTAGCAAAAATTTAAATAAAAATATATGGCAATCACTTTGTTTTTTGTTTTTAGTGATGAAAAATGGAAAATGGCCATACTCAGGTTTCTCACTCATAACAGCTAAGTTGGTCCTATCATATTTCTTCTCCATGAGATATAGTATCGTTATTCTGTCTAGTGCATTATTAAAAGATCGAAAATAATGCTCACAGTGCTTCAAAAAGTTGTATATATTTGCGTGGCCATTTTTAGAAAGGATAAGCTAGTCTGTTTTAACGTTAATAATAATTTTTCTTTTAATTTCTCAGAAAAGTATTTAATTGTTTAAATAGTTATCATAAATTATTAAAACTATTTTTGTACTCGTTCATCTACAAAGAAATTGTGAATCTCTTATATATGGCAAAAACTTACTGCACTCATCACTTTTTACCTGTACTGCATTAATTTTAAAAGATTCAAAAACATTTTTTAGGTGATACATTCTAGAAATAAGTTTCAAAATATATGTTTTTCAAAAATAAGTTTTGACAAACACTTTCTGAAATAAAAATTTATATTCTAGAATATATTTTTTAGAACTTATTTTCAAAAAGTAGTTTTTAAAACATAAAATTTATATTCTGAAAAATATTTTTCTGAGTTCATTTCTGGAAAGTATATTTCAAAACGTAAATTACGTTTTAAAAAATATTTTTCCAAATTTTTCTAAAAAATATTTTCTGAAAACTAACAGTGAGGGCATTTTGATTATTTTCCATATGAGTGGATAAAAATAGGCAATTACTTCCTGCACCCCCAATTGCTTCCTACATCCCATCAGTCATATAATATACTATAATTCTTCTTGTCAAAAATTAAAAAGGTGATATTGTTGCAGCTGCATTTTTCCAGCGGTGGCAGTGGCGGACGTCTGTAGTGGAAGAAAATGTTGTCTGATAGCATTTTGAGGTACGTGGGTTTATGTTTGAATGTTTTAATGACTCTTGTAAAAGTATAGGTTGGAAGGGATTTCGTTATAAAAAACAAAATTCGTAAGAGGCTACAAGAGTGGGAAATCATCTTACAGAAAAATATTTCCGTAGTGGTGCGGAGGTGAGAAAATGCTTACGGAAAAATATTTTCGTAGTGGAGATGGAAATGGAAAAGTGACTTAAAGTTAGGGAAATATTTTTCCGTAAGCATTTTTCCACCCTCGCATTACTACGGAAATGATTTTTTGTAAGACGATTTTCACTTCCGTACTTGTTACAGATTTCATTTTCCATAACAAAATTCCTTCTAACCTATTTCTGCACCTCTACAGCAATCATTAAAACACCTAAACAGCAATCATTAAAACACCTAAACATAAATTCACTTACCTCAAAATGCTGCCGAACAACCTTCTCTTCCACCATTGACGTCCGCCACCGTTGCCGTCACTGAAAAACGCAACTGCAACAATTTCACCTTTTCAATGTCTGACAAAAACAATTGTAGTATATTATATGATTGATGAATTGGGGGTGCAGGAAGCAATTGTCTAAAAAATATTGGGTGCAGGAAGTTTTTGCACTCTTACACCTTAGTGACCCACCATCCTACAAACCCAAAACTTTTAAACTGGGCCTGCATCTAAGAACTGGCAGTTACTCCTGCACTATAGAGACTGTGTACTACATTAGTTTCTTAAAATATCGAAATTACCTTTGACATACATAAATTATTTTTCATTTTTTTCTGTTCATTCTTTCTTTTAAGATAAAAAGTGTCCTGTGATCTTTTTTTATTTTCCTGCAATATCATCCTTTATATGATAGAGTGGATTTTAATCATTTTGTAAGTTTTCACCTTTATCTATTAATAATACTGGTTATAGTGTACGTACTTTTTTTTTCTGTCAGCATAGTTTTAATTTCTTCCTAGTATCCACAACTTGATGAAGCCACAACAGAAGAAGGTAGAGAAGAAGTATGGAGAAGAGACGAAAAATATAAATTTTACTTTATTATTTTAAAACTTAAGGATATTTTAGACATTTTTCATGCATATCACAATTTTGTAAGTGCAGGAAGCAACTGCCCTAAGAACTTTTCTCTTGGTTGGGCCAGGGTTATCGCGCAAGTACACATTCATGGACCTATAGGAAAAAAAAAAAACCAACGTTTCAAATTAGATTAAAGCTTCATTCATTCAACTATCTATCCCTTGCTAGTAAAAAAATGGTATTTATCTATAAAAATTGAACACAAAAATACCCAACCAGCTAGAAGAACAGTTGAATTACACAAACTTTATTTTGCTGAGCTTTCAATTAAGGTTGATTTGAATTAATTAATGAAATTTTAGTTCCTCAATTTTGTTTTATTTTTTGAAACAAGTATCTAAATACCTGGAAGTTAAGGACTAATTTTCCAAAACAAAAATATCATTAATAAGAGTTTCATTTCTTTTAACGAAATCTTATGTAATTGTACGATTAAGAAATTGAATTCCTCTCGACATGCTCATGAAACTCAATCATATATCACTTATGTTGTTGGTTTCTCAAAATTATACCATCGTATCATTTTTTAAAATTTAATAGTTAAATTCCTTAGAAGAAAAACATATTACGTTGGTCTTTTAAATATTTAGATAGTTAACTAATTCAAAAAAGATTTAACATGTCCTTGATTTAATTTTTTTTAATAATAAATCTTGAATTTCATATTTAAAAAGTATTACTTTTTCTTCTAGATAATATCTAACGTAAACAAAATATGTAACTAATCACTCAAGTATTAGAACAGGTACTAAATAGTGCCTTAAGTATTAAAAACCCTTCAAATTAATTCTTAAGGGGTGTGTGGTTGGCCAAGAAATTTTAGTTTCTTATGAATATGAAATTAAGAAATTATATTTCTCATGTTTCATTTATATTTTAAAAGACTATTTTTATAAAATGATATTTTGGGGGATGATATTTTTATCTGATTACTGGATTAATAATTGCCGAAAATATGAATAGATTGATTTTGAGTATGCTATGATAATATTATTTTTAAATAATTTAAATACTTTTGATGATATGATAAAAAAGTTTGTGGTTTGTGGTTTGTGTTTTAAGTACGTGGGCATATTATTGAAATAATATATTCTAAATCACGTAGATTTAACTTTGAAATTCTTGTATCACATTTTGTTATTTATGCACAAATTTTACCTCCTAATTTACACAGTTGAGATTTCTATGTCAAAATGGTTTAGATTGAGTTATATGTCACTATTCAATGAAACATGATTCATATACAAGAATTTTGAAACATGGTTAATATATTTTGCTCTTATTCAAAATGAGATTCATACGTCAAAAGAACTTTAATATGAATCAAAGAAACTTTGTATTTTTTGTTTAGATGAGTTTATTATAAATTCACATGTTTGTTATTATATCTTTTATAATTTCTTATTTAATTAACCTTCCTGTGGTTTTTATGTTGTTTGTTATTGTTAGGATGTATAAGTAAATGATATTAGAGTTTCAGGTAAAATAAATTTTAAAGATTATAAATATGTTATGATGTGTAGGTTTTTTCAAAAGAAAAAATTAATTATATAATTTTTTTGTTGAATAACTTATAGAACCAAAATTTGAAATCCACGTATATAAGTATTTTTTAATATAGTTAGTTGGAGTGCTTACCCAAATTATTTATCGATTAATATTACATAATAACATGATAAAAATCTCCTTGATTTTCATGTAAAATTATTGTAGAATAATCGCGTATATGTAAATTAAATTCATTTCAATTTTCGATGACAGTTTGTAAGGTGATATTAAAAAAATTGGATTTTTTCTTACCTTAAAAGGAATTATATGATACACTTTTTGTCAATATATAGATTATAGATTAGTTGGTCAATTTCATTAAATTTTTACACATGTGGTTGTGTAGGATTTCTCAACCTTTACTGTTAAAGAATATTTAAGTAACGGTTATTGGACATTATTTTCCTTACTTGAAACACATTATATTATTATTTTTTATTTCTTAATCTTTATATTTATTTAAAGAAGGCAAGAGAGAAATGAAGTTATCAAGAAAAAAAAATACAAAGACCTTTCATTAAGTACTAATAGTTTTATTGTTTAGAGATATTTTGTCATTTTATAATTATTCACCTTCTTTCTCACTTTTTTCCAGTCAATCAGAAAAATATATTTTCCTTTTTTTTAATTACCTTTTCTACCAGGCAAACAAGTAAAAAACATTTATTGTATTTAAGCAAAGACATTGATATTTTTTTTATTTATTTTCATTCTTAATTTTTTTTCTCGTGCACTTTACTATTATGATCATTTATTACATATCTTTAAATTCCCACTAGCTTGTTTATGAAAGAGTATTTATCTTCCACAATTACAAATCATTTGAGTGCACTCCTGTTAAGATTCTTACCTTCATCAAGCTTTGTCTGAACAATTTAAACTGATTGAAAAGCATTCAACCTTCGAGGCAATTGTCCAATATTACAAAATTAAGTTAAATATTATTATCAATTTCAACTATAGGAAATCGAGTATTATTAAAATCTTGGTCCTATGTTATATATTAGTTTATGCAGATTTGTAGTATGCACGAGGTTTGAAGGAAGAAAGAAATTGTGAATGGAAGTCTAGAAGAGTTATGGTGAATGAGTCAATGTTTGGTATCCTTTGCTTTTTCCTATCGTCTCAAAATAAATACTTTTTTCTTTACTTTTATTTGATTGTTTAAATATATATATATATGATATAAACACTTAAAATAAATAATTAAGTTAGATACAAATTATTTTTTCTTCTTTATCTCTTATGCTCCAAAATTAATGGGTCATAAATCTATGGGCTCGCCTTCTTTTTTCTTTTTTTTTTTTTTCAAGCGTTGGACTCTACCAAACAGGGGAAGGAATTTTAAGCGGATTTTGGTTGCCAATTAACTCTTTAAAGTAATAATTAATACTTCAATATGAAAAATACATCACTACAATGAACTAAAGACACACGGGCCATCCATTTAAATTGTTTTTATGAACTTCTTAATGTTTTTGTTTGACTAAATAATATTTTATTAGAAACAATATTTTGTGAACTATCCTGAATATTTATGTTATTTTATTATTTCTTTTACATTTATTTTACTTGTAATGATATTTTTTAAAGGATATCTAGTGTTAAATCTGTTTGATAAAATACTTATTGTTTGACCTTGTATTGAGATTATTTTTAGTAAAACTCCTTTTAGACATAAATGCATTACACAAAATTTATTAATAAATAAATAAATAAAATTATGGGAGGTAGACTAAATTCATAAAAAGAAATAAACAAAATAGACTATTAAATCTATTTATAAGAGAAGTATGAAAAAAAAATAGAAAGATGAATAAAAAATGTATATTTCTTAAATTTAAAAATAAAACAACAAAAGAAAGAAAATCAAAACTAATTAATCATAGAGTGAAAAAAATACCTAAAGAACACATTAACCCAAAATTTTATCATTATTTTTTATTTATATTATTCGTTCTAGTAAGTTGTTTATCAATCTTGAAAATGTCCATTTTTGATTTTTCAGGTTTTCTAAATGTATAAAGATGCTCATCAATCTCACTTCAGTCACTAAAAAATTACTGTTCTATCATATTTGTGAAACTCAACTTACACTCATTCTCAAAGTCATAATATCTATCAAAGTTTTAGTTAGAAGTCTTCATCAATCTCTTTTCTTTATTCATAACTATTTCACTATCCTGTAAAAATATTTATCAAAAATAGTTTTTTTTTTCTTCTCTCACCAAATTTTATATGTATTTTTTTGACTGTTTTAAAATATTATGTTTAGCATGATTTTTTTTTCTTGAAAAACAATATCATCATAATAGGTAAAAAAAAAAATTAAAAAGAGTTAAGTAAACAAGATCTCTGAGAAAAGTTTGCTGCTTATTATATTTAACAACCGGAAAAAGAAAATCAACAAGACTTAACTTAAAACCAAAAATATTATACACATTTATTACTATTACGACAAAAGTAATATCAACTTCTCTTCTAGAAAAGAAAATTACATAATATTTTCATAATTATTCGCTAGGACTTTTTTTTGACACATCCACAATTACTACAAGAAGATTAAATACCCTACACAGTTATTTTCCAAAATTGTTGACAGATATCGCTGCTTAGCTTCTAAATTTTATTATTTATATGCTTTATTGTATTTAAAAATTTGCACATAAACTCTGACCCGCAATTTATCATATATTAGTCTGCTTGAATATTTATTTTAATTTAGTATCAAACTAATTTTAACATAATTTAACTCGTTATTTTCATACATTAATTGGAAACGAAAGTGAGATAGATAATGTACCTCAGTGTCTTGTAAATAAAAGAAAATAAGAAATAAAGTAAACATTTAAGTTTGACAAGTTCTGCACAATCATATTATTCCATCTCTTGTATTAATTCTTTTTCCTTTAATCTTTTATTATTATATAGGATTGTTTATAGATTAAACTAAATATTTTATTATTATTTTATCAATATTATATATTTATAATTAACAAATCAGTTTTTCTTTCACGACATATTATAATATATATTTTCTATGTTTTCTTATTTATTTACGATAAATAATAAATCATTAATTGTTAATTTTTTTATTTTAATCATTATACTTGGAATGATTTATTATTTAATAAAAAGTTTTGTTAATTTTTCTTAATTTATGCTGCCCCACCCTGACGTCCTTAAACAGACACATTAGACAAATAATTATGACCTAATATCAAAGGTTGAAAATAAGATCTTTAAGTTTATCCATTTGAATATCTTATCAATAATTTATTTATTTTTCAATGAAAATTGGTTATGATTAAAATTTTTGTTTTCGTTAAAAATGATATCTGTACATCATCTTTAAGAATTTAATTTTTCTTAAAATAATAAAATCTGTCAAGTGAAAGATGCAAGTACCTTTTCGTTTAAATTAAAATAACTTTTAAAAATTATTAATTTTAAATTAGGGGTATATATTTATTTTATTATATATACATATATATATATATATATATATATATATATATTTATTTTAAAAGATATAAATTTATTTTAACTTATATTATCAATGAATTAATTGTATAGACTGAAAACTTTAACTTAATTGATTTAAATACCAATAAATTGTCGTTTGATTATCGAAATAAAAAAGAAAACTTAATTGCCATCCAAAAATAACTCAATTATCCCAGTTGATTTTTCGAAAACTCCTTATACTAAATGATAATTATAACGCTACAAAAATTAAATTATGACACAATGAATTAGTTGAAATCCTTAATAAGAAAATTAGAAGTAAATATGTGAAAAGTTGTAATAAAAAGTCTAATGAAAATCTATCAGTGTAATTCTCAATACTTCTAAAACTAGACAAAAGCTATATCAAAAGATATTCCTTATAGGTAAACTAAGAGTATTAAAGAAAAAATTTGGGATGTAGCTAAAAACCAATTTAAAGTTACATGTTTTTTAGTTCAAAACATATCTTTTACTTTATGCTATTTTAACTGAAGACATTTAGACCATTTTATAAATATGTTTTGTTTCTTTGTTATCATCTCCTTGATCAAATAGGAAAAAAAAGAAGAAAAATATTTGGTATATTTTAATGAAGAACTTTAAAATGTTATCTCTTTTCTGAGGCCAATTATTATAAACCATGTACTTGCCCTTTTGTCTTGTGGCATACCATTAAACTCAGCAGCCTGATTAGGTGGACACATGTATCTAGAAGGTTATGTAATTTTTATGTATCTAGAAGGTTATGTAATTTTTATGCATCTAGAAGCTTATTTTCTCTCTCATCTGTGATTGATTTTTTGTGTTTGAATAGTATCTGTGATGATTGTGCTCTGGAAAAAGATATGGTTTTATTGGGTTGTCCCATCAGAATGAGCTTGCTATGTTTCATAGATAGTATCTTTCTTCTAGAATCAATGTAGGACATAGGATAAGAAGACAATAATAAATTTATTTTTCAAAGACGCTCAAAAGTCACCACCACGAGGAGGAGAATAATAATACCATTTCACTTCTTTCACAATTTCTGATTTTCTTTTGGTACACTATAATTCAGAATAATTATCGGCCACATATTGAGTTTTTGGAATTGTAAGTCGGAGTCAAATAAAAAAAATATTTATTTTATTTTTATGCAATTATATGATTTTTTTTTTTGTCTCTCTCTGTACTACCAAGAACGATATATAAAAGAAGCAAAAAATAAAAGAAACTGAAAATAAAAATCATAACGATGGATAGCAGAATTTTTGACATAGAAATAAATTATAACGTCTCTTTATAACTGTTTTCTAAATCAATAAATGATACATAAATGATATTTGTAAGTTTTTTTTATGATATAAAATAGTGTATCATATTATTTGTTATTTAACATTTATTTATTTGTTAAATGATGTAGAGGTTTATTTGGTTTTCTAATTATTTATATTTTATATTTTTTATATTTAAAGTTTTAAAAGTAAGTTATCAATCAATCACAATGACGGATTCCTCACTTATCATATTTCAATCATTCATGAAACTTTTTTCAACTTCATCTCAAATTCGTTACTAAAAATCTGTTTGAGCAATACAATTTTACTTCAAAATTCATTACCAGGAGGTTGATCTTTATTTAATTTTCGCTTTGACAATAAGGTGTTACTTGAGTCAAAAATAACATTTTTTGAATCACAAACTATTGTTTGAGTGAAAAAGATATATGTGATAATAGTTTGGTGATAGACCTAAGCAGTGATTTTTTTTAGTAAAAATATATGAAAAAAATTATACAATAAACCCATAACCATCTAAAAACTTATAATATTAATCCAAACATTTTGAACAAATTTAAGACCTCATTTAAAATTACATATATCAACAGTCCATCATTTCAAAATGATTATTTTGAACTTAAGAACAACATAACATCATCTTAAATAAAATTAATTCAATCACATTATTAACAATACAATTTCTAAGAAAAAAAAGTTATAATATTTTTTACTTATACTACAGAACTAGAATAAATGTACATTTATATCATTTCTATTTTTTCACATGTAAGTTACTCAAAAACTCCAAAATCTAAATTAACTTTCTACAACATTAACTCATTTTCAAAATATTTAATTTCAACTTAAGATTCCAGTTTATATCAAATTCCAAATCGATTGAAATAAATTAAGTTTATAACTTTTGTTTATTATCTAATCAATTATTGTTTTTCAAGTCACAAGAATCCTAACGTAGAGAAAGGTGTGCGATTACTAGTAAGAGCTTCGATCACCTAAAAAAACATCTAAATTACCAAAAATCAAAATTAAAAATTGATATCATCTCTTCATTTCAAAAAAATAAAAATAAAAATTGAGAGAATCCAAAACTTCAACTTAAATTCATAAAAGAAAAGAGAATATACAATAAAAATAAGTTTACTCAATAAAAAAAATTAATGGAACTCTTACCGGTGTCCCACTCTTGTTATTTAATAAAAAAATGAAATTCAACTTTAAAATCTTAAAGAGAAGTTATAAGATGTATACAAAAATAATTTAAAGAAATGACAAAAATTTTAGAAATAAATGATCAAATAACTAAATTTCTAATGTATATACTAATTATTATTTAAAATTTTAACTTTAGTTTCTTTCTAAAATAATTATTTTTTATTAAACTAAAGCGAGGCACATTATGTAATTAAAGGAACCAAAACGGTAGTTTATTCTACTATACAGACATTGTTATATTTAAAGTGTAAAAGATAAAGTTTGTTTAATTATCTTGACCAATAATCTTACTGGTTTATATAACTATTAGAATGGACCACTCAACTTATAGGTTAAGGCGAGAAAACAAATTAAGTATTTTTTATAAAATCATTAATTTACCGGTATATCTTAATTCCGTTGTAAACTCTTAATTTTATACATTTAAAAGTTATAATTTTCTATCAAAAATATAAAATTGTGATATATAACTTTTGTATTCTTAAAAACCTTATAATTTTAAACTTTCGATGTGTATAGTTATGAATAAGGTCAGATATTTAAAAGTTAGAAAATAAATTCTTAAAAGTCTGTCTACTTAGTATGATTTAGGGTTGGGAGATTGTATACAGTTAATTAATCCACTTTCATATTAAAAGAAACTGAAAGTTATCTAATCAGTTGGTTAGTTTATTAATCATTACTTTTGTATATCCTATATTTCTAAGAATTAAAATGACAAATTATGGTATTTTTAAATAGGGGAATGATGTTTTAATGAGAATTAATTTTATAATAATATTTAGGACAAAATAATTTTCAAATGCAGCCACTTTCTGTTTTCTAACATTTTTCTTTGTTTTTCTGCCTCTGAAAGATTTTTTTCCTAGCAAGCCAATCAATAATGTGTTTCGAAGGAAAAAAATTATAAAAAGAAGATCCGTGACAGAGTAATGCTAACGCCAGGGGGCAAGGGCATATGTAGTAACAGTAATGTATTAGCTTATCAAGAGTGAATATAGACAAAGTTTAAATAAATAAAACCTTGGAGAACAGTTGTTTGAATATAGTATCACTGTCATAAACGTTAATGCCACTTATGCAGTGCATTTGTCGCGGATTTGGTTGTCCACCAATTTAAAAACTAACTGAACACATGCTTAGGTGCTAACTTTGAAACATTATTAAACAGAAACAAGCAACAAACCTTGGTTCACACTTTCTATCGAAACACGCACTCTACTATTCTTGGTTTGTCCACTCATGTGCGTTGGTTTGGATGATTCAAAAGGGAAATGGAAAAAAGTATATTGACGGGAATTTAAATTAAACCTTGAACTCCATCTTCTAAATAAGTTTAAGAAAACAAAGATTCATTACTTCTTTCCCGCAAATGTTTGTGTTTGGATTCCACGACGAATTTGAGAAAGTAGAAAAAAATTATTTAAACTAAAAGTATTTATGTTTAGATTAAAAATATTAAATAAAAAAATTATGAAAATTTGTAAATAATATGACGAAAGTAATTAATAAAATAATATTTTTATATAACCAAATTATAAAATTATAAATTTATTTGTTATTAAAATTAATTTAAAATAAAATATGATCAATTGTTAAGTATAATTAATGAATTATTTTATTTAATTGATCAAATTATAAAGTTATCCATTATTTTATGTCATACTTAAATAAAAGTTTCAAATAAATAAAATTCTTAAATTATTCAAAATCTTTAATAAATATAAATCCTAAACTATTTAATATTCTAATTATAATAAAAATCTCAAATGAATAAAATTTAAAATTATTTAAAATCTTAAATTATTTAATGTCTGACTTAAATAAAATTTTGAAATAAATAAATATTTAAAATTATTTAAAATTTTAAATAAATATGAATCCTAAATTATGTAATGTCCTATTTAAATAAAAGTTTGCTTTAAATAAAATGTCTAAATTGTTAAAAAAATGAAAATAAATCAAAATCCTAATATATTAAACTTTAAACTTAAAACCATAACTCCTAAACCTTAATACCCAATATATAACTCACAAATTAAAAACTTTAAACTATAAATTATAATATGTAAATTAAGCATGGACATCACGGTATAAATGATTTATACAATCAAAACAATCATTTTAATTTCAACTAATATAAACACAATCACAAAACAACGAAAATAAAAAAAAATTGACATAATTTATTATTGATTATACATTAATTATAAAAGAAATACTATATAATCGATCGTACGTCGTCTTCTCATATGTATTTGATTGACTTTTTTTTTCTTTCTTCACGAGATGTGTGAGATACTAAAATTATTCCCTCCACGATTTAATATTTTAATTTCTGCATAAATCATTTGATTCAAACTCATATTTCTCTCAAATTTCACAATGAGTCCTTTTATTTTTAAAAGATATCTTAAAATGTTAAAAGAGGAAAATGTATTTAATTACTCTTAATCTGAATAATATAAAAATATTCGTTAACAAGTCCCCAATTAATGAAATGATAATTCATTTTAATTTCACTTTTTAATTCCCATTTTCTTCACTTGAAACGATTCCAGCTCATGTACAATAAGGAATCAACCGACGGTGGAATCGCACTAACGCAAGGTAACCCTCATCTTCTAGAAGCCTTGCGCTTCTGGCATTTCGTTATGTGAACAACTCCTGAACACGCCAAATGCTGTTGACTTTTTATTTTAATGACAAACAATAGAACCCACCAAAGATTCCGAAATTCTAGGATGCCTACACCAAGCAACCGATTTTGTTTTCAGAAAGTGCCAATTAACTTTGTTCGTAATTTATGTTAACTCGCCCCTAACCCAATCAACGTCACGGATCTCAATCAGCGCAAATACAAACATCAAAGAATAACTTTCTATACACAATCATGTTATCATGTTCTCAGTTTTCCCAATTTCCAGAACAGGTCGCGCCTAATTAATTATAAACCCTAGATACCGTCAATTAATTAAAAATAAACTTGTACTTATGAAAGAAGAAAGAAGCTAACGAACTTATTGGGCACTCATGTATAATAGTTTCAATTTTCTTCTTTTTTTTTTTTTGTCATTTTGATAAAAAAAAAGTTTATATTACAAGTGGCACTGAGTACCAGGGGCAGTCTATTCTAAACTAGAAATTAGTGATTAATAATTTATATGCAAGGAAAGGCGCTTCAATAACCGCGTCTTGTCACTTTCGCTCGGCGAGTCGACTCAGCGACTCACTACCAGCACTGATCCGTTTCCCAGTTCCGGCGCGTGTAGCCCGAAAACACCGCCGCAGTAGACAGCGGCCGTTGTCGCCTGAACAGGCTCCGGTCGTAGGTGGCGCGTTTGTCAGGATCCGAGAGAGTGGAGTAGGCGGCGTGGATCTTCATGAATTCGTCCGCGGAAGAGTTTTTCTGGTCGATCGCCGCCACGTCCGGGTGGCAGACTCTGGCCAGTCGCCGGTACGCGGCCTTGATTTCCTGGCTGGAGGCACCGGCGGGGATGCCGAGGATATCGTAGAGGGAAGAGCAGGAGGAGCTCAGATACGAAGAGCGTGGTTTCTCCGTCCAGGAAGAGCGAGCTTCCTCGGTGGCGGTGGCGGTGGCGGTGGCGAAGGCCACTATTGGGCGGGTTCTAACGCGACAGGACGGCGAGGCCTGGGATTTACCGGAGAAGTTAACGGCTGGAAGAGACGGTTGAAAGGCCACAGAAGAAATCATGTTTGGTAGTTATTGAGATTTTGATTTGGGAATTGGAATTGGAATGTGAGGAAGGGAAATGGGGTTAGGGTTGTTAATATATAAAAGCTATGGGAGAGGGAGAATGTGTGGGGCCCACGGTGAATATAATAGAAGCGTTGTTTGGGTGTGTTTGGATTTGGAAACACGGGATGGAACTTATCCAGTGGGCGTTAGCTGACTCAAGACGTACCTGGCTTGGGTTTCGCTTATCTTAAATTCTCCTCCGGGTTCCACCACCACTATTCTCGGTTAAACATCGCTCTCATTTATTTATGCATTTTTATACTTTTCCAAAATTCACGCTAATTTCCCCTCACACACTCCCATCTAATGCTTTCCTTCTAGAATTCTTTTTCTCTACTAAATTTCCTTTTCTTTTTCTCACCCACACCTTAATTTTCACTTCTTTTTGTTTCAACTTTATTAGGTAAACACGTTATGATTTTATTATTAATTATTTATAGGAAAAAAATTCAATTTATACATATAAAAAGTTAATTAAATAACGCTTGATATTAAACAAAAAATTAAAAATTTCCTATATACTTAAAACATATTGTTTTCTCTTATGAATAAAAAATAATAATAAAAAGGAAATTTCATTCCGAAACACAGTATGGGTTCTTAGGAAAAAAATATCTGTTTATGTAATTTCATATATACTTTAAATATTTATATGATTATATAAAACAGATGCCACCTTTTTTATAAGCTAACTTTATTTTTTAATAATTTTTTATAATTATTATTGTAATTTTTAATCAAACAATTTTATTTTAATAATAAAAATAAAATTTTATTTAATAAAATATTCGTATAATTACTCTACTTAAATATAATTGTCCAATTCTTCCATTTAAAATAATTAACGTCCACACAAAAATTGACATATTTGGAAGACTTTGGACTCAATTATTTATACTTTTTTCAAGATTTATCGCAACGCCGACATCAGTGTTTGGCGCGCTATGATGTCGTATTATCGTATTATCAACAGATAATTAACCAGAGCGTATCAGATCAAATTTTAGATATCTAATTCGATCGATGGAACAGTGTGTGAATTATTGTGAATTTTAATGTTGATGTTCGATTACGTGTCCTATAAATAATAAAAGAAATGAAACTGTAAGGAGCCTCTGAACTAAATGCTAATATATGAAATATATTATAATACTAATTGGGCAGCAAGGGCCCATAAGCTATCTTTGTTTCTCAATTGGAGAAGATGAGTACTTCGTATATGTGTGTCTCCATGTTTTATAGAGACAAAACCACCCATGCTACAAGTTGGATACTAGTTACTAGTTGCACCAGATGCATGACCCCACTGCTTCGTTCACACATTCAAATTGCAATGGAAGTGATATGTGTTATTTACTTCTAATCTTTGCATACAATTGAATGTGACTCATCCCATTAATTTGAATGTTTTATTGCCTCAGTACTTGTGAAGTAGCTTTTAACTTAATCTTCATGTCTTTTAACTAAAATATGTATCACTGTAAGGCAGCTTATAAATATAATTTGGTATGTTTATAGAGAATTTTTAACGGTGAAAGTCATGGAAAAAAGAAGTTAAATGAGAATGTTTTGGAAAATATTCATGTATAAACTTAATTTTATTCTGTTAAAAGTTTAGTTATTTTATTACTCTTTTCTAGCTGTTCATGAGTTTATTTAAATGTCTCATATACTAACTTTTGTACTCTTTTAGATTCAAATTTGGATAGAATAAAAATTAAACTTAGTTTATTTGTATTTGTTTGAATATATTTGATATTAATAAAATTGTTATTGTTCATGATTATATCTTGGAAACTATTTGGGTCTGTATTAGTGGTCATTTATCTAATTGATTTATGAAGTTAGTTATTTTGTTTAATTGGTTCGAGGTTAAAGATTGTGTATTTCTAAAAATTAGTGTAACATGTATGTTTAAATATGGTGTAACGTGCGTTGAATTAATTAGCTCTAAACCCTAAAGTATATTAACCTTCAAGGTTGAAGAAGAGTCTCTATTTAATGTTTGTAAGAGTAATAGTTTTTCTATAATATACAAAATCACTTCTTTAACTATTCTCATATTATAGAGTTTGTTGAAATTATGGACTTAAACTCACTATTTTAAACCAAAATAGAATTTAATATATCTAGTTTTAAATAATTAACCTGTAGCTTTATAAGTTGAGAAAAATACATGTTAAAATAATATTTTAGGAATACTATAATTTAGAGTCCCTACAACTTAATATTATGAGTATAATTGATTGGATACTATTGGAAACAATATATTATATACGAGATTTGTAGGTTATGGTGTAAGTGACATATTTAGTGGGTGAATCAACAAATATGAAATTATTATATTAGATAATTAACGGTGGAATTCATGTCAATCCACATACATATTGGACAAAACAATATGGTAAAATAGTGATTCCACGTCTAAGTGCTGCTTTATAACTAATTTACTATCTTGTGACTTGTCACTGATGCAACCAAACTGATAGATCAATCACATGCATCCATGGACAACCAAACGTAACAGTCATCCTGCATAAATAATTAAAAACTCAAGCATTATTTAGTCACTGCAAATTAAGTAAGTTAAAAAAAAGGATAAAAGTTAGAAGTAATAGATGTGTGATAGAGAGATAAAAACATAAAATATTTTTACAAAAACTATAGTATACGTTACTGTGTAAATGAGATATCTCTGCGTAATTTCATCTTCTATTTTTTGCAGCCCACGTAGACTTTTCTGTTAACTGAAAGGTCACCTTAATATCACCGACCAAAATCTTTTTTTTTTCTTACTCACAGGTTCCGTGTTCTTCTTCTTCTTCTTCTTCTCTCCTTTGAAGATATTTGCATATTCTTCTCGAAAGTTTCTTGCTGCTCTAAAGTCAACAGGAAAATAATTTCTAGAAACGAGAAATGCGGAGTAAAAGATAGTTAACTTCATGATGAAAACAGTAATGCAACTTATATTAAAAAAATTATTAGGATAGTCTAAAATAATTTAATTAACCAAATTAGACAATACCATAAGTAAAGTAATTAATAACGCGTGAAATCAGACAAGACCAGATATTGTGATATTTTCAAATTCTCAATGTTCCATAATTTAAATTGAAATTTGAAGTGTGGAAGTAAAGATTCTAATCCTATTTTTAGAAATTATATTTACGAACAAATGATGCTGATGTTGGTGAGAAAATATGATACAGAGAAAAAGGGCATTAAAAGAAGACGATGTGAAGAGAATATTTGGATTAATTAAGTGTAACTGTGTGTGAATAGAAATGCAGGGACTATATATGCCTGCTATTTCTTTTATGGAAGAAAATTGCAATACTACTTCCTCTTTCGTCATTACTTGATTGCATATTTCGATTTGAATTTAAAATCAGAAACATTGGTGAAGCTTGCATAAAACCACCGTTTGGTGAAAGAGGGATAGTGCAAGATCGCTATTGATGACTCTTTTCCAAGAATATGATCATTATAATTGGGTTACTCATAAAAGGCAAAAATAAACTGATAAAATTAAGGAGGCATTCGGTAACTTCTAATTTAACTAATTGTTATTTTTGTAATTAAATATGAAATACGGAATTAATTTACATTTATTAAGAAAAATAGTTATTTTAGTTTATTCCATCTATTTTAATATATTTTAGGTTATTTAATTACAGTTTTCAATTGAAATTAGCTTTATAAAATAATAAACTTAAACTTTTTTTTTTATACATTTTTGGCAAGCCAGTTCAAAGATCCGTTTTTGACAAAGTAGACCGAACTCGCATGTTTTATACTCTTACTATATCTGTGTCCGACACTAAGAAGACTTCCAATGTATTCTTAATAAGAACAAGCTAACAGTGATAAAGAAAACAAAAATTAAGCTAATTGTAATAAAATCAAATTAAAGGGAAACTCTTTAATATCTTAATAATCTCTTTCAAATTTGCTGTAAACCAATTCACAACATAAAATAAAGGAAATTAAGACTGTTTTTAGTTTACTAATTTGATTGTTGTAATAATAAACGTGACGAGCTATTTCAAATACTTTACAATATGTTTGATCACCTTTTCATTTTATTTTAATATAAATATTATATTCCTTTTTTGTTCTCAGAAATTATACATATTTTTCATTTATAGTCATCTTTAAAATATACTATTTAAATTAACAACTAAACATTTGATCTTTAATAAAAAATCACTAGAGTTCAAAGTTAATTAAATGTTGAAACTATAATTACTAAAGAAATTATAATAAAAATTATGCAAAAATATATTAATCTTTTTATGTCAGAAGTAAAAATAGTGACATCAGTAACCATGTGTAGGTGACCCATCTGAGTGATTATGAATTAGACGGAAGAGTGGATCGAGAAAAGGTTGAAATATAGTATATTTGTTAAGATTGTGACATTCATTAGTAAATAAAAGGTTGTCTTGCCAGCACAAATCAACGTTAGCATATGTATAAAGTAACATTTATACTGTTTCGACGTGAGCATGTATATAAAGTAACATTTATACTGTTTCAATTGCGCCCCATGTTTATCCAAATCGGCATCTCCAAATCGTTAATGTTTTGGACCAAGACAAGTATGTCTGCATCATTTGTCAAACTTTGTTTTCAATTTTCCATTAGCGGATGAATGTTTCTTATGTTCTAGATGTGTTTGTTTTATTAATTAATTAACTTATTTGTTGGTTCTAGATGTGGTTACTAGCAGCATCAGTGTTGAGTGGTAGAAACATATTTTGCGTCTTTGAACTAAATTGTGAGATAGGGAAAAACACGTTACCACTTATCGTTCTCTGACCAATGAAATTGGAGGAATTTATACTCTTCTGTATCTTTGTCAATGTTTTCGGAGTCAAAATACAGAATCATAAATAGAAGATAAAAGAGGGAGCTAAAAACAATGTTGATAACTAAAACTATACTTAATATGTAAATATGAGTGTATCTATTTTTAGTTTCTTTAAAATATTTCTTACTTGTTCATTTTTATCTAAAAGTATACTTATTTGTTTTTCTTATTGTACCTTAAGTTTCTTCTAATTTTAATAATATGCACATATATTTATTATGTTTAATAAAATAAAAAATATTATATTTATTAATTTCTGGAAAAAACAATTTTAAAATACAAAAACATACAAACCAAGAGAGTTAATAGAATTTGCCGCGTACATTTTTCTCATTTATAGCCACACAACATAGGTTTGCTGGCACTGTCTATCCCAACCTCCATCACTAGCCAGACACGTGTCAAAGTTAATATGTCGACCCCCTTAAATTACGATTTTATATATTCATGATCATTTATATACAGTTTTGTTAAAATTAAATATAAATAACATAATGATTAAATAATTTATATTTAATATTAAAGAATATATATTATATTGAAAATGCAAATATTTTAAAATAATATAAAATTCTGTATGTATACTTATGTAAAATAAATTTTTCATTTTAAGATAAATTTTAAAAAACATAATTCGATAATTATATTACATTTAATAAAAACTACACTGATATAACTGGATTATTTATTTATTTATGTACGGACGTGAGAAAGCTGTATCTGAAAAATATGGGCTCTTTTTGAGCGTATCAATGGAGTGCTTTTTCCTACACCACTAACTAGTTTTTGGGCACCTCCAAAATTTACAAAATAGATAAAAATATCCTTAATTTTGTATTGTGTAGACCGTTTTATTCCTGTATCCTAATTCTTGAAACTCTTTTCCTTCTACCTCTGTTACTCGTCCACTGTATGTGGCGCTTCTTCCTTATTCCGAGCTACAATTTGGGTGCTCATTTCAATCTGAAATCGTCGATTAACACTGCATTTTGCAATCATTTGAGGTAGGTATCATCTATTGTAAGATTTGTAGAGTATTTAGGGAGATTTCGTGTTTTGAAACTGTGTTTTGTTGCTGAACCACCCATTCCGGAACATGTATACGGATCCGTATACATGTTGCGGAATGGATAGTTCCGCAACTCATTGGGAGGTGTCCGAACGTGTTGCGGAACCATCCATTCCGCAACTTGTATACGGATCCGTATACATATTGCGGAATAAGTGGTTTCGCAACACATTTGAACACCTCGTAGTGTTACTCCACTGCTACTCCGCCGTGCCGCCATTGTTCCACTCCTCTGCCGCCGCCGCCGCCGATGCAAACTTCCCACCCACACTACCACCCACAATCTTGCACCACTACCATCATCTCACCTTTGATCTCTCACTTCCATTTACTGTTTTATCATTTCTCAAAATCAAAGATAATATGGTAATTTACTGAAGGATAAACTTGGAATTATTTTAAATTTTGGAGGTGTCCCAAAAATACTTGGAGGTGCAGGAAGAAGCACTCGTCACAATGTCGTTCTAAATTTATTTCGGCAAACACTTCCTGCACTTTCTCATTTCTTACCTGCACTCCATAATTAATATCAATGACTAAAATACCCTTTATATTCATATTTAAGTAGTTTTTAAAAATATTTTTTCGAAATTATTGTTAGAAAATAATTTTCAGTATCTATTTTTGAAAACAAAAATTAGAAAGTAAATTTTACATTTGAAATATATTTTCTAAAATAAGTTTTTCAGAACATAAATTTTATGTTTCGTTTCAGAATTATAAATTTTACATTTTATAATTTTTTTTTCAGAAAATATATTCTGGCAGAAAACATTCATAAATTTGAAATAAAATATCAGTATATTTTTTTATTCTTTTAAATTGAGGGGATACAGGTTAAAAATAATGGGGTGCAGGAAGTATTTGCCATTTTTTTGGTTCGATTATCATTCCAATTTGGGCCAGGCCGGTTCGTGTTATGATCTGATGCATGTATTTATGTTTTGTTTCTCATTTTCTTTGATATTATCTGAAGACATTTTTTTAATTTAATCTTTTATGTTTTTATTTATTTAAATAATCTATCCCTGTTTTTATTTACTTAAATATATAGCATACTGTTAAGAGCGAGAAATCGATTATATACACACCGATTTCTCATCTTATTTTATCAAAATTTCAACTATCATTTCTTCTTCAGTCCTTTTTAATTTTAAAACTTATTTTGATTTATTTTAAATAGTTTAGATTGAATTAAAATTTTATAGAATATATATTTTCATATTTTATATTATTTTGTTTCAATAAATATAAATATGTTAAGAATTCTAAGTATTTTCATTATTTAATTTATATTAAAATATTATCTCGTAAATGATATTTTTATTTAACTTTCTACAATAATTTTTTTTTAAATTATTTGTTTTAATTTAATTTTAAATATATGTGGATATATATATAATATTTTAATTAATTGAAGTATTTGCCTTTTACTCAATAAATACAAATATTTCGAATTTTTAATTTAAACAATAAAATTAAAAAATAAATTTTTAAAATTTAATTGAATGATATTAAAAAATAAATTATTGAACATATTAATAGAATAAACATGTTTTTGTTTAATTATTTAAAATAAACTAAAATAATGTTATGACTTTTTATATATAAAAATATAATAGCAGTAGATTATTTTAAGCAGAAAATAGAGTTGGAAAATAAGGTGGATTTGAACATTATTCGAGGTGGGGAAGGAGGGTAAGAAAAGTTTTATTTATAATTACAGTATTACACATTACATGTATTGCACAAACAAGCCCAAAAAAGCCTTGAAGTTGAATGATGTACAGTGCTGAAACTCTGATACCTGAAATGAATAGTCCACGCAGGGTCTACACACACTACTAAACACCTCTTGACATGGTCCTCAACGCTAAGCTTAACACACAATTCTGGTGTGTGGTAAGCCATAGTCAACATAAATGTAGTTTCAGAGTTCCAAATAATCATGGTCATAGAGCAAAATACGGCTTCACCACAAAGGGCATAGCACATCATCTTAAAGCAAATTCATCACTCTCTTCTCCTCAGTATCTGTCTCTCAAACACATCTAATCTAAATCTTTCGATGAAGGTGATTCGGGCTCAACACGTTTCGAGAACCTATGCTTGCAGTTCTTAGAAGTCTGCGGAATTCTGGTAAGCTGATCTTTCCATCTTTGTCAATATCGGCTTCCTCAAGCAATGGATCAATGGAGCCTCTCAAACCCGTATGCTAAAAAACCAACAAATCATATATCAGTTGCTTACAGCACATATGTAAAAGGCATGATCACCTACAAATATATAGAACTCAAGTGGAGTAGGCTTTCTAACTGCCACTTAAACACCACCCTTTCCTTATCTCAAAATATAAACTTCGATGAATGATGCAAAAATTAATTAAGTATTTTATTGCAGGGCTACTATTTACTAATTTCTAAGGAGAATTTATCGCAAAAAAATGTTCAAGGTGCTTGAGAAAAGACATGAGACCAACCATTCTAAGTTCATCTGGAGTAATGTAGCCATCCTTGTCCAAGTCAAATTTCTCAAAAGCAGCTTGTGACCGTTGCTGCCACTTAAAAGAATCATGTTCCTCCAACTGATGTACATGTAATGTAGCTGCTACAAACTCAGTGAAATCCACTAGCCCGTCTGTGTTGCTGTCTATCTGCCAGCACACAAGAAAAAGCCATAATGGTGAATAGAGAATGATTAAGGGAATCAACATCTATTGTCTCATTAAAAAAATACAAATATTTTTGAAAAAGAGAGAAATCCACTCTTGTACCGTAAGTTGGAATCTCTAACTTAGAAAGTGAAGCTCTCACTCCACCACTTTCTCAATTAAGGATTCTTAACACTCCTTTATTTGAGAAGTACATTTCATACACTATCCTTACAGCTAGCTAAAGAATATCTTTCATTATCTGAAATTATATTCATAAGTATTTATCCTTTGTACTGCAGATACTAATTAGACACCAAAGAAACTCCATGTTTCAAATTTTTAGCCAAAAAATGGCAGAAAAGTAACCAACAAAAATGTGGTGCCTGCAGAGGATCATCACAAATACTAACCGCTTGCAATATCTCTAGCACACGTGATTCTTTCAACTTCCAAGGGAGATCTTGAGCAAGAGCCTGCAAAAAATATGGCCTTTAGATCAAACCAGGGAAAACTATATTTAAGGGGTTAATTGCTCACCAATTGATAAGTAATGTGTTTGGATTTAATATATTCAGAAAGATGTCGATGAATGAGTTACCTGTCTCATCTCTTCAAGACTAATAGAACCATTTTTGTCCACGTCTATTGCATCAAATTGATCTTTTAGATCAGACAACTCTCCTTCATTAAGTGTGCTAGCCAATGCCTGCACGACAATCAAGAACACAAAATTGGCATCAAACAAGTTCCATTGCTTCTAACATGCAAAGGTTTGAATTAATTTGTCTTTTCTCACCCTTAGTGCAAACTGTTTCAACCGACTATACTTCACAAACTGTCGCATGTTGTTCAGGACAGATATGTCAATAGGAATCTCTAATGCCTCTCCACCTTCTCTAACCCACGGATGTGCTGGAAATATAGAATTCGTGGATGCAACACAAATTAGGGTATGGCTTTGATTTAGATGTTTGATAAAGGGGAAAAATATACAGTTAGAATACAGTTATGTTTGAATCTAAATTATTAGATTAAGAATACCCCGTATGCAAAAAAAAAATTAGCATAATTGCTAAGCTTGTACCGAAACAAAAAAAATCTATGAAAAGCTGAAGCATTATTGACTCGGTAAACCAAGCTTGGCCGAACAAGTAACAGTTGAGCAGCTCCAGCTATTTCATAATCTGTAAGGACAACTAGGCCACTCATTAATTTTGAAAATGGCCATTTAATTATTACCATTTAGGTAACCAGTTTATCGGTTGTAAATTTACTTTGTCACTGCTGCATACATGCACATTAAGTTTACATGGTGCAACGACAAGGTTGCTGCTTTTTGGCATAGAGATCACAGGTTCAAATCCAAGAAACAACCACCCTACTTGTGGAGGGAAGACTAAGTGCATTTACCATCTCAAAGCACCATAACTGAGAGCCTCATGCACTAGGAAACCTCACTGTTGCCAACTTGAAGAAATGGTTATGTCCCTCCTTTCTTCTTTTGAAGATAACTAAACTGGTCCTTTTGGTTTATGTGCAATCAATTGTGTAGTATATTTTTCCTTTTTGTCTTTTACTTCTTTTTCTTTTCAACTTTCTCCATCAATCTTTCTTTTGTACTTCAGTAATTCATCCCAGTAACTTACATTTTATTTAAGCAAACATCATTTTGATTGAAAGACGAATTGGTTCCGAGTGGTAAGAACAAAACTTTTAAAATGTGGATACATGATCGAAAAAAGAGCCATTTTTGCAATATGCCCAGCTTCAATATTTGCTATCATTAAAACTGAAAAAATTTCATTTGTTAGGGAAAAAAATTAGCACTTAAATTCAATGTTGATGAGCAGCATTTCTAAGTAATATAAACTCAGTGCTTAAACTTCAAGCATTATTGAAAGCTCTAATATTTGAGGCAGTGATAAAAAAATTAATTAGTTAGAGAGGAAAGGAAATTAGATAGCGTAATAAACAGCCTTCTCATGACAAGAAATCTGTCGTATACGTACACAGAGCCTGGGCAGCAGTATATCTTGCTCGGGGATCTTTTACCAACAATTTCTTCACAAAATCTTTTGCACCGTTGCTTATGGTTGGCCATGGTTTCCGCCGGAAATCAGGCTTGTTCCGTAAGACCTTCATATAACAAGATTATAAATTAAATGTAATATCAAAAGATTTTTCAAGTTCTGAATTAAAGGTATGAAAATAAAGGCCAAACATTTATTCTTGTTCCCAAAGAAACAAGAATAGATCAAAATCTTGCAAAAATTAAGGAGACCATGTCATAAAATGAAATATACCTCCTTGAAGATACCATCCTCAGTCTTATCCCAAAATGGACGTCTCCCACAAAGCAATATGTATGTAATCACACCAATACTCCATACATCTGACTCAGGACCTGACTTTCGTTTTAACACTTCTGGTGCAACATAGTAAGCACTGCCAACAATGTCTGGAAACCTCTTCCCTGTTCATAAAGAGAGAAAACTATAACTCCACAATAAAGATTGCAAGAACAAGTTGAATACAAGGGAGACAAATCAATTTTTTAATTCAAATATTTTTGCTCACCAGGCTTTATGAAATCCGACAAACCAAAATCGGTAGCTTTTAATGGTGAATCTTCTCTGGTTGATTTGAAAAGAAAATTCTGCGTGCAAGGAGGAAAACATTTAATGTTTAGTAGCATATACAACTCCATATTACTTAGATATGCCAGTAAACTTGAACACACCTCTGGTTTCATGTCCCGATGAACCAACCCATGTAAATGACATTCAGCCGCAACCTTAAGCATCTGCCTTACAACCACAGCTGCATCTTTTTCAGAATAACGACTATCCTTCCTGGTAAACATGATGGCAGACAGAGTTAAGTTCCAGGACAAGAAAAGACCTTGTTGAACACAAATGCTTAGAGTTATTAGGGACCATGGCTCTGAAATTTGAGTACTGTAAACAGTCTGAGGAGCCATTCAGACCAGCAGGGGATCACATTCAAGATAAATTGGGAAACTTACTTGGACAATATCCGATCTAGCAGTTCTCCACCCTCACATAACCTAAGATGGAAATTGGTACGAAGTTCATGTTGTTAATAACATTGATTTATATATAAAAGAACATTAGAAAACAATACAAATGATTTGATGTATCAGCTCCCGAAAGATATATCCTGAGTATATTGTAGTTAAGTAATGTTCAGAATCATATGAACACCGTGAAACAGCATAAAAAAGAGACTAAACACAAAAGTAACTTACTCCATAACTATGTACACGTATGAATCATCCTCAAAAGCATTATAGAACTGAACCACGTTTTCATGGCCTGTAAGTTCTTTCAATATCTTGACTTCACGCTTAACATCCTCAACCGCTATAGGGAGAACCATCTGCCATCAAATTCAAGGAATGATTTAGGAACGCACGAAACCTCATATTATAACAAATTGAAACACAAACAAGAAGAAAACACTAAAAAGCGCTTAGGGTAAAACTTAGGAAAACAAAACTCATATTTCACATATATCCAAATCAATTGCCGGGATCGACAACGCAACCCAGATTCATTTATTACCCCGCTGCTCCTTTATTTGAAGTGCGTGTTTCGAAACCGAGCAGGATGTGGACTTTCACATCGCAATCAACACTAACTAGTTCTACCGTACAAGTTTTTCACATCAAGGCCATGATAACGTGTAACACGCTCGAATTTAAACCATTCCGTATAGCATTGATTAGTTCTATCATGACCTTTCAAGAGGATGCCGCCGCATAACGGTGAGCTAAAGTGAAATGAAAAACTGAATTATCAATAACTTGTAAGCCTTCCTTCTACAAGGAAGAGGGGCAAAAAAAAAAAAGAAAAACCGAGTGGCTTAATATGCAAATTGCAGAAAAAAGGCATAACTAATCAACCTTCTCATGTTAGATTAAAACTGGGCATATAAAAACTTCAACCTCGAAATCAGAAATTCGAGCTAGTCGAGGTCAACGTCGAACAAAATAAGATGCAGCGGGGGAATCAGCAGACATTCCAAAACCCCTTTTCAATTAAATACTGTAACTAAAGCTCATCATTATCCCATACTCCAAATGAATTTACCAATCTCCAGCACCAAAATAAGCAGTACCTCCATAACCGAGAACTAAAAAAAAAATCATAATTCACCCAGACCCATCAACCAGGATTGGAAAAAGAACAAAAATTTATTTCCATTAGCGCGTAACGATCATAAAATCTAAACTGGGTATCCTGTATCCGCGGAAGAACAAAATACATAGCACTGAATACCTTGTTCTTCTCGAGTCTCTTAACGGCGACGCGATCCCCATTTGCTTTGTCTATCCCGACGTAGGTGTAACCGAATTGGCCGTGTCCCAACAACTTCCCGAGCGAGAATTTCTTGTCGAAGTCTTTGGCGTACCCAAAATCCGTTCGCTTTCCGCAGGGGACGTGCCCCCCTGGGCGACGCCCGCTCGCTTTCTCCTTGGCGCGTGGGTGCTTCCGCGAATCCTCTTGTACGCGCCGCCGTTGACCATGCGACGACTGTTGCTTTTGCGCCGTCACGGGCTCCGCCGGCACCGGCGCCGTCACCGGAGCCGAGCATTTGCGGTTGCGATTGGAGCCGCCGGCGTTGTTGCTGCTGGAGCCGCTGACTTTGGTGGCGGAGAAACAGATGCCCATGATGGAAGAATGACAGAGAGATCAGAAGAAGAATGAAAAGATATTACCATTCATTGGTTTATTAGCATAGAGAGATATACAGAGAGAAAGAGAGAGAGAGAATTGAGAGGTTTATGTGTAGTGTGGATGATTGTGTGTGTGAAAGAAAGAGAAATAGGAGAAAGGAAAGAAGGGAGCAGGGACGACGAAGAAGGGAAGAAGGTGGAAGGTGGTGGTGGTGGTCAAAAGAGACTTTTGAATGAAAAACATGAGAGAGAGAGAGAGAGAGAGAGAGAGGAACAGAAAAAATGGCCTTCCCCAAACAAAAACTACTACTTCCAATTGGGAATTGTAAATTTTCTTTTTTAATTCTTCATTCTTCAACTTAGCTGTCACTTCCCCATGTTAGCCTTTTTTTGCTTTTGCCTAATTTATTATCCTAGATTTTGGTGGAAGACTCAGTTGATTTTGTAAATATGTTAATCTATTTTAAGGTTTATCTCCTAAATTTTGATTCAGCATCTGATCTGATACGGTCTTTTTGGGGCAGGAGTCTACTTAAAGAGTTACTAGATTTTAGTATTAATTATGAAGCTCAGAATAACTATTTCATTTTAGGGCGTGTCATGCCAAATCAATTTCTTCATGATTTTTCCCAATTATTTTTCGAAGGTGGTTGTTTAAAAAATAAGAAATATGTCTAGTGAAAGCTACTAAACAAACTTAAAACAATTTATTTTGCTTGTTGAACAAGTATAAATGTATAGCTCGTTAATCAATGAGATTTAAATGTGGTAAATTATGAGTCCAAATCTTTATTCATATATATATATATATATATATATATATATATATTATGATTTTACTGTATATTGAGTAATATAATTTATGGTAAGAAAAATATTATTTATTTAAGTTGAATAAAAAATTCAACTCATTTTAAGTTTATTTTTTTATTATTATCATTTTTTAAATTTCATTTTATTATTTTTGAATATTTTTAATTTGGTCAATTTTTTTTCTAAAAAAGAGTTTATGTAATATATATATATATATAGTTGAATTAGTGTAATTGGTATATGTATTTTAAGTTAACATCATTTTGGATGATTATATATTATTCATTATTTATATCAATATCAGTAATACCTTGTCATTAATTTGACAAAAGAACTTCATAGCTTAATTTAAAAAAAAATAAAAACCAACTTAAAATGTTCAAAACATGAGAAAATGTTAAAAAATAATAATAATAATAATAATAATAAAAGCAACAATTATCAAGCATTCATTATTATCATATTTTGTGGGCTGCACAACTTAATAAAATTTGATAAAGGTGAATATTTTTTAAAATCAGAGATTAAGTTAAAACTTGTGGACAAATATTTCAAATTCTAAAACTCAATATCTTAATTTTCAATAGTTTTAAATTTATTTTTTTGCCATTAAAATTAGGAATTATTAAGTAAGTTCAAATTAATGTTAAATTCTTAGTGCTGCTTTAATTTTTAGAAAACAAGAGCAAAACCTTACCTGCATAAGAGATAAAAAGAGTGTAGCCACATGCAATAAACATTTTAATTCGACAGAAATGACTTTAACTTAAATAAATTAATTTTATATGACTTGTTGACTTCTGTATCTATAAACTTATCGAAATTTTCATATTAAGTATTTTTTTAAAATACGAGATGTCATTTATATTATTTTTTCTCTCAATCCTGAAACAAGAGTTTTCTTTATTATTTAACACGTATTTCTGCATTTTTATAAAATTATTATATTATCAATTATTTTAATATTTCATTTCACATTAATACTTTTACTCTTACTTAAATTTTGCTTAATAAATTTTCTATCTCAGTTATACGTTCAACCCATTTTAAAAATATATATTTGTATTTTTTTTTACACATGCATTATTCTAAAATCTATTTAGTTCAAAATATACTCGGCTATAAACTGTAAACTATTTTTTCTACCAAAATGAATTGTCGATTTTTTTTCTTAGTCCTTTGATACTTGCATATTTTCATAGGTTTACTTAATTTTTAAAATTTTACTTAATTAAAATTTTTCGTGTAATGTAAAAATTATTATTAGTTTAAGTATAGAATAAATTATATTGACACCATTTAAAATGTTGTCAGATATTTATTTTTTTTCAATTTATTTCTTATTATATTTCTTTGATTATTTCGAAAAAACTACATCCTATTTATTTCTTAAGTAGAAATTATTACTACTTACAATTGCACACTTCATTTGACAAGTTTATATTTTAATTGATCACAAGTCCCTCTGAATTTCATATCCAAAAAAAAAAAAATAAGCCAAAGATTAAAATACTAATAAATACACTAATGTTGACCAAGTCTCTACTCTTAAAAAATAATATCATTTAATGGGTGATTTTACTTTATAATAATTTTATCTACTTATATATCCCTTTAAAAACTGTAGAGATTAGCAAAAGATTCTGTAATTTTAGTATTTAACTTCAACTAATTAATATTGAATTAAATCATTGCCACTCAAGCTCAAAATTGTGTAAATAACATGAAGTGCAAGTATCATATGCTAGAATGCTATTCCTTCAAAGAAACAAAAGCACATACGCTAACCAAATCCAAAAATAACTCTTGCACATCAATTTATTTGTTTTATATTTCCACTAAAGTTAATAATAATTAATTTATTTATCTTATATTTAGTAATTTGTTAGACTTATGATGTGACATATTTCTGTTGTTGGTCAAAATTGAGTCATTGTTAATCCAGGTAAAAAATACTGCAAAGACCATTAATGTGTAAACAATTATCTTTAAAACAAAATCACATATACATATATACATTTTTGTGAAAAAAAAAAAATGTCAATGGTGAATATTAATTTATTTTTCAAAACATAATTGGTAAAAGAAATTAACTTATTATTATGTTTTTATACTCAAAGGGAAAGAAGAGTTATCTATATTATAGATATTAACTTCAGGACTATTGATTGTAACTTATTACATATCATAGATTAAAATTTGGGAACATGTAATATATCAAGAATATCCTTACAAATTAAACTTAAAACATTTACGTAAAGATTATTTATTCATAGTTTCTTGACTGTGTTACGTTAGCAATAGAAGAGAAGCAAAGTTGAGAAGAAGAGTATGCAATGGTTTGATGAGTTTGAGGATGTTCTTCTGTGACAGTATTTATATAAACCCTACACAGCTAATCAATTATTTGTGTATGCTGAAAATAAATTTAATAAGAAATTAGACTTTGACTTCATCACTTGACTGTGGTTTTCCACTGCACTGTGTCTTATTAGGATGCTTCAATTTGGGACAACGCGTGGACTACCAAATTCAAAGATTCCACTCTGACTCAGACTCTAAACAACTGAAAATTAATATTCTGCAATTTAATTGAACTTGGACTAACCCTAATTAAATCGTCAAATAATCCCTCCCTCCCCAAGTTTAAACATTTTTTAGTTAAATATAAAAAAAATATTAAATTTGTTCGACCAATTAATTTACGGGCAGTTATGTCAGATTTACCTAATTTTGAGTCAATTAGTTTACTTATATAAATCTGATTGTTAATGTTAAATAAACTAAAATTTTGATGGACTAAAATTATATTGAGATAATAGATATCTTGTAGAAAAATAAAACTTTCATAAGTGATTTTAATGTAACTATGCCTAACCAAAGGACAGTATTATTAAAGTTGGGACAAGGAACATGGCTAGTTTTAAAATTATTTGTTATGCTTACATGCAAGATTAAGCCAGAATGTCTTTCCTAATCATTAATTATATACTTTAGTTGAACTCACTATATAGGTGCTGGTCACAGAGTTTTCTAAATGTGAATGTAAAAAATACATGCTTGTCAATTTTTTTTATCTAAAATTAAATGTAGTTAAAAATTATAAGGGTAAGTGGTCAAATATATTCTTGAAGCGTGTCACATTATATTTTTGTCCATTAAAATAGTATAATTGTTAAAAAAATATAAATATGAAAAAAGTTGATAAAATTCATTGTGTTGTTACAAAAAGTTTGTTGAAAAAATATCTTTAAACATGTGAGACACTCAAATATACATGTGTTTCTTTTATTGACATGGTTAATAAATATACCATTTTACATTAAATTGAAAATAGTTTTAGTTTTCTTTTTAATTTAGTGAACATTATGTTTTCAACTATCATGTGTTATCCTTATTTTATTATTATTTATTCGTATCTAACAAAGCAATAAAAATATTTTTTATTGTCTTTCTTGTTTTTTACCAGCAATAAAAAATACATAAACTACAATACATAAGAGTGTTTTAATTTTATTATAAAGTTTTAAAATAAAATATATAAACAATCTTATATTAACAGTTCTATCACTATTTTTTTTTTTTTTTTGTGTTCTGTTGGTTGTTTAATTTGTATTGAGTAGTAATTTTAAGTTGGGGAAAGGAAGTAAAATGAAAGGTGTTTATTTTGAGAGACACAATGAATCTCTCCATTTAGATTTTGAGCATTGCAATGAATGTAATGCTGTGCATGGTTACTGTAACATCGATGCTATTCGAACTTTAAAAACGGTGAGAATTTTTCAAAGATATTTTAGACTTATTCATTGCCAAAATTAATACAAATTTAGACATTGTTTGTTGTTCTGTTAATTTTCTTTCTACTTGTAACTTTTGTTAATATGTTCCGAGACTCCATTTACAAGACAATGAAAATTGTGATTATTTCCAATAGAATGATGTTGGTAATAAAAATAAAAGTTTATACGAAGGTTAAATTACTGAAGACAAGGGAAGAGTTGAGAATAGGATTGGTGTGTTGCGCATTTAAATGAAAATATTAATATATTATAATTTTTTCTCTATTAAGCATGTTAATTTGGTTCATATTATGGTTCATTATTCAAAAGTATAATTGGGTGATCATCACGAATTGTGTTGCACATTTTCCTACTCTGTGTAAAAGGTAAAAAATGAGAGTTTTTGGAAGTTCACTTCATAAAGTCAGCATTAAACTTTTGTTTTGTCAATTTAATTCATATCAATTATTATCAAAGTGACATGTTTATATGCGCAAACAATTGTACACGTGGACACTGCTGTGCCAAGTATATGGAACCAAATGTTTAGAAATGTAAAGCTTAACAAATCTTCCTACACAACATGACCAAGATAAGTAATTTTTTTCCACATTTAGGAACTTTTAATTATTATACTATTTTTGGGAACTAAAATCAGAACACTTATAACGCGAATTTGGTTATTTATCCAAATTATCATTTTATCTTGAAAATTATTATTAAATATTTTTTTATTCAATTATTCTTTCATTCTTTCTAACTGTTTTTACATGAAAGGTATTTATTAAATATCAAATTAGTAAATTCAAATGATTTAATAATATAATTAGTAAATAAAAGCTCAAATTCAAATTTTAAATTTAATTCATTTAAATAAATGATTCAATATCAACCATTTATTTGAAAAGTTAAACTTTAAATATTAAACATAATACTCATTTATAGCCTACTTTATTTCTAACATTTATCGCATGTTCTCATCATGCAACCAAACACCTACCCGTTTATTGTCTTTTAATAGCACTCAAATTAATTAACCACGTTAATTTCCAATTTTTTTTTATCCTAACTGTGTAATGTCTGCCCCAAAAAAAGAACGTGGAAATACACAAGCCAATCAAAAGAAGACTTTATAAAAATGTTTTCTTGGTGTTCAGTCTCATATTAACATATTTAATTCACTGATATATAAATTAACTATGCTACTTTTTTTATTAAATTAATATTTTGTCTTCCAAATATTTTCTACATAATAACGTGTTGATGGGATTCTGTATAAAAAAATTAATAATTATGGGATCAAGTTGACCAAAAGCCCTTTGGGTATTGCCAAGTCAATAAATCAGCTTTTGATTTGTAGTTAATGTTATGCACATGTTTAAGAAGGAGACAAACTTGGTGTGAACGGATTTAAGTTCACATGTTGAAGGAAGGAAAACAAAACAATAATCTAGCTGGCTTATTAGTTATCATAAAACCATGGTCCTTTTTCACGTATCAATGTCTAGACATTTATTCTCCCATATCTTGGGATTCAGAATTTATTTTTCGAAGAGTGAAATAAACAATTGTAATTGTTAAAAAATAATTAGTATTACATGCATATATGTAACTGATAATGGGTATATTAAAATAACCATTGTATACTAATTCTGATCGTTTTTTTTTTTCTAATTAATGACTAAGATTTCTTGTTTTACATTTATTTATTTCTGAGAAGCTGAGTTCAAATGTGTAACATGTTATCATGTTAATTCTACCTTATTTTGTAAAGTCAATTTAAATTAAAATTTTAAATAAGAAATTTAAAAATAAACTAAAAGTTATTTGATGGTTTTTATTTTTTAACTTTACTTTTTCTCTAACTTTTCAAAGATGTATCTGGGAAACATATTTAAAAGAAATGCTAAAAAATTAGCTTCCATTAATTCATAAAATAAAACCACAAAATTTGACTCAATATTAGAGAATATATATGGGCCAATGGGCTGTGTTCGTTTTTTATGATTGTAATCTGTACGGTGTAATAATTTTAATGATTTTTACTTTCAAATATTAAAAGAAGTACAATCAAATATGGTTGTTCCTATGATTCATGGGTGGTAGGTATTATTGCACATGTGTTTATGGTTGGGTGTCAGAAGCCACAGATTCACCATATCGATACAGGGATAATTTACGTAAAAGTGCAATACTTTAATGTGAACTTTAATTAATGCAGTTAAAAGCTGAGTCTTTTTTTTTTAATAGGGTAAGTATGAAGAATGATCAGAAGGAATTAGAAAATAACAAAGGAATAGTTTATCTACCAAAATTGATTCAAAGGAAAAAAAAAAACACTTAATTTAACTAATACGTAAACACAATAGAGTACACATATATTGAAAGTATAAGGAAATTGTATGCTATCATTTTAATAAAATCAATACATATATGATAATATCGTTATTTTTTAAAGTAATCCTTTTAAAATATATGAATGATATTTTTAATTAATTGACAATGTAAAATATTTCAAGGATAAAATGTACACATAATTTCACAAGACTAACGTAAAATCTTTAATTAAAATTCATCTTAATAATTTGTACAATCTTTTAATATAAATTTTTATTTTATTGAGTGTTAAAGTGAAAATTCATTCCAAAATCAAATAATGCCTAGAGAAGTGTTGTCTTTATGTTCTTGAAGGAGCTCTTTCAAAAAGTTGAAGTTGCAATTCTATTGATTTGGAATAAAAATTGACCATGATCTTCTGGTGGCAGATCAAATAAGTAGATCCTTGGTTGAAGTAAAATTGGATTCAATCATTTTAAGTAATTTTTTGAATTTGAATTTTATAGATAAGAGAAAACATAATAGGAAAGGAAAATACACTAAATGTAATCAATGATTTTTTTTTTATGGAGATTAGTCATCAATAAATCAATACTAATAACACGATTAAAAGAAAACTATTTCTTAGTCAAGATGTAAGGATAATTTTGCTATGTTATGTATCCCTATATAATTTTTTTAAAGTATTTTTCTCGTATTTTTTCATTAATAAAATGAGAAACAGCATATATTTTTTATTTTATTTTGCTAATCAAATTTCTTCATTATTTACAGTGTTTTAATGTTATAAAAAAGATGGGATCGTCATGGCCCATACTAGACCCCAATATCAGCCCAATAAAGGCCCATAAATCAAAAAGACAGAAACTAACGGCTACTTCCTTTTCCGAAAAAAACGCGTACGCGGCAACGATCAAATTCATTCTATTTCTTCTTTTATAAACCCCACACCACTACTTTCTCCCTGCAATACAATTTCTAGTTCTTTTTTAGAGCAAAGCATCATTAGGTTATTATTGTTTTCAGTTCAATTTTCAGAAAGAAAGAGTAACCACACATAACTTTGTCGCTTCCAATAACGTCTCCACCACAGTTTCCAGTGAGTGATTTTTTCTTCTTTCTCTAAACTCAACCAAAATGATACCATTCATTCATTTGTTTTTTTATTTTTTCAGGAAAGGTTGAAGATTCTGGAAAGAAAATGTCTGCTTCAAAATCAAGGGGTCAAAAATGGGATTCATCTGCATTAATAGACATAACAAATGATTCCCCGATTGTGGGACTAGCCAATGGGTTAATTCTTGATACCCCATTGGCGAAGCAGAGAGGAAGCAGAATGAAGAACACGCCAGGGTCAGGAGAAGACTTGCTGAGGGGTCAAGTGAAGACCCTTTTGCTTAAAGTGGAAGAAGAAGTTGATGTTTCCAAGTTCTCGCTTGAAAGTTCGGAACTTCTTGCACCCATGCCCATGAATGTGGCACAAACTCAGAATCTTTCTGCTTTGACTTCAGTCACCCCTTCTGATGTTTCTCAACAACCCCTAACTCCTCAGGTTCGTCGAGTCTTTACCAAAGAAAAATGCCAAGAATATATTTTTTTATACAACTGAATAGACAAGATAACGGATCAACTAGAACATTGGTTTGGTTGAAATTATTTTCAAAGAAATTGCAACTTATTTTTTAAAACATCATTTCCGAATGTAACCAAAAAAAGGTTTCTTTTTTCTAAAATAATCTAAATCAAGCATGTTAAACCTATGATTGAAAAAATGTGTTCAAAGAAGTGTACAACAGCGTGCTTTTTTGTTGGTTATCCACTTCTTCTATTTGTATTCCTTGTTCTACTTTTAATTTGCAAATTTGTGACTTTATTATGTTTTTTATCTTCACATATTTGTAGAAAAAAAAAATTCGAGTGTTTCCTGACAAATCTTTTTTTGAAGTAAGAGATATGACAGAAACAAGGTGAGATTTATAGATTAAAATAAAAAAAGAATAAAAAATTTCTTTGGTCCTTCATAATTTCCTGATCTTTTATAATTAATCTTGTGTCATAACTTTGGTGGTAGGTGGTGAATCAAAAGAATTTTGAATCTGGAAAGTGTAGTATTCCAGCCACCAATTTTCACCAAATTAGTCCCACATTGCTTAAAATACAAGGTGGAGGAGCCTTTGGAGGTTATAAATAGAGACCTCTTTGCCTTGTGTTAAGCATCCCACACTTG
>Ga0099824_1000844_pt1:22500-40283 | contig 40283 bp, 16 predicted proteins | sample SiratrowhiteBW_FD_76837 | JGI IMG/M metagenome (GOLD analysis project Ga0099824, IMG submission 76837) | Root nodule microbial communities of legume samples collected from California, USA - Siratro white BW | ecosystem: Host-associated > Plants > Roots > Nodule | place: USA... | reverse complement strand
GTTGTGGGTTGATTCTGTCGTGTGTACGAAGATTTTGGGGAGAGAGGATTGGAAGGCTATGGAGGTTTTGGGGTGTGCAAAGTGATTGAGGAGTGTGAGAAGAGAAGGAGCTGGCCCAAGAGGCGTAGGGTGGCAATGTGAGTGGTGTGCAAGGAGCAAAATTCGTTTTCTTTATCATCATAAAAAACATAAAGTGCATAAAACTTGAATTTATCTTTTTTTTTTGAAATTAAAGAGAATAGAAAATTAAACCACTTTTTATTAAAAGAGAAATAAAAGAAAATATATATTTATTTTTTTTAAAAAACTCAAAATTTGAAAAAAATGATTTTTTTTCTTCTTTTTTTTTATGATTAGAGACTTTTTTTCATAATCACAAAATAAAATTTGTTCACCCGGACGAAATTAGGTGTTGACAGTGTGCACTACACAAGGGATCCAATAAATTGAAGGAAATCCCAATTCTATGAGTATACCTGTGACCTTACATACAACTGCATTATTAGTTATAATTTGTACCACATTATTCAACCCAACCTCCATATTATTAGTTATAATTTGTACCACATTATTCAGCCCAACCTCCATAATTGCTCTCTCATGTATTTAGCATAAAATCTTTGTCTTTTATCTCACCAGATCTATCTATTGACTTTAAAAACATCGGTCCACTCTCAATGATAGCCATAAAATTTATAAGTGGCATTTTTTGAGGATCACTCCACCTATCACTAACAATTGTCATATCTTAATGATTCCATGAGTTTCTTGAAGTTGCAGAAGATTTTCTACTTGACTTTTCTCTTTTTTGAAAGTAAAGGACCTCTCAATTTATTATATGTTGGCGGTACATATCCACTACGATTAGAAGTATTAGCTGATAAGAAAATGCACTCCTATAATAAGGACTTCTCGCTTAATAAAATAGTAAACCTGAGGAATAAAACATCCGTGCAATCTCACAATCTTGAGTGTCTCTCACTTAAATATTGAAAGAAGATTGTAAAGGACCTTTGAGTTTGGGGTTAACTCCACTATTTATTTGATTTCCTTCATCAGATACATGTGGTAGAGGGACTTTTTTTTTCTTTGAATTTTCTATTTTCAATGTTGCCTGATTGTCTAATTTTTTAAACTCAATCAGCTTTGACGCTGTCATGTTTGGACAATCTAACTCATTCGTCTTTAATTTTCAATAAATAAGCTTTTACTCTTATGTAAGATCCATTAAATAAAATATCAAAAGATTGTATTTAATCATATTATTTTCATCACTATGACTTTTTCTTAACTTTAAAAGTTATCTCTAAGAGTTTTATTTCATCTTCTCTTGGTAGCTTGATTGAATATATTCATCTTAATCGCCTATCATAAATAAATTAAATATAAAAAAGATATACTTAAATATAAAAAACAAAATAAACTCATAATATAAACTAATGTATGAATATAAAAAATAAAACATGTTACAAATTAAAAATTAATTATATTATAAAATATATTATATATTTTTAAAATAATATTTAATTTATGTTATTTAAGATTATTTTTTATTTTTTATTTCAGTATAATTATTTAAAAAATATTATCTTCAATAATTTTTTTCCATAATTAAAAATTTAGTTTATTTTTATAATATTAATTTACCATTTAAAAAATAGATTCAAAATATATAAAGAAATATAATTTTATGTTTGTAATTTAAAAATACAAATTTACTATTAAAATTGTAAAAAAAATATAACTTAATTATATAATTATAATAAAAATTATGTTTAAATATTAAATTGAAAAAACATAAATTAAATAAAATATTATTCAATTTTTAAATTTAAATAAATAATAATAATTTTTAAAAAACATATTATAAAATTATAGAAATATAATTATTAATATTATTTAATATATTTTTAATATAATTAGTAATATATTTTTTAATATAATATTAATATGATTATTATTATTATAAATTATTATATTAATAGTGATTATAAAAAATTAAAACATATATTATATTATAATATTATTTTTAGGAAAACGTGAATATCTATAGAAACAAATAATTACAGAAATAAAAAATATTTCCATTACATTACCTTCTTATTCAACGATTCTTCCACACATAGCTTAGCTTTTTGGCGTTAGAGAGCACAGAGTGAAATTGCGAAAACCACACAGTTGCTTGCATCACAACACACACGCATCTCCTTCACACACTCACCTTCTTCTTCTTGGCTTCTTCTTTTTTGCAAGAAATGCCACCTCCTTCCAAACCTCTTAACGATAATAATATAGACTCTCTCTATTCATCAGAAATAATCAGCTGCAAATCATGCGCATGCATCATATAATAGCTTATGTTATCCCTTAATTATTTTTTATATTTATGTATATTTTCGTTACAATGATTCAGAAACAAGTTTTTTTGTAATTCAAATATATAAACTCATACGTATTTGTACGATATATGTTCTCAATATATAAAAATCATATTTCTCTATAGGGTATCATAGTTACAAGCTTAACTAGTCATTCTCGATCCTATCAATGACCATCACTGCTTCTTCGGCTTACTCTGTTGTGAAACACAGAAACTCAACTACCCATTAAACTATCTTTCTCAAATTACCTCCACCTAGTACAAGCAAGTTATTATATCGTTGATTGCAAATAATGTACTCGACTATGTTTCTAGCATCCTTCCATGTCCTCCGACAACAATTGGAACGAGTGATGTAGTTGTTGAAAATCCTGTTTTTCTTGTCTAGAAGCGTCAGCATAATTATGTGCTTCTGGTTCTCTTTGGTACGTACGGTCCTAAGGCGCAGATTGTGATGTCTTCAACTACCTCCTCTACTAATGCAATTTTGAGATTGGCCAAAATTTGTGCTAATCGATCTCGCACTCGGATCATATCTCTTAAAGAGCGCCTTTTTTCCATCACCAAAGGTGATTCCAATGCTTGTGACTATTTGTGCTCAATTCGCTCCGTAGGTGATGAGCTTGCACTTATTGGTCATTGTGTTGATGATCTTGATCTTATCATTGTTGCCCTAAATGGTCTTGGCCCTGCTTATTGTGAGTTTTGCAGCAATCTACACTTGTGACATTTTGCTGCTGTTTGATGAACTTTTTGACAAACTTGTTGACTGTGAAATTTTCCTTCAACGGTAGGAGCGGCAACAATCGTCCCTCCCTGTTACTATCAACTATGTTTCTTGTTCATCTTTTTCTCATGGCTGCTACAAACATTCAATGTCATCCCCTAGTAGAGTATCTCCTGCTCAGGACAACCTTTCTAATTCTCATCCACGAAATTCTTCCTTTGGGTCTCACCTTATTTGTCAATATTGTGATCGTCGTGGTCACACTACTAAGACTTGCTACAAATTACATGGTTATCCTTCTGATCATTCTCGTCATCAAGCTAATACGATTAATAAGGATTCTGACTTTGAACCGTCTTGGCTTTTGAATTTTTGTGCATCTCACCATGTCATTGGGAATCTTGCTAATCTCACTTTAGCCCATGATTATACTGGTAATGATAAACTTATGGTTGTGAATGGTAAAGGACTCACCATCACTCACAATGGTTCAACTGCTCTTCCTTTTTCATCCTCCTCGCTTCACTTAAATATTGTTCTTTATATTCCTAACATATCTCAAAATCTTCTTTCTATTTTCCAATTATGTCAAAGCAACTTTATATCCATTGAATTTTTCCCATGACATTTTCAGATCAAGGATTTGAGCACGGGGGCAATCATACTACACGGAAAGAATGAAAACAATGTGTACAAGATTTCTTGCCTACCTCCTCATCCTCAATCCCATCACATCCATTGTCACTCCTCCTTCTCCACCTGGCATAGTCACTTAAGGCATCCCACTTCTAGCATCCTTCATCATGCACCTAAGGCCAATGTCATTCCATTTTATTCATCATATGTTCAGTGTTCAGATTGTTTAGCGCATAAAAGTCACAAATTGCCCTTTTCTAAGTCCACTTTGTCTAGTAGTCAAGCTTTAGAATTGATTTATTCAGATGTCTGGGGGCCTGCACCTTCATCTTCGATAAATGGTCATTTTTATTATGTCATTTTCATTAATCACTTTTCAATATGTGTGTGGCTTTATCCGATTAAAGATAAATATGATTTTTTTCATATTTTTCCAATTTTAAAATCACTTGTTGAAAATCAATTAAATACAAAAATTAAAACCTTTTACTCAGACAATGGTCATGAATATCTTACATTGAGGTCTTTCTTTCAAACTCATGGAATAACACACTTAACAACTCTCCCTTATATCCTAAAATACAATGAGTTTTCTAAAAGAAAACATCGTCATTTGATTGAAACTACTCGTTGTCTTCTCTATCATGCTTCCTTACCTTTTCATTTTGGTCTTATGCTCTTAAAGTTATAGCTTATCTTATAAATCACATTCCCACACCTAGTTTAAACATGAAGTCACCTCTCGAGTCCTTATTTCATTCCTCACCAAATCAGTTTAAGTTACGTACCTTCGAATGTCTTTGTTTTCCTTGGTTGATCCCGTATGTTTATTACAAACTTCTCCCAAAATCTGAACCATGCATATTCTTAGGCTATAACTCATCTTAAAGTGCTTATTTGTGTTACAATTTTAAAACTGAAAAATTATATACCTCAAGATAAGTGCACTTTGTAGAAAATGTTTTTTCTTATTGTTCTGCACTTACAACCACGTCTTCTCTCTCTCCAACATCCATCCCTACATGCATATAACCATTTGGCCCACACCTTCAAAACACATACAAATTATTCCAACATCGATATATCAAAATTCAAATTCCACCTCCATTGCATCCTCTTTACCTACCACAGCGCAAAACTTATCTTTTCTTATGTCCATACCAACATCTCCGCATACCTCATCCCTTCCTCATATATTATCAAATTCTACTGAATCCTCTCCTCCATCCAATCATAATATCTTATACACTTTGGGTCCATCTCCTTTCATGCACTTAGACTCATCCTCATGCTCGCTTGGATCAAAACAATTGTCCCACATAATGGTCACAAGATCTAAAAATGACATCTTTAAACCTAAACAGCTTCACCTAGCCACCAAATTTTCTTTATTCGACCAAATTGAACCTTCTTGTCTTTTTCCAATCTTTGAAACATTCAGAGTGGAGACAAGCAATGTTAGAAGAATTCAATACATTACTTGCCAATGGTACATGGTCCCTTGTCCCTAAGCAGCCATAGTTCAACATTATTGGTAATAAGTGGGTTTTTCGTCTAAAGCAAAACTTGAATGGCTCTATAGCTCGATATAAAGCTCGTCTTGTTACCAAAGGGTTTCATCAACATCTTGTATTGAATATACTAACCTATAGTTCAGTTACTAAGCCTTAGACTATCAAGCTAGTTCTCTGCATTACTCTCTCTAATGGTTGGCCTGTATGTCAAATGGATGTTAATAATGCATTTTTCATGGTAGTATCTTGAAGGATATTTTGTCTCAACCACCAAGTTTTGTCAACTCTCACATTCCAAATTATGTATGCAATACGCTACAAGATTTTCTTATTACATATGAATTTCTTAATTCTCGATCTGAGACTTTTTATTTGTATACAGTAGGGATGGTGTTGTTGCATACTTTCTTATTTATGTAGATGATCTACTACTCACACGAAATAACGACCCATTTTTGAATGCATTCAAAACTGCCCTTGCATTGAAGTTCTCTCTAAAAGATCTCAGGTCTCCTTATCATTTTCTTGGCATAGAAATCTTTTTACATCTTACAGTTTGTTTCTTTAACAACCATTATCTACATGAGTTATTGATTTCTACAAACATTCAAGATGCAAAGCCTGTCTCCATCTCTCTTTCTACTTCATATGATTTGACTCCAACGTCTCCCTCATGTGATATTCGAGAGTTCCGTCATATTATCGGTTCCCTACAATATTTGCATCTCATTCATCCAGATGTTTCTTTCTTAAAAAATAAACTATCACAGTATATGTAAGCTCCCATTGAAATTCACATGAAAGCTACCAAACATCTGCTCCACTATCTCAAGGGGACAATTGACCATGGTCTTCACCTCTCCTGTGTCACAGATCTCTCTCACAACATTTTGTGATTTTGTTTGGGCTGGAGATGCTCATGATCGCAAGCTTACTACTACCTATCTTATTTATGTGGGGCCTAATGTCTTGGTCCTCTAAGAAGAAACTCACTGTTGCTAAATCTTCAATGGAGGTTGAATATCGAATTATAACGACCAACACCACTGAATTTCTGTGGTTATGGGAACTATTAAAGGAGCTTGGTCATCCAATCATCAAGATGACGACACAATTATTTTCTGATAATATTGAGGCTACCTAACTCTATGTCAATAATGTGTTTCATACTCGCATGAAACATCTTGCCATTGACTATTATTCTTTTCGTGATTTGGCTGCTTCTAAGGAACTTCAAGTGTTTTATGTGTCAACAAGTCATCAACTAGCTTATATACTTACCAAGCCTCTGTCTTACTTTTGCCACGCATTTCTTTTAGACATGATTGGAGTTCGGTCTCCTTCCTCCATCTTGTAGGGGCGTGTAGACTCTCTCTTCATTCATCAAAAACAATTAAACATATACGCATGTATTATAACACACCCTTAATTAATTATAACTTATGTTATCCCTTAATTATTTATCATCCTGCACATATCTTTTCGTATCTTACCATTATAATTATAAATAAACAAATAATTATTCAAAAATAATTTTTTTGTAATTCATAACATATATTCATAGATATTTGTACTATATATATTCTCAATATATAAAAAATTATATTTATATGTAAACAATACGTTCAAATATGTGCTAAAGGCGTGTGTGCTTCGAGTGGATTGCACGAAGTCCTTGAAAAAAAAGTCCATCGTGTCGCTTTAATGGTGCATATGGACTCTTGGTATCTATCTATTTATTTTTTTCTGTTTCATCCTTCCTTTCATTGTTTTGATCTTCACTCTAAGGAATCTCTCAAACTGCTTTCACTTCTTATGTTGATAAGGATGAAGAGGTATACATTGGATCACTTACACACTTATCAACATAGTTACAATAATACTTATCACCATAATTACAATAATAATAATAATAATATTAGATAATACTTTTAGTTACAATAATACTTAACACCACAATTACAATAATAATATTGATATAGTTAGATAATATTTTTACTTGTAAACTATTCTTATTGATTTCCTATTGTAGGACATTCTAGGACATTGTTGCAAAAATCACACATCTTACTTTATTTTGGACGAAGATTTATTAGTTATTTTTGTTATAATATTTTGTTTTTGAAAGGTTTAGTGTTTTGCACAATTTATGTGAATTTATTAGAGAAAAATGTAGTAATTGTTACTAGACAAAATAAAGTAACTAATTCTTTTATACATTACTTGTCTTGATGGGCAAACAACTATTGTTTTGAGTTCTGATGGGATATTATAGAAATTGAGAAAGTGAAAGAGACCATGTGAGAAGAAGATGAGTTTGAGAAGAAGAGTGAATAAGAACTTATAAGTGTTGGGAGTTTGTTAGGTGAGTAGTTTGGTCAGAACAAGTAATTTGTGTCTCAGATGTAAGTATGAGAATGAGAAGTGTGTGACTTGGTTGTTGGGTTATTGATTTATCATTTTTAATTTTGGAACCAACCACCAATAACAATTAATAAACCTTTTTTTTTGGCGTTATCCTAAAATATGTTTTTTTTTTTAATTTTTTATTATAGGTTAAGAAAGTTATTTAATTTGTTTAGTTTGACCATAGTAATAACTCATCCACCAAAATCAATTTATAGGGATGGAAAAAAACATGGTGTAGAATGACATTACACCCACAAAATTATTAAGATTGAACTTTAATACTAATTATTTATACCTCTGTACATAGAAGTGAGGAGGAGAACAAAAGTTAAAATAAGATAGGGTACACCACCCATAACTATGTGCACTAAAGAGAGATGGTACCTCCTTACAGTGCAAAATGATTATTATATTTTTAGTAGAAAATTAAATAAAATTTGTACCTGTCAGCTTTTAATTTAGGATATAATTTTAGTTTATAAAAAAATTTATATTTTGGATTATACAATATTAAATGTAAAAAATTATATTTTAAATTATGTAATTTGAAATGTAAATTTAAAAATTATTTTAAATTGTTCAATCCAAAATAAAAATTTATATTCTGAATTCTATAATACTGTCGCAACCGAGGCCACGACGGGGACGACGAATAAAAATAATTTAATTTTCAAAATAGTGGAGTCGCCACCATAATTTATTAAAGAAAAACTATGGAAAACTAAAAACAAGATAAAGCAAGTTCGCAAAACCAGATTTAGAGTCCGGGAGTCGGTTACGTGTGAGGAAGGTACTAGCGCCCCACAACGCCCGCCCTACGACGGTACCTTTAATTAAACAAGTAAAAGAGTGTGATTTTTCAAAATATTTATTTTTCCCAAAAAATGAAATAAAATGCAAAAAATAACAAACAAAGATATTTATTTTTTAGAAAGGGATCAACAAGGATTTGACTTCGCTCCTACGTATCTCTATCAAGGATAGAGAATCAGGGTTACATAGTTCTTTGTTGATAAGATTGTTGGTTGGTTTGATATTTTTTGAAACTTTTGAAAGTTTGTGTTAGAAAATAGGGTAAGTGAATGGTGTCAGTGCCAGGTTTAAAGCCTAGACTTTGGATAGCAGTGCCAGGTTTAAAGTCTGGGCTTTGAGGAACAGTGCCAGGTTTAAAGCCTGGACTTTGAGAAACAGTGCCAGGTTTAAAGCCTGGGCTTTGAGAAACAGTGCCAGGTTTAAAACCTGAGCTTTGGGTAAGGTGCCAGGTTTAAAGCCTAGGCTTTGGGAGACAGTGTCATGTTTAAAACTTTAGCTTTGGGTAAGGTACCAGGTTTAAAGCCTGAGCTTTGGGAGACAGTGTCAAGTTTAAAACTTGAGCTTTGGGAAGGTTCCAGGTTTAAAGCCTGGGCTTAGGGTAAAGTGCCAGGTTTAAAAGCCTAGGCTTTGGGAGACAATGTCAAGTTTAAAACTTGAGCTTTGGGTAAGGTGCCAGGTTTAAAGCCTGGGCTTTGGGAGACAGTGTCAGGTTTAAAACCTGAGCTTTGGGTAAGGTGTCAGGTTTAAAGCCTGGGCTAGGGTAAGGTGCCAGGTTTAAAAGCTTGAAGTGTGTCTTTTCCTCTGTGCTTTCTTCGTTCTCCCTTCTCAATCTCTCCCTCAGTTACTAGTGATCCCTCGTCTCTTCCTTTTCTTTTTCCTTAATATATCTCTTTTTATTATTATTATTATTTTTTTTTTTAAAAAGAATTTAAAAGTGGTTCATAGAAGTTATCACTCTTTGACCCATTCTCATTATTTTATAATTTTTATATATTTTTTAAAATTAATGTTAAAAATGAATCTACCTAGGAATGAGACTTAAGCCATTTTCCAACAGTTATAATTCATTATTCTTTATTAATTTTATTTTTATGAAGTGGAGAACATGGAGAGTTTTGAGTAGTTTCACAATTGATATTTTATTTCTATATTTTTTATTTTTTAAGAAAACAGTACGTGGAGTTAAGGAGTAGAAATGGGAGAGTTGACTCATTCTTTTTATTATTTTTTTATCATTTATTTATTATTTTGAACATGCAAATCAAGAAAGCAGTTTGAAAGCAATCTTCCTTTCTTGTTGTTTTATTATTTATTCTTTTTTTTATATATTTATTTTTATTTTGTTTTTGTTATTTGATTATTTATTATTTATTATTTTCGTTTTTATATTATTTTTTAATTAATTACCACCTTTTTCTTTTTTAAGTTTTTTTTCCTTTAATGGAAAAATTCAATGTTTTTATTTACTTATTATTATTATTATTATTATATATTTTTTTTAAGAAAACTTAAACTAGTAAATATATATTTTATATTTTTATTATTTTTTCATTTTGTCATTTTATTTAATTTATTTTTTAATTTAAAATACTACCCGGACAAAATCGGGTGTTGACAAATACAAAAATAAAAAATATATTTTAAATTTTAATTCATAATATAAAAATTATATTTTAGATTATAGAATCTGAAATCAAGAATTATATTTTAAATTTTTACAATTTAAAATATAAATAAATAAATTATATTTTGAATTATATAATTTTAAATATGAAAATTATATTTTAAATTATATAATAAAAAATATTTTAAATATTTTTAAAAGTAAAGCATGAAGAATCACTTTATACCAAAATTTTATCAAAATTGGATAATACATTAAAAAAATATATTTTCTATCCACACCTCACACTTTCTTCTCCCACCTTCATAATATATAAAAATAAACAATATTCCCATATACAAGTTCATATTTAATTTTAAACTATTTTTCCAATTACACATGTATATTAAATCGAAATTCATTTGTATAATTGATTTATTTTTTATTGAATTAAAAAGGTCAGTACCTTATTTTTAGTGTAGTATTAAAATTGTTCTGCATGTAATTTTTAAAATGTAAACTTTTTTTTATAAACAATTAGTTTAAAAATGAAAATAAATTATTATTATTATTATTATGGATATTATTATTTATACGTAAACAGTAACCTTAAAAAATGTAATTATGAAACGGAGGTAATAGGTATATTGACATTATGCGAACAAATCCACAATATATATTTAATCTTTGTTACAGTTGCCAATTACTTATATGTAGCATAAAGTCAAAACTACATCTTTTTTATTTTAATATTTTACTATATTATTGACATAAAATATTTACTTATGACATCAGGAAGATTGATTGCTATAAGATTAATTACTGATGATATAAATAATAATTTATTAACTATTTTAGAAGTATAAATATATATAATAATTTCTTACAAAGTTAAAATTAGAAGAGTTTTTTATAAATACATATCTTCGAAAAGACTTCAAAAGTATTGTTCTTGATATTTAGTATTGTTATGTTCTTGGTAAGTTTTTAATAAACTTCACTTTTCTGTATCAGCAATAATAAATTTAAAAATAAAAGAGTAAAAAAGTCACCTTAACCTATATAAAAAAAATAAAAAACAGGTAATAAAATAAAATACACCATAAATCTCACAAACCTACATACAGCCTTTTGTGATATTTCTGTGGTGGTGTCAGTTTTATCTACGTGCTAATATAGGACTGCCCAAATATCTTAATTTAGTTTACATATTCAATAAACTTCATGTTCTTAAGTACATATTATTTTTTGTACAACAAATGTAATTGTTTTTTTTTTTAAGAAAAAATAATGGGACACTTCATCTTAAGTTGATTGAATTGGATTCGATGTTATTCAAAATAACATAATCATTTATTATTTTGTCCTCTATATATTTTGTCCTCTATATATTTTAGTGTTATTTTTATCTTTCTTAGCACTTAAATGACTGTAAGATATCATCTTAAAACTTGTGATAAAAAAATAAATTTTAAAATTAGTGTTTTCTATTCATAATAAATATTTTGAACCGATTCAATCATTTCTTGATATAGTGTAACCTCTTATTATTCAAAAAATTATAATGATTAGCAAAGCTAGTGAAGATTCCATACTAATAAAATAGCTACAATAAAAATATCTTAGGACCAATAACAATAATACATGTTTCTCTCTTCATTTTTATACATTAGAAAACTTAAACTAATTTACATATTTAATAATATTTATCAATTTAAACATTGAAATTAAATTAATTAATAACTTATACCTTTACATTCAAATTACTTCTAAATTTTCACTATTATATATTAACATATTTATTCTTATTTTCACAAGTAGGGTCTCTAGTGACAAATAAAAAAGTTTACAAGTTTAAAGTCAGACAACTTTGTGAAATGTTGATCAAAATTCGGATAAAGGATTTTTGACCTATTGAGATACTCAAAAGACAAAAGAAAATTGATTCCAAAACAAAATTAATGGATCATCATCAGTACAGGGAGCATTGCATTCAACGGGTTGTAAATCACATTTAAATGTTGCATTGGGCTTGGTAAGTATTATTGATCACTTAGTAACATCTAATTCAATTTACTTATGTAACATATATAGTTTCTAATTGTACAACTTTTACTAGGAACGTAAATATGGTCATCTGGTTGAATCTGATGAACTCTTTACGATACACGTGCTCATGAAACTTATGTAAGTTTTGGTTTAAATTTTTCTTAATTTATTTATATTTTAATTTAACTTTCCTAACATTTACATCTCCTAATCATTATGTAGGAGCGTTTAGAGGTCATATAAACAGAGAGTCTTGAAGGTTTAACCACTAATGTCCATCTAAATGCAACAACGAGACTTTAGGCTTGGAAGGATGTTGTAAGAGGAAATACTAGACATCAAGTTTATGGCACAATAGACCTGGCTGGCAACTTCAGCCAATGAGTGTCTTTTCTCACTCAACCCTCCTTTTTTTGTTTCTTTCACATCATACTGTGATCAAGCACTTGAAAATGAACGACTTTGGCACAAAGTTGAGGAAGCAAGGAAAACAAATGTCTTCACAGATTAGGACGCTCAACCAACAAAAGAAAAGATTACGTAGTCGGAGGATGTCATGAAGATGATGTAGCAACAACTCGCTATAATTATAGAATGACAACATTTTTATTCTTTAACTGATATCAATCAAGTCCATCCCAACTATGCAGAAGACCATGATGACCAACCACTTTCACGAAGTTCATCCCAAAATGTAAGTTTCATTATTTCACACTTCTTCATATGTATTAAATGTTTTATTTATTAAAATTGTTTCTATCACAGGAAAATTTAATGAACAATAACTTCTAAACTGCATGGGAGACTTCTCTCACATTCTAAGATTTTACTTTCAATTAAATATTGTAAATAATCTTACTTTTATATTTATTGATGTAATTGTAAATTGTACTTAATCGTACTTTTATATTTATTGATGTAATTGTGAATTGTACTTAACTATTGTTTCATTTTGCCTTTCAATTTACAATTTTCTCTTCTTTAGTATAATAATACAATTTAGTTAGTCTCATACTTCATTTCAATTAATATTTATGTTTCAATTAATATTTCAAACAAATTAAATTTATGGTGCGTCTAATGTCGATTTCAAAATATTGAATTGATGTTAATTTCAAATTGGTATTGAAATCTAATTGGTGGTGGTTTTTATCCAATTTACAAACATTTTGTTTTTAATTCGCTAAGCATCAGCTTTTAGTGAACCAAATCCACTCCAACAAGAATTTTTTTTTCATCTCATGCATCAATATGGCCACACTATCCGCAATTAAAAATTAAATAAAAATGTATTTGTTTGAACGTTATGTGTCGACCAGATCGACACTTTCCCACTTTTTATTTTTTTTCACTGTTTTGAGTCGATCCGATCAACACAAAATTGTCCTAAATTTAACATAAAATTCTTTTTTCACTTGTCATTTTTATTTTTATTATTTCAGCCAACATAAAATTAAATATTATATTTATTTGTGTCTTCTTAGCATCAACCTAACCCATACTATTTACGATGATTATGTAGCGAACGCTATACTTTATAGGATTGATCTATCCACTTTTATCCACAAAATAAGAATGTTTTTGCATCTCCTCTTACCATTCGCTTTATTTTTTATCAACTCTAATATGGATTTTGTTATGTATTAAAACCACAAAAGAAATATTACAAACAAATTTAAATTTTAAAAATAAAATTTAAAGATATTTAGACGACATGTCATCTAAAAATCAAGAAAGTGAAATCCTTTCACTAAAGATATTAAAATATAACTTAATATATAAATTAATGCAAGACCAAAAAAGATGAATTTAACGAATATAAGGAAGAAAATTATTCACAAAATGTATATTTGATTGATAATTAAGTTTCAACGTTTTAAAATAAATTTATTTAAAATTAAACATTAAAATATTACAAGAAAATAATAAAATAACAGTAAAAAGTTTGTTTCGACTAAATTGTGCAAATTGCGTCAGCCAAATCGACAAAAATTTAGTCAAAGAAAAGGTGAAAAATAATTGTTGTTAAACGAAAAAAAAATAGAAAATGTGTTGACCAAGACCACACAAGAGTTGTTGTTAAATGAAAAAAATCAGTAAAAGATGCGTTGACCAAACCAACACAATCAGGAAATAGATTTAAACTAACTTGAGTCAACTGAACTGACGCTATACACTACGTTGGTTGGTCCTATGCATTCTTAGTTAAATTTAATTGTCCAAATTCATTTATTCATTAACAAAAATAATAAACAAAAAAAGTTATTATTATTAATATTAATTTTATAGTAAAATAAATAAATTGAGGAAATAAATAAAATAATATAATATTGTGTGGGCATTATATAAATAAAAAGTGTTGATATTAAAGTTGAAAAATATCAAAATATTAGAAAAGAAGTAAAAGATTAAATATTTTCTATAGAAAAAATAAGTTAAAAAAATTATAAATATATATTTATAAAATTGATTGCTATGAAATTATAGAAACATATTTTAATTATTTATGTTAAAGTATTTAAGAGTAAAGAAATTTTAAAAGAAAAATACGGAAATATTAGGAAAAGATAGGAATAAGATAAAAGTTATGTAGCTCGAAAATAAAATGATAAAGCATAATATAAAATAATTAAAAATAAGAGATAGTAAAAAAAATTTAACAATATTTTGAATATCACTAAAATTTATTAAAACATTTTTTTCATATTTGATGTATGGATACTTCATTGGTTGAAAAACAGTGTAGTATATCTATTAGATACATATGATTGTATAAATATATTTTATTACTGAAAACATTGAAGAATAAGCATGAGAAATGTTAAAAGTGTTTCGATACAAAATTTATATAAACATGCATAACTCTATAAATGTTTTTAAATTTTACTAAGACATTAAGATGGAGTAGAAATAATATTTGATGATTCAAGAAAGTTTTCTAGAGTAAAGTTTAGAAATTTTTAAACCGTAAATTGTTAAAATTTTTAACAATTTAATGATTTTGTATTAAAATTCATACACATAATGTTTAAAATTTATTTGTGTATTTGAAATAAATATAATTTTATATTATGTTATTTCATATATGAATATAACAATAGAAATTAAAGTATGAATATTTAAAATTAATTATAATTAATAATTATAAATAATTAATTGAATATTAAATTGTGAAACTTGTTTTGGAATCAGATGATAATGAAAAAAAAGAAGAAAAAGAATGTTAAATGAATGATATACTACATTATAATATGATTGTATAAATATAGTTATTGTAAGACATAATAAAGATATATGATTAAATTGAAGATATGTTTTATGTTGAACATGGATATGTCTTATGTTCAATATATAGTTTATGAAAATTAAAAAAAAATAATTTACATAAGATAGTTAGTTATGTTCATTTGACAGTCTGTTTAAAAGTTATTGATTTGCATATTTATATTTAGAACTTAACTGAATTTTTATATTATAAATATGATTTATTACAAATTATACTTAATTAATTTATATATTGTTATTATAATTAATTAATAATAAATAATAATATATATAGATAAATAGTAGAGTTAATTAAACATATTTTTGGTAGTTCATTCCATAACACGTAAGATATAGGATTTTCATTATATTTCTGCAGTAGATGTCAGTTAAAGATCTTAAGTAAGTTTTTATAAGTTTCACAATGATTTTTTTTAATAGAAGAGAATTTAAAATATAATATTTTATTATTTTGGATATCTTGAGAATTCTCCAGAAAAAACCCATTATTTCTAGTTGAGATCACATCTCTACTTCAAAAGCAATATTTTGTAAATAATAGATCTAATGCTTAAGATTTTTATTAAAAATATACCACTAAAAATGTTCTATTCTTTTCACTATATATATAAATTATTTTTTTAATATTATATATATATATATATATTTTTAAAATAATGTAATAATTTAGAAAATAGCTATGAAATAAAAACTAACTTAGAATTTAATTTTAGAGATAAATAAGATAATACCTATTTTTTTAACATAAGAGTAGATAGTTATTTATTTTTTATTTTTATGACAATCACCAACTCTCTCTAAGATATTCTATCTCTCTTAGAAGATATTATGTTTTATTTTAATAAAAATCACTTATTATCTCTAAGAAGATATTCTTTTTATAAAAACTACCAACTCTCTCTCTTTCTTTAAGAAGATAAACAATTTCATTCTTATGAAAATCACCATCTCTCAAACAATGTCTCTTTAAAGTTTTCTATCTTCTCTCTAGATTTGTGATCTCATAGGTTATTAGATTGACAATCAAAGGACAATCCTAGATTCCTAACGTTGAGTAGATCAAGAGTGTCCGATCAGATTCTTGAACAGAGGTTGTCTGTAGGATTTTTGAGTAGCTCTACTCTATAGAGGTAAGGAAAGCTAGTTTGACTGTTTTTGATATATATTGTAATTATTTATTTTATTAAATATGAATTGGATGAATTTGAATTGAAGTGGAATGAATGTTTATGTATGGTATGATATAGTATCAATGTTTGTGAATGATGTGGTGTGTGATCGTGACATAGTATCTTCATAGTATCTTCAGGAAAGGAGATACCCGTGTTGAGATTATTAAGACGTGCATTGTTTGGGGATTCGATCTATCTAAGGAGATATCTTGACTCTACTGGTACATTAGATTCATATAGATGAAGTTTACCAGTTGGTGAAGAGTCGAAGGAGGTTCATATGGCTATGTCCGAGGTTTGAAATATGAGCTGATCGGAATAGGACATATGGATTAACCTTGCGCATATGGGAACTGTACCCGAGGTTTCAAATAGGAATTGATCGATACAGACTGTATCTGAGGTTTGAAATATGAGCTGATCGGAACAGATGGATGGTATATGACAAGTGCACACCTCTTAGTCTAACTCAATGCACGCGTGTCTTCCGGAAGTAGAGAGTCTAGTGTCTTTGTTTGTGATTCAGTGTATGTATGATGTGAGATGAATTATGAAAGATTAAATTGTTGTTGTTTTGTTGAGATAGAAATCCAATTTATGAAAATATATATTTTTTAAAACACTCTAGCTTACCCTTCTTTTTGTGTGTTGTTTGTTTTGTTTTTAAAACTGCGATGATCGTGTATATTACACGTGAGCAGAAGATTTGAAAGGCGATGTGAATCCCTAGTGAATTGTTGGAGAAGCTTCATTTTATTTTATTTGTAATTTTACAAAGATATTTTATTAAATCTTATGCGGAGAAGTATATTTTGAAATACATGATGAATGTATGAATTTTTATATCCAAGTTTATTATATAATTTTATGTAATAAAGTTCCTATCATATGAAAAATATGGAATGTTACATTTGATATCAGAGCAGTTCGTCCTTAGGATGACTTGAGGGTAGTGGATTTATTGTGTTTCTTTTACGTGTAGATTTTTGAAATTTAGTTTTAAGAAATAGACAAAATGCTTCTAGTTGGATGTTTGAGCATGATCTTGAAATTTTGATTTGTATTTGAGTTAAGTTGATTGTGATGAATAAGAATGAAATTATTAAGAAAGAAAATAATCTTGATGAAGTGGTGAGGGTGCACACTTATGACTAAATTAAGATATATTTCTATCTTGATGTTTCGTGTTCAGAGT
>Ga0099824_1000844_pt1:0-20000 | contig 40283 bp, 16 predicted proteins | sample SiratrowhiteBW_FD_76837 | JGI IMG/M metagenome (GOLD analysis project Ga0099824, IMG submission 76837) | Root nodule microbial communities of legume samples collected from California, USA - Siratro white BW | ecosystem: Host-associated > Plants > Roots > Nodule | place: USA: California... | reverse complement strand
ATTTACAATAGCGACGATTTTTATGACGACTTAAACGTCATTATTTACATCCAATTCGTGACCAACACTAATTTTTAATATTTTAACATTCATTATCCGACAAATAAACATATATTTTTAAGTGTTTGCGTCAATTTTTGATCGACACAAAAATCTTATTTTTTGTAGTAAAAATATTAAGATTTCTGTAAAGTTTAAATTTGTGACTTGAGAATTTTATAATTTTTAAGAAATTTAAAAACATGGAATTTAAATTATTTAATTTTGAAAATATTTATTTTGATAAGATAATTTAAATTTATTGATTTTAGTTTCATTATTTGGATATGGTATTTTAATTAGCACTAAATTAAAAATAACATTCATGATACCCCATATAAAGACAATCTTCGTAAACAAAGACAAAGATATTTGTAAACTTTCATAAAAAAAATAATTGACATCAATTAAAAAATAATTCTGGTTAAAAAAATATTTTCACTATAAAAAAAAGTTATTTAGAAATTAATTTTTAATTACCAAATCAAATTGTTACTAATTATAATCAAGAGTCACTAAATTAAATTTTAGTTGTTAAATAACTACGAAATAAAACTAATGATTGAATTTAGTGACTAATTAAGTAAAGATAATTGGTATCTAATATTAGCTACCAAATTCTTAGTGACCTATATAATTAGATTCTAAATTTGTATCTAATTAAGTTAGAGACTAATTTAAAATCTAATATTAATTTATAATCTAATAGTATAAGATACTAAAACATTGGTAGCTAATGTTAGATATCAATCATCTTCACTTAATTGGTTACTAAATTCAATCATTATTTTTATGTTGTAGTTATTTAGCAACCATAATCTAATTTGATGACTATTTCAGTCAAAATTAGCAATTATTTCATTTGATAACTAAAAATTGGTTCCTAAATAACTTTTTCTTTGTAGTGTTTAATTAACGTTGAGGAATAAGTTTGATATATATTTTAATTGATTTAGTAAAAAATAACTGTGATTAACATTATCTCAAAATAATTTTAGTTGATTTCAGCATTGTGTTCGACATTATTAGTTGAAATCCACCATTGATCTTAATGTCACCTAAGAAATAATGGTAGCATATGTGTTGGCACCCTTGTGATGACAGTAAAACAAAATATCTACAGTTGACTTTATAATTTGAAATAAACGTTGTTGACATCAGTCCAGAAAAATAATATTGAGTCTACAAAGTTTTTGATTTCTCTAAAGTATTGTAAGTGAGATTGAATATCAGAGTAAATACGAAGAGAAGAGATATACATTAGGAAAAATTTGATTTTTTTTAGGTGAAATTTAAAATTCTTTAATTTTAAATAATTAATTATTTTCACTAATTTCTAAATTTTTTTTTAAAGTTTGTATCAAAAATATATATATTTTTTATAAAATATTTCAAATTTAAAAATTTATAAGAGTTTGTTATTGTGGTGATTTGTTATCCAGTAAACGGTACTTAATAAAAGTTTCATATTGTTTTAACTCCTCGTACTACTTTTTTTTTTCTTTCATTTCTGTAAAGAAAATTATCTACTGTGTTTTTAGGAAAATTAATTTACCATTTATATTTATTTATTTCAAAAATACAAAGTTAATCAGTAACAAACTTTTTAGTATCAGATAAGTAAAATTGCCCATTTTTTTTTTATCGAATTCTCTTTATTTGTTTTTCATTATAATTACTTATTGTACTTGAATACCTTGATAATTTGTTTTGTAATAAATATTTTATCCCACGCATTTGTCCTAAAAATATACAAGGTTATGTGTTTAATATCCATATACTTTTGGTGGTGTTAATGAACCAATGCAATTAACTTTAATTTATAATTAGTGGTCCTTATATTGTGATGTGTCTAGTGTATGAACAAGATGTAATATCCGTAGACTTTTACTGTCAAGTTTGGTATGGAGTAAATGAACTTACAACATTAATTTATAGTAAATGGTCCTTAATTAGATGGCCGATAGCATTATATGTTTTATAATTTTAGTGTATTTGAATTAGTTTTATAAATTTGATGATGTAATTGAATTAGTTTTTTTTATTAATATAACTGACTTAGTTATTATAATTGAATTAGTTATTTTATTGGTATAACTAAATTAGTTGTTTCGTTTAATTATAATTTAGTTTTAATAGTCAGAAAAAATTTAATTATTTTTGTGTAGTGTTAGTTTTATTTTTAAGCTCTGTATATTAATTCTACAAGTCATTTATTAGTTGAATGTGAGATGAGACTGTTGGTATTTCTTGTTTTAAGTCTCTTAATTATATTAAGACATTGCATGTCTTGTTTTAATAACTTAGTTGAAATTGTCTAATAAGACATATAAGTAATAAGAAAAACATGTCTCAATAATTTACCCATATGTACATATTTAAAAGGGTTTAACTTCCTTGACTTTTATTAGTGATGACCAATGTAATGTGGTTGGGTTGAATAATTAATAGTTAATCTTAATTATAACTAATGGTTCTTATTTTGATCGATTGAGTAGTTTAAAATCCTACTTAAACTAAAAAGATATAAGTAAATGTAAACTAATATTTCTATAAATTGATTTTATAAAGTTGTTTAGGTTTGGAGTTATTTTTAAATATAATATTAAATTATATTAAAGATCAAGGCTTATTGAATTATAAATATATATATTGACCTAAGTCTACAAAATTCACCAACAATATTTGCAGTCCAAAGATTTCGAGTCTATAAATTTTAATTGCAAAACACCATATGCATGACACCCACAGATACTTCTTTACATGTTGCCCTAATAAAAAGTTAAACTCTTTACATGAAAGCAATTTAGTAACAAATAGTGTTTACCATCCCTAACTGGTAGTTACAATATTGAGCTATACTTTAAAAAAAATGATAATAGTTGATATTTCTTATTTGATATATCTACAATCATGATAGTCACATGTCCCACATAATAAAGTTCCCTAAAGTATTTTGCGTCTCTCTCTAGCTATAAGATTCCTCGTTCATGTTCAACTTTTGTGTTACTTAACATGAATATTTCATGTTGTCTAGGTCAAAACAGAAGTGTTCTAAACTCCTGCTTCATTTCTCTGCACTTTCCCCCACATAATTCAAGATACTATCAACTCTAGTTTGCATCACTTTTCATGGTTTCTTCACACTCCAACTTTCTCCTAAGAAATTTGCTCAAACACACGCATTTCCTTATATAGAACATAGTAACATGGGAGAAACCAGTGGCATATGCTGACACAATAGGTTTCCTAATAACAGTTTTGCTTTCATGTGTGTGGCATCTGTCATCATTTTCATTACCCTTAGAAGTTTCCAAACACTTTTTCTTCTGTTCTTTAGGTGTTGTGTTGTGTGTTTCACATATACAGTTACATAAGCTGCCATGCCAATAGCCAAAACCGTTTCTTAATATCTTTTCTCCACGTACACATATTCTGTTATATTATAGAGTTGAGAAGCTTATTTATTGATTTTGTTTTGCTTGGAGGAGACAGTGAGTGACATGGAGAGAGCAATGGAGGAGAAGAAAAGGAGGGGTTTGAAGGATCTGTTTACATCATCACAGATTATACTGAGCATGATACTTGTGCAACTTTTTGTTACAGGGATGCAGCTTCTATCTAGGGTCATATTGGTTCAGTGTTTCTTCATCTTTTCACTCATTGCTTATCGCCATGTTATTGCTGCTTTTTGTGTTGCACCTTTTGCTCTCTACTTTGAGAGGTAACTTTTATCACTTCTTCATAATTTGTTCTTATTTCTAGTATATATATGTCTCAACTTAATTACTAGTTTTTGCTGCTATATTTGGTCTAACCTTTTTTTATCTAGAAAATAGCTTAAAAATGAAGTTTACTGAAACACAACTACTTTTGCCTTCTTCTGATGCATCTGCGATTAGGGTTTCTGATAGTTTCTTTTCTTTTATTATTTTCCTTCTTTAATTAGTCTTTCATGTTTTTTTTTTTTTTTAAATATCTCATGTGTCACTACTCATTTTGAAAGCTGTTTTATCTAACTAATTTTTAAAAGTACTTGATTTCAGTTTTCTAATAAAAATAATTGACTTAGTTTTTAAAATGATGTGTTCTATTTAATGTTTTCTATAAAGAAGAATGATGTTATATATTCTCATGTTAATTCATCTAATACTTTATATTAAGTAAAAGAAAAAAAAAATGAACTTGTCTTCTCTAAAATAATACTAATTCCTACTCATTATAGTTTTAAATAGACACACATATCCACTAAATCTTAAATAAGAAAATTATGAAAACTTAATGTTATATTTTATAATTATTTATTATTTTATTTTAAAATTATGTTTTTTCAAAAAAGTATAAATTTTTCTATTTTAATAAAAACAATTTGTCATAATAGTATAATTTTTATGATATTTTAAATATATAATAATTAAATAATTCATTTTTTAAATTATATTTTATATTTTAAAGTTTTAATTTTTAATTTTTATGATTTTTTATGTAAGTTATAATCAATATGATATATATAAATAAAATATGAAAGAGGAGTGTTACTTTATTAAAATATAAACAAAATGAATAGCAAAAAGATAATTATTTATTTAAAAATTAGAAAAGATGTGAGTATTATATATTTTATTAAAAACATAAAGAATATGAATTCTTGTTTTAAAATAGGACGAACATAGATTTCATTTATTATAATTTCAGAAGAGGTAAATACAATTCTCCAAAATAATGAGTAGTTTATTTATATTGTTTTGAAAAGGATTTAAAACAATTAAAAAAAGTAATAAAAATATTTTATTATATATAATTTTGTAGTTTTGATTAAATAAATTTTCTTTTTCTCAGGGGTGTAAACCTAACACATAAATATACATAAAAAATAATTTAATATCTTAAACACATAAAAATAAAATTATATTTTATTAATTGGACTTTTAGTGGTTGATGTCTCTCTTGAAAAAAATTTGGGTTGTGAATGCAGAGACCACACAGTGACTTTTACTCCTAAAGTTTGGTTTTGGCTATTCGTTAACGCTTTGACTGGGTAAGCATTCTTTGCTTACTATTTTCACTCCGATTTTTGCTCTTTCCACTCCAAATTTTCTGTTAACAAATGAAGCTGTTACATGTTACATTCTCATGAATCATATAACTGTGCATGTTATCTTTTGGATATAATTTAAAAATTATTTAATTACATTTTGCTTTAACTATTTCCAGAAATATTTTAAAAACATAGTAAAAATGAAAATTATGATTTTTTAAATAATCAATAATTCCCGGAATAATTTATGAAAACTTGTAACATAAGAAATGCAACATTCACATTGTTAACATTTTTAGGAATGAACTTTTAATCAGGAAAATAAACATATTTTGTTGTGCTAGGAATGCATTATTCATATTCAATAAATGAGTAATTTTGTTTTATATATTGTTCAATGAAAAGTTGGATGATTTTTATGATTAGTTTCATTAGTTCGTCCCACATAATTAATAATTCTATAGTTCATTTTGTATAAGTAACATTTTAAAAAATACTTATGTTCAAATGTTGTGAGAATAATTTTATTTCAATGTTTTACATTTATGTTAAATCTTATTAATTAATAACATTTTAATAAGTTAAGAAGTCTAAGTTAAAAGGTTATTAACTTTTTTAGACAACTAATTGTTAAAAGGTTTAAGTTAAAAGTTTCAATTTTTATAAATTTTATATATATATATATATATATATATATATATATATATATATAATTGGAATGACTTATAAATTTATTGATTTAAATTAAAATTAAGAGAAAAGTAATATTTTAATTTTTATATAAATTTATTCATGATTTATTACTACCCAGTTTCTCGCATGATCTAATATAAACCTTTTTTTAGTTGATGGTTGGTATTTGTGGCTCCGTTGTCATAGAAAACAGCAAATTAACTACTTCTTCTGCTTCATTTTATATATCAATTTAAAATATTAATTATTTTTAATCATACTTCTACTTATTGGTAGCACACCTTTATATGTAAATAATTGTACATTATATTTTAAATCTTTTTAGTAAGAATATCGCTATTAAAGATATTATTTTCATATTACTAACTTCTTTTATAGGGAAAGACATATTACCTTTTCATATTAGGTCATCTTTGGAGATTTTAATTTATTTTTCTCTTGATTTTACTGTCACATCACTTTTAAAATTTCCTTGTAACTTTTAATTTCATGTAAGGATTTTATAAGATCCACATACTAATTAATGTTTTATTTAGATGTTGTCACAAAAACATGTTTTCAAGATAAACATTTATTTTTTACTTTTATGATTTAAAATTTTATGGTATATTAATGTAGCCAATTTTAAACTTATAACTCTTTGTATGATTTCTGTAATGGAGAGATCTTTATAAGATAAAAAAAAATATATTAAGAAAATGTTTATTATAAGAAATAACATTTAAAAGAAACTATAAAATTCAAATTTTGCAGTCCAAATTAAATTTCTCATTAAAAACATTCATGTGCTGATGTGATCACATCTTTCTCCCTTACAGTACTAAATCATGTCTTTTATTTTTTTTTATTTACTTTGTTTTATCTTTTTCATTCTTCTGCATTGCAGTATCTGTCGTGAGAATAAAAAAAAAGACCATTAACATACACTCTTACTTTAATTATGACTTTGAAAGTGGTGTGTTCTATTTTCTCTTTTTTACGTGATTCTTTCTCAATTGCATAGTAGATAAAGATTTAGTGATAAGAAAATATAATTTTATCTTTTCCAAGTTGTGATTGATTTTATTAATGTGAGATCTATTATGGTTGTGTTTCAAGATTCAAACTAAACCATCTAAACAGACACCACATTAATGAATACAATTAGCAAGAACCAAGAAATGCTGTGATTATGGTTTTCTTACATTGTGATGGCACCAATTACAGAATGACTATGGCTCAAGGATTATTCTATTATGGGCTGAGAGACACTTCAGCTACTTACTCTGCCAACTTTCTCAACTTGGTTCCAATATGCACATTCCTTACCTCTGTCATCTTCAGGTATCTATATTATTAAATCTCCCAAATGTTCCTTAGTCTTATTGCATAACCAGCATGGTTGATGAATCAATGCAGATTGGAGAAACTGGGGCTGCAGGCTTGGCCTGGTAGAATCAAATGTGCAGGGGCATTTTTGTGTGTTGGGGGAGCATTAGTGACCAGTCTTTACAAAGGGAAAGAATTTTATCTTGGTCATCACAGTCATGCTCAAACTGCTGTTGCAGTACACCAAACTCACATGCTTCGGGGCACTTTATTTTTGATCTGCAGCTGCTTCTCATACACAGCTTGGTTTCTTCTACAAGTATATATATCTCATTCTTTAGTATAATGTTTTGCATTGTCTACCCTAAAATGCATGCTATACAATGTTTACAACAAACAACTAACATAATCATGATGAATTGTGTCTTTCAAGTGTAAATCTTACAGGCTAGTTATGTTAATTTTGTTAAGTTGAGTTGGACTAAAAATACACTTTTTTAATATAGTATCAGACTCTATCCTAATAAAATTATTGGATCTGTTAGACGATCCGTTATCAAACCTACATCGATTAAACAAGCAGTTTTGCTAGAACAAAGGTTTTCATGTCACTATTTTCCTTCTCAAATTGCTTTCTTCAATTTATTAAACAGGTCCAGATGGTTAAGGTATTTCCATTGAGGTATTTGGGAACAATGCTAACATGCGTTTTGGCAGCAATTCAAGGAGGAATCATAGGGGTTTGCATAGATTCCAGTAAAGCTGTTTGGAGATTAGAGTGGAATCTACAACTGCTCACTATAATATACTCTGTAATATACTCTCAACGCTTCTTAAAATAACTTATCTTTATATTTCTTTCTTTAATACTATGTTAATGCCTTGGACTAAAAAAGGGCATCAATTTATTCCTCTCAAATTTCATCTAAGGTATGAAAACAGAGTGATTATGATTTAAAATTTGTTTATTTGTTTAGGGAGCACTGGCTACTGCTGCTACATTCTGCATTCTATCTTGGGCAGTTGGAATCAAAGGACCAAGTTATCCTCCAATGTTCAATCCCCTGTCTCTTATTTTTACGGCCTTTTCAGAAGCTATCATACTTGGACAACCACTAACCCTAGGAATGTATGAGTATTTCTATTTCTATCTCAATCTTAATGTTCCTTTAACACAGTCATGTTCAACTTCTTTAGAAACACAATTTAGTATCAAATTCCTTAAATGATTTAAGTGTTATTTTAATCAGAATTGAAGTTTTATCTTCACTTCTGTGTACATATAACTTGTGTTCTTCTCAATATTCTAGCTTTTGTATGATGCATAGAAAACAAAACACTGATGTATATATCTACATGCAGGTTGTTGGGCATGGTTTTGATCGTGGTGGGGTTGTACTCCTTCTTGTGGGGCAAAAAAAATGAGAAAAAGGGCATGCCTCAAAAACCAATTGTGGCAGATGCAGAACTATCAAATATCACTGATTTGATTGCTGGGGCAGAATCCACGGCTACAGTAGTGCCAAGTTCTTCACCACCGAACACTGTAGATTTTGAACCTGAGATACCTCACAGATAGTGAACAAAAAAACTCCATTTACTTTTTTTACATATGAAGGCCTGATAAAAAAGAGTTTCTACATTGTGAAGTTGGAGGAAAGAAAAAGTACAAACATGACACTTGAAAAAATTCCAATGAATGCAATGCATTATCCTTATTCATGGAATCAAATCAAAGCCTCCTAGTGTTACTATTTCTATTTGTGTTTATATCACCATTTTCTTGAATTATTATTGTTTCTGTGCGTATATATATGTAAAGAATCTCATTTGAATGACCGAGAAGAAACAAGACTAATCTAGCAAATAACTATTGTTCCATTTCTAAGAAATCCCCTAACTTCGAAAAATTATTGTGTTAGGTCCTTTAATAAGATCTTCCATTATCTCCATTAAGAAACATTCTCAACCTTGATTCTGCTTTTAAGAGACCCGTGAGGCACTACTTAAACTCTTAGATATATGCATATATAGAAAAATTCTCAATCCTGAACTCAATAATAGACTCCATTAGCTCTTTCTATGTAACACCTAAGTTAATATGATTCTCTACAACAAATAATAAAAAAGGAAAAGATTAATTGAACGTGTAGCGTAACCAACTCTTGCTCTATATCTTTTTGTTACTTTCGGCCACATAATCCAATATAGACTCCACGCTAGCAACACTAGCCTTTATAGTTTTTCTTCAACTTCATTTCATGATTTATTGTACTTCCTTACACAAGAAAACTCCACGTAGCTAGATCCTATTTAAAACTCACTTGAGTGAGACAAAAGAATATGTTTGAATTTTATTTGTCATTTTTCAGTTTCTAATCAATGCTATGATAATATATGTTAAACTCTTTCCACCTCAACTCAAATGAACTTTTTACTGCATGCATATCTTCCAACTAATATATTCATTTTCAAGTGAAAGTGATTACAGAACCGTTTATATGTACAGAAAACTATTTTCACAAATATAAAAAAGTAGTTGGAATTATCAAATAGTTTTGCTCTAATGCATGGCATCTGTCACCATATTACCCTTAGAACTTCCCTAAGCTGTCTATCATTTATTTCTGCACTTGACTTTTACCTTTGGCTCGTGCGGTGTGCATCATACCTAGAAAGAATTAAAACCGTTTTTTTCATGCATATCTATGTTAAAACTTTTGTCTCTTGTGCTAAGAGACAAAGACAGCGAGTTAGCACTTATTTTGCTCTATTTATTTTCTTCTCCTTACACACTTAGAGGGAGGGGCAAAGAACATGAAAACTGTGAAGGCATGGTTCAGTTCATCCCAGGCTCTATTGAGCATGTTGCTAGTGCAAGTTCTTTTAACTGGGATGCAGTTGCTATCAAGGGTTATATTAGTTCAAGGAACTTTCATTGCTGCACTTATTGTTTATCGTCACCTTGTTGCTGCTATTTGTGTTGCCCCCTTTGCACTCTACTTTGAAAGGTATTCTTCTTTCTCAACTTTTTTTTCTATACATGGTAGTTCTTGTTTACATTTTACGAAGAGTACTAACAGATAAATAGGTTTAATATCTTCACATATATAAAAATTCAACCGTTTCTTCACTTTGGTTGCTGCAGAATGAAAACTTTAGATAGAAAACTATTGAATAGGTTTTAGAGCTGCATGTTTTTTCTTTTCTTTTTGAACTTAATACATCTTTCATGTTGGTCTGTTAAGATAAACTTGTCACTTTGCTTAGTGCATGCTAATTTTGTTCTTTTGTTTCCTAATACAACTTTCAGAAGGAACAATTATTTCAGATTTAAGTATGTATTTAAGTTTCCTCAAAAGACTTTGGCTTATTAATGTTCTATCTTCAATTGGGGTTGCAGAGGTCACCCAAAGAAGTTCAATTGCGAGGTTTGGTTTTGGCTCTTCATCAATGCACTAACAGGGTACGCATACGTTCTTTAATGATAGTATTATCTCACTATAGAATGGTTTCACGTCATCCTTTAGTTTACAAATTAATTAAGAGTCTTGTACGTATTCAAATAATAGTTAAGAAATTGAAAAGCAGAAAGAAAAAAAGTTTTCACTAAAAATTCGTAAAAGAATACATTAAAAAGTTACAGAACATCCTCTTTTTCACATTTCATAAACCTCATCTCCGATATTATAATATAAAGATTATATACTATATATTATATATATATTATCAATTCTTAATAGTAATTTTTACTCCAATATAAAAATATTATAATATTTTTTAATAATTTTTTATTTACACTTTAATTTTCTTAAAGCAATATTTTATTATTATGAAAGAGCATAAACCTCATGTCCAATGTTATACTGTTAAGACTATATATACTATCAGTTTTTATTAGTAATTTTTACTCCAATATATAAAATATTACAAGATTATTTTTAATAATTTTTATTTACACTTTAATTTTAAAAAACAACTTATTATTAGGATGAAAGAGAGTCTTATTTAACACTAAGAAGAATTTTATTTTAGATTCTAAGAATCTGGAGTGTGTTATTTAAGATTTAAGAGAGGAGATAATATTCACAAAAAAAGAGGCTGAAATTTCATATTATTTTTATAAGGGTCAAATCTTAAATAGTTGACATTAACTTAAAAAACAAAAAAACTTTTTTTTTTCATTTTTTAACAACTATTCTCATAACACTCCTTAATATTAATTTGCTTGTTTTTAAGCCCTCCTTTTGGAACTTGAATAAAATCTCTATATCATATGTCAACTGTATTGGAACTTGAGTAAATCTCCATCATCTTCCTTCTAAGATATCCTTTGAAAGCGGTTTGCAATGTCGTGGTTGATAAGAAAAACACATGAAGAAGCTTTAAAAAGGACACACATCAAGATAAACATTATCTATTTCCAGCAACATTAATTACTGTCAGACAGATGACAGTTTCATACTCAAAACTATATACGGCAAAATGCTTAATTATATAAAAGATTTTTACTGCAAAATTTTTAATTCTATAACAATCATTATATAATATATATATATAAAAGTATTCATACGTTTGCAAGAGAAAGCAATTCTTCCAAAAGTATGGTATAAGTTCTGGTTTTTTGTGGTCCTCCTCTACTTTCACGTTTTATAGAACAATTAACAGACTTAAGGATGCTTTGTTTATTTTCAGTTTATAAGTAATTAATACCATTGCTGAATACAGATAAACTAGTGTGACAAAGTGAGGTTATCTACTTTAGCTTAAGTTTTCTAGGGCAACCTTTTTTGGTGCATTTTAAATTGAGTATATTGGTTTGTTTGTACTGAGAAGAAAAATAGGTGGCACTTTTGATTTGGAAGTACTGGAGACTACAAAAAGAAGATTAGTGTAGAAATTTTGCGTCCAAAATTCTTCATCCTACTCTTTTAAGAAAGTTACTCCTGTGTATGTAGAGAACAAGCCATATATATATATAGTAGTTATTTGTTTAGATAGAAAGGCCAAAATAAACAAAGAATAAATGAGTCAGTTTAGTCGTAATATTGTATGTTTAAAAAGGTCACCTAATCTGTGTTTTAAAGGAGTTAATTAAGAAAGTAGTGAAAAAAGTTTTAATTCGAAGGTACCTTAAAATATCTTATAAATTAGTTTGACAAAGAAAATGTTAATATAAAATTAGTCTCCATTCTTCCACGATGTTTTAGAAGTACCCATTTACAATGTTTGCTTAAACTATTCCCTTCATCTCAAATTTGACATTTAGAAAAAAACTTAATAATAATAATAATAATTAATAATAAAACCTTTTAATATACTATTCAATATAGCATTAACCTTTTCTTACAAAACAATTTTTGCATTTGCATTTATGCATGAATGGTATCGTCTATTTTAAGTATTGGAGCCTTAATTTCCACCCACCCCTATTAATGATTAATGCACTTGTATTCTTTTTCCAATATATTTCATACCAAGATTCATGAACTTCATAAGTTTATGGTCTATGCCATATACCTATCTATTTCCCTTACATATTTGATGGTCTTTATCTATTTTCAATGCCTTTCACTGTGTATTCCTACACATGAAGAAAAAGGAAACACGAAACACCTATAATATCTCACTTTACGTAAAAGGTAATATCTTTTATTTATTATTTTTCAATTTAATTTGACAACAAAGGAATGAAGCATGTAAATTTGACTAACTCTTTTAATCTTCTAAAATTAAGTACACTAATGAAGCAATAACTTGGTTTTGACTTTCATGTAATTACATATAAGAGTTGTTTGATAATAATTACAAAAATAACTTTCCCAAAGAAAAGATATAACTAACAGTTATAATAAATATAGTCTAACGTGTCATATATTACTATATTTCTCTAAACGATCACATAGTTTGATAAAAGGCTAAGCTTCTATTACTTAGATGATTCTTTTTGTATGAAAAACTTATTGTTCTTGTGTTCATAGTATTCATTTGTAACACTTAAGAAACAAACACGTGCCATATATTTTTTCTTATTTCCTTCAACATGCGAAGTCTTGATGTAAATATATAGATATTAGATGTTGTTCTTAACTAAGAAAGGTTAAACTCTTTCAGCTAAATTTGAAAATCTCAATGGCTTCTGATTGTTTTCTAACATAACAGTTAATTACAGGATGACCATGGCTCAAGGATTGTTTTATTATGGGCTGCGAGACACTTCAGCTACTTACTCTATGAATTTTCTGAACTTGGTTCCTATAATCACTTTCTTTACCTCTATCATATTCAGGTATATGGAAACACTGCTTCATTAAAAGAAAGGCTAGAAACTTCTGACTAGTTCCTTACCACACCAGTTAAAGCAATTAATACTGCAAAAATGTATTATGACACTATAATAAAAAATCACTTTCAAATTCCTTCACAATACACTTTTAAACTCTAAATAGATTTTTCTATAAATAAATTACTGAAAATCCTTTAATTCATGCATAACAAGGAGCATTAATGCATGAATGAATTGATGCAGAATGGAGAAACTGATGTGGCAAACATGGGCTGGTAAAGCTAAGTCTGTTGGGTCAATTTTGTGTGTTGGAGGAGCATTAGTTAGCAGTGTTTACAAAGGGAAGGAATTTTATCTTGGTCACCACAATCATCATAAAAATCAAACTGCACCACACAAAACCCACATCCTATATGGTACTATCTTTTTGATTTGCAGCTGCTTCTCATACACAGCCTGGTTTATTGCACAAGTAAGTTCCACTCTTTATATTATATATATTCTACAACGAGATTATATTAATTTCAATCTTGAATTGCTATATGTTTTCAATTTAAAAGGTGAAGTTGCTTAAAGTGTTTCCATTGAAGTACTGGGGAACGATGCTAGCATGCATTCTGGCAGCAATTCAAGCAGCAGTAGTTGGTGTTTTTTTAGATTCCAGTAAAGCTGCATGGAGATTAGAGTGGAATCTACAACTCATCACTATAGTGTATTCAGTAAGATGTTTTATATATACCTCCATCCTTACAGTTAAAAAATGACTAAAATTCATGTTCAATGAATAATTATTTGTATATAATATATTTGGATGCTAACTATAATCTTTCTTATGAGTACTTAGTATGAATTATTATTATCACTGGTGAGAAAAATTGCTCGGATAGAAAAAATTACAACAAAGAATTACAGAAATGGAACAAACAATGCACGAAATAATTGCCTTTTTTTCTATTTCTAAAGCATTAAATAATTTCTCTAAAATTTTATATTTTTTTCCTTGATGGAATAACATTTGTATAATTGCTTATATTGAAAATTAAGCTTCGTCACAATGGTTTTGTTTTAGATTACATATTTGGCTCTAATTTTTTTTCTAGCTAATTAGGCATTTTTGTTTCTAAAAATTAGTGAGTTCTTCGTATTCTCTATTTAAAATAATCATTTTCTATCCAATCATTTAAATGGAAATATAAATGCAATAATTTCTGTAATTAAGAAATAAAAAAATAGTAGTCTTGAAAAAGTAGTCAAATTATAGGGTTTGAAGAGAGTGTAAAATTTGAGGGGGTTTATATTTTAAATGAAATTTGAAGTTTTGGTAGGTGAATTTTAAGTAAAAAATGTTTTATAAAATTCACTCTAGTTGTGAAATTTTTAGTACAAATAAACTTAACTGACTAATTTTAAAAACCTAAAAGACCAAATCTCACATGGTCCAAACTAAAAAAAGAAACAAAAGCAGAAACAAGAAATGTAATATATTCTTTAAATTGTTAATTTCATTGTAAGACAGAGTGATTATTGATTAACCAAATTGGTTAAATATCAAAGGTGATTAATTTATTCTGAGTGAAGAACACAAACAAACACCATCGTTTTACACAAGTTGGGTTTATTTATGTATAGGGTGCACTAACTACTGCTGCTACCTTCTGCATATTGTCTTGGGCAATAACAATCCAAGGACCAAGTTATCCTCCAATGTTCAATCCCTTGTCTCTTATTTTTGTGGCCTTTTCAGAAGCTATTATACTTGGACAACAATTAGGACTTGGAACGTAAGAACATTTTTCTCTCCTTACATGAAATGTTAATTTTCAATGTCACTTGAATTCTTTCTTATGAATTTTGGGGTTTGACCTAACTTTTTTCAAATAATTAAGGACTTGGTCAACCTCACTAGATCAATGGAACATGAACAGCATGAAGATAACGTAGAAAAATTGCTAATTCAAAATCTGTGTGTAGGTTGGTTGGCATGGTTTTGATCATAATGGGATTGTACTTCTTTTTGTGGGGCAAAAACAATGACACACAGAACTTGGCTCAACCAAATGTTGCTGCTGCAGAAGGATCAACCATGATGGCTGATGAGCTAACTACGAACCAATCAACATCCACAGTAGTACCAAGTGCTTCACCCACCGATTCTGCGGTTCTTGAAATTGACAAGAATGAGAATAATTAATGATGTTAATGTTAAGATGTTGTCTTTGCAAGTTGAAAATAAGTTGCTGGGCATATAACTGCACTTCTGATAAATACAATAATGTAAATATGTGCCTTTCAATCTATTTTATAACAAGGCACATGTGAGAAAAAATAGCTAAGAGGTTGGGGTGAGTACTGCACTGCACTGAAACTATAGCAGCAATAATTTGGCATGGTAAAATTAATGCACATTAAAGAGACATTAGGGAAAGATGGAGTGAACCATTCTTAAATTTGTAACAGGTTATGACAAGCTTGTGGTCAATAGTAATTTAAATATTCATAAGAAAAATTGTGGAGAATTGGTATTTTAATTTTTTATAAAAGAAATTATAGGAAAGATATTTAATTTTCAAATATGGTTAGGAGTAAAGGATTCTTTAACCTTTCATATCATTTTAGGGTTGGTACCATCATCTACACTTTATCAACAATCTCGTTATGATTGTGAGAGAAGCTGCAGATACATCCACATGTGTAACTTTATACATGTAGTTGTTTAAGTCTATGTCATACTCATATATTTTGTGAGGTTAAGGAAGATTAATTTACTGTATTACCACATCATTGTCTTCATAATGTAGATGGAGACAAAAAAACCTCTATGCTTGTCCTATAAATTATTATGTTGTTATATGTTTACTGTTTATTTAATGTACTTATTTATTTTAATATTATATATATATATATGAACATATTTCATTTTGATCATTATGGATATATTTAATAGGATCACTAACATATTACAAATAAAGATTGATTATGGTATTATGTTTGAAGGTGCTCCAACATGGAAGGAAACCCACACGGACTGTAATTAGCCTGTGGAGTGATAAATGAAGGGATTGTTTATATTAGCCAGTCACGTGCTTTACGTGGGAGACAATATGGGTTCAATAATTAGTTATGTATTTCCATTCAAAATTTTAGTCAAACCTACCATGGTCATTCAATATTTGCATATTATTCCTAAAATGAGTCATCACACTATAAGAAAAAGTTAAATTATTGATGATATTTTACTGACGAAATTTTATCCGTTGATAAAATATCATTATCGACGATTTTATTGATGGATTTTTGAATAATTATCGACGGATTCAGAATTCATCAGAAATCTGTTGATAATTACCAACAGACTCATAAATACGTCGGTAAATTTACATACAATCAATTTACCGACAGATTTTAAGTATTTTTGATACATTTGTCTCATCGATAATTTTTATTTTTTTTAATGTCATCTTCCTAATTTCACACATGGATAACTATTGTCATCCAAATCATCCAAATTCAGATTCAACTAACTTCTTTAATCAAACTCACTTGCAATATCAATTATAACTTTATTTACTCGAAAGAGACTTGCTCTCTAACCAATAGTTGGGAAGGGATTAAAACCACTAAAATTCTATAAACATAAAATAACATAAACAAATAAAATCAAATTTTAATCAATAATTAAACTAGTTGAGAAAATCAACTTTGTCAACTTACTAAACCAATATTGAACAAAACAACTATTAGAAAAAGGATTTGAAAGATATTTAAGGAAAAAATGTTAGTCTAAATTGAAATCTATTTGGAGAAATTTAATTCTTAACACACCAGTTACGGTAAGATAGAATATAATTTTGTTTGAGATATGAAGTTAGAAACTTAGAAAGATAGAAAAAGGAGAGTGTTAAATATAATTTTGTTTGAGATATGAAGTTAGAAACTTAGAAAGATAGAAAAAGGAGAGTGTTAAAGAAAGAGAATTTTTTAAAATACACTAAAACAAAATTCTAATTTACCTATGAATTTAATATACGGACATAAATTTATATCTAAATTTAGTATTACTTACAAAATTTTACATATAAATACAAATTAGCATACAAATTTAGCATTACTTATAAATTAATACACAACAAGGTTATATCCATATATAAATTTAATATTGTTTTGATACAAATATGTATATAAATTTAGCATTATTTACGAATTATTATATACATGTTACTATTTATATTATTATTATTAATATTAATAATATTATTATTATTAATATTAATATTACTCTTAATATTATTATTATTAATATCATTGATATTATTATTAAAATTATTAATAATATTAATATTATCATTAATATTATTATCATTATTAATTTTATTATTAATATCATTATTATTGTTTTTAATATCATTAATTTGTTATTATTATTATTAATTATTAATAATATTATTATTAGTAATATTATTATTTTATTATTTATATTATTAGTATTATCTATAATTATCAGTTTATCTGATGACCTAGTGATAATAGTTTCTGTATATACATATTTTTTACACAAATTAAACTCGTTTATCAGATAAGAAAAAGTAAAACTTTAATTTAATTTCATAAAATTAATTTATTTCTTTTATATATTATTATTTTATTTTTATTTTTAATTTAGTTTTGATTGATCTAAACTTTTAAATTAAGTATCATTTTACTTTCGTAAAGAATTCACGTGTAAATGATATAATAGGAAAGGAATATAAGAATATAATAGCCTAAGTTGGAATTTGAACCTCTTGATTGAATTTTTACCCGTTGAACATAGTTTCTAACTTGGTCATACAGATATGTTCTTAACATAAATCATATCAGGAAACAGACATTGATTTCTTCCATCATCTTTCTAACTTTCGGCCAACAGGGTTGGCTTCCACTTTCCACCACCCACAATTTATTCTCTTCCCACTATTCTCTTATTCTATACAAAAAGTCATTTTAAGCTAAGCTTTTTGCTACATTTACATATTCTGGTTATGGAACAGTTATTGCAGGTTCACATAATATATATATTTGGACCATTGAGCTATTTGAATTCAATTTTTTAGTGATTAAAATGAAATAAATTAAAGTATTAATTCATAGGTATCTAATGACTTTTTTTCTAATAGAATATTTACTGAATATTATGATTTATATGCCGTGGTACTTATGCTTATTTTTATCAAATAAGTAATCCTAAGCAGCATGAGAATTGTTTGGTAGGTAGAAGATAATACCAAAATATTCAGATTTTGGTCAAGATAGGAAACACCAACTCTCAAATTAAGGAGAATTCTATCACTTTGAAATGTCCTAATCATGATTTTGAGGAAAAAGTTAAAGATAATTAGGTTATAATTGTCTAATGAGTGAACAAAATAGTAAACATTAACATTTTTCTAATAAGAGAAATTTATCAAGATAAAGAAGCTCTATACAAAAATTCTTGCTAATAGTCTAAAAAAATTAAAAGAAGATACTAATATATTAAAAAATATATTATCTACCACCTATATATATAAAACATTTGTATTCTTATATTATCTCAAATGTTATATCATAGATTTATTGGTTTTTATAATAGGTGTCTGCAATATATCAAAGCAATCTCAATTAGTTGAGAGTATATAAAAAGTTGGAAACCCATAACACAATTATTAAACTCATTATATAATAACAACTATATTTACAACTCAAACTTATTTAAAACCTTACAACTTTATCACTTAGATTCTCATTTGAACTATGGTTTGACTGTTGATGCAAAATTGAGAGCACAAAAAGGATATCAGTGTGCCTCTTTGTATTAAAGAAATATCACTTTATTTGCAAAAAAAAGTGACATGAGTCTCACAACTCCCCTCCACACGAATAAATGAAATAAAAGTTCATAGGATTGATGTATGAAAAACAGAGACAATTACTTAAAAAAAAGTCAAGTAGAGAGTGTAGATTATAATAAATTTATACCATAAGGAAATATTACTTTTGTTAACTATTTTTTGTTTTTTCTTTTAATTAGAGAACTTTATCTTTTAATAAATAAATATAACTTCTACACTTAAATATGATTATACTATATTTTTTAACTATTTTTACAAAATTATATATTAAAAAAGATAACATTGCTGATTTAGTTTAATAGAAACATAAACAAATTTTATTAAAAAAAAAAAAAAAAAAAAAACTTTTGGGTTCCATTGGAAAAGCTTCTACATGGAGATGACATAAACATATCCCCTTCATAGTGATTGTATGAAATCTATAATCAATTAAACAGCTTCTCTTACCCTTTAGTAAAGGTACTCTCACTATGTTATAATAATACTAATAATAAAATAAACAATAATATTTAGAAAAATTAAAAAGCTATTTTTTACTCTATTTCTTTTCTACTAAAAGCTTCTATTGTTTTATTTTATTTCTCACACTTTTTTCCTCTTTTCTCTTCTCATCTACTTACTTTTTTCTCCCTCTATGTGCTTTCCTTCCTCTGTCAAATTCACCCTTAAACAAAGTCAAGTAAAGAGTGAAAGTAATTTATGTGCAATGATATATATATATATATATATATATATATATATATATATATATATATATATATATATATAT
>Ga0099824_1000841_pt1 | contig 40346 bp, 19 predicted proteins | sample SiratrowhiteBW_FD_76837 | JGI IMG/M metagenome (GOLD analysis project Ga0099824, IMG submission 76837) | Root nodule microbial communities of legume samples collected from California, USA - Siratro white BW | ecosystem: Host-associated > Plants > Roots > Nodule | place: USA: California... | reverse complement strand
TTAATATTTTTATAAAAAAAACATAAAATTTAATTTTAATATTTTTTTTTATAAAAAAAAAAAAAAAAGATAATAAATTTGTTTTTTTTTTTTTTTTTTTTTTGGAAAAGTAAGAATAGTGTTTAAATAATAAATACATAATGGGGTGGTTTTTTATGTGATGTTGAAGCCTATAATTGATTTGAGGACTATAAATACGATTGCAAGAGGAAAATAATATAGTATTAGTTATAAAAGTAAAATAAAACATATAAAATATGTATAGCAAAAGCTTATTATCTCTCTCTCTCTCTCTATATATATATATATAGATTATACATATTAAAACTTAGAGCAATTTACTTTTCAGAACATTCTTAAAATTCTTATAAATAACATATATATATTTATTGTAAAAACACTTTGACACTCAAATTAAAAAGGTTATTAAAAGACAATAAATGCACATTCCAAATTAGCATACAAACCTTAAATTTTATATTAAGAGTTTATACTTCTCTACATTTTATAATCTAGTCTTAGTACATCCTTAACATCAAATATTTACCTATAGAATTAAACATTTCATAACTTAAAATTAAATTGAGGATAAATATGAATAATAGTTCTTTGTATTATTATTATTATTATATTTAATTTGTTATAATGTATTGAAATTACATCTTTATTTATCTTTCTTAATTTTTAATTCTTAAGCATGAATGAAGAGAATGTTATAAGCAATGTTATTAAACCTGTTATAACAAAAGGTCAAACTTATAAGCAACGGCATTAGTAAAACTGTGTTAGATAGGTAACAAAGAGTGTATGATTAAATATTTATGAAATGGTATTTTTAATATAAAGTAAAAAGAAAAGAAAAAGTAAGAAAAAAGTAATATTATGAAAAATTTGTGAAAGAATAAAGGAAGAAAGCAAAAACGAGTTGAATTTGAAGGCGAAATCAAAAATTGGGTAGCAGAGGAGCCGGGAGGTTTCGTTCTATTGCTGTCGTTCACTTCACACATTCTAATCTCAACCAACATTCCTCAACGTTTTCTCAATCCATTGTTCTATTGCACTACGCCACAGGTTTTCTTATTCTTTCTCTCATTTTCAATTATCGTTTTTTTTTTCAATTTTATTATCATTATTATTTCCTGGGGTTTCTGGGTCAGGTTTATATGTTTTGGCAACATATTTTGGATGGGTTTCGCGTTTGAATTGCAAAGATTAAATTTTTCAGGACAGGGCATATTTCTTGTTACGAATTTTCTGTTTTGCGGATTACAGATTGAAATTCTCGAAAGGTTGATGATGTGTGTGTGGCTTTGCAGTTATGAGGAGCCAGCTTGTGTGCAATGGGTGTAGGAACATCTTGGTTTACCCTAGAGGAGCAACCAATGTTTGCTGTGCATTGTGCAACACCGTTTCCTCTGTTCTTCCTCCTGGTACGCCCTTTTAGCCGTTTCATTTTATCAAGAATTGAGAAACTTTCTTGTTCCATGGCTAGTAGGTGTGTGGGATAGTTGGTGATTAATTAGCTTAATGATGCCATTGTTTTGCTTTATATATCTCATGCATGAAAAACTTTAAACTCGGTGACGAATTGGTACTGTGCTTGTATTGGATGACAATATGAAATAGTATGGTAGCCGTCTTATCTGAACTTGGCTGTGTTACTCTCTTTTTTTAAGTTTTCTTTGGATAAGGAAGGAATCACTGTTTTGTATGTAACATTTTTTCTTAACCTTGACTACGGATATGCATTTCAATGATGCTGCTGATAATGGGGGCAGATCAATGTGAATATTAGGTATATGCTTTTATTAAGAAAAAAAATAAAGAAATTGTGTGTAGCTATTAATAAAATAGGCATATTATTTGAGAGATACTGTATGTGTTGTGTAGAGTGACAGACACTAGAAAGAAATTATGCATCCAGCTTGATTAAATATTCACTTGTAGTTGAACATTAACTGGATGGTTATATCTCGGGAAACCTTTGATTTCCTGATGCCCTTGCAGGAATGGAAATGTCACAACTTTATTGTGGAGGCTGTAGGACATTGCAAATGTACGCGCGTGGTGCTACAAGTGTGAGATGTTCCTGCTGTTACACTATTAACCTTGTACCTGGTACAATATATTTCTCTATTGCCAGATTTGGGAAGCATATTAGCTCAATATTCATTTTGCTGTACTGAATGTTGATTTGCTAGATAAAGTATTATATTTTGGTATTTTTTTTTATCATTGAATATGTTTAATTCATTGGTGATCCCAAATCCTGCTATTGGGTTCAGCAGGGCAGCAGCGGGGAGATCCTTTTCTCCTTTCTATGATACCCATGTTGTTGTATGCTCCTGGCCATATGTTGATGTATTTGTGATGAACTCAAGAATGCAAACCAACATTTTGCACATCATATTCATCAATTGCTTAGCGACTACTGTCTGCTATTATGAACTGTACTAACAAAATAGGCAGTTTGGTAAAGGATTCTGAAGGACTTTTATATCTCTAAACACATTCATGCAAGAAAAGAACCCTTTGGGCATTAAGCGTGGACAATGTACATGCCCACTCTCGACCTCGTTCTTAAATTCAGTTTTATTTAGAAGAATGTGAGTGACAATGATAGACTCTTGACTCATAATTAAACCCCTTGACTCTGACACGTGCCAACTACCAATTCTCCTAAAAGCCTAAGGAGGTTTGGTAAAACCTCAAATAGTTTTCATATCTCTAATAAATGCAAAATTGAACACAAAATCCATCAAACCAGATATCTAGGTACCAGGAAAATGAACAAACTTAAATGCTAACCTTGTGGCTTTCCATAACTTTCTTATTGTTAGAGATCCTACATTGATTAGCGGTATGACTAAATTGTGCAAACCTTACTATACAAGCCACTTTTGTAAGTCGAGTAGGCTTAATCCATTTTCTAAGATGGTATTGGAGCATATTTTCTCTTAGATATGACCAAAGCATCGTTGGACTGCAACTTCTATAATTTGGGTTTAGGAAAATAATCAGATGATAAGGGAGACATTAGTTTATGCCAGCTTTGATATAAAGCTGATGGTATCAGCCATAAATTAAACTGTATAAATTGAGGTCAAAAGGACTGCCATGCACCTTCACATTCTTCTTAGAGTAATACTTCAACCAAATTAATATAGTTATCCAAATCAGCTTGATGCAAGGAATTTCTTGCTGCATGCACACCATGAAAATGAGAAAGACTATCAACAAATCTAATATTTGTCATGAACCAACTACCCATAATAGTCAATCCCAAAATAATGACTTGAGTGGCTTGCCCCGCTCCGGGTGAGATAGTGGGAAGCATAGTGACTTCCATTTTTAACCCTAAAGAAATTTATTCTACACGTGTATATGCAGAACAAGAGATATATAAGTACCCAAAATTAAAAGCATATTCATATTATGATTTCAACCTTTGACACTCAGCCTGCTTCTCTTTTTAGAATGAATGAATATATTTTACAAAAATTATTGTTAGTTTAACCATTCTTACATGAAACTCAAAATGAAGTAATTTGATAATTGAGATACTTGAATGCTTAAAAATATTTCCTTTTTGCTTATATCTTAAACACATACATGTTAAACGAATCACTTTAACAACGATCTTTTGTGAATATGGACTTTGTGATCCATGGTTCTTCATTCTTGTGCAATGCAACAATTTGTTATCATTTTCATCTACATAAATAGATTGTGATCATGTAATAAAAAATATAAAAATGATTTTTCATTTACTAGGAGTCAGCATAGTCTTTTGTCTTATTGCTAACTTCAAAACCAAGTTAAAGCATTTATCTTTGTCCTATTTGTTTGCAGATAGCCTCTGAATGCGTTTATATAGGCTTTCTACCACTTTTGGATCATTTTCAATTAGATTGCCATAAAAGATTAAGGACTTAGATAATGAACTGCTGCATGCAATGAATGAAGTTAGCACTCCCATCTATAATTTATAACTAAAACTTCCTTGTACTTCTTTTCCTTGGAGTGCATTTTGGATAGCTTCCTTGGCTTTATCCATAGCTTCATATATGTAGCTATTGTTGGTTTCTTCTCATCATCAACAAGCCTAATTAACCTTTACGTATCATAAAAAAGAGCCATACAAGATAAATCATTAAATAACATCAAGTTAGTTCACAGCCTGAAAACCACAAAACCAAGAGTGACATCCAGATCATTTGATATAAGTATAGTTTGAAACTTGGATTAATATTGATTTGATTCTGTATTTTATCCTTGATGGCAGTTTGTATTGGTGAATGCTGCCGGCATAATTGTTTGGAAACCCCTTTAATGTTGTCCAGCCGTAACCCATCTTAGTTGCATTCTCTTTAGATGAAGCCTTAAGGGTGGTGTTTAGTAGCACATAAACTAGATATATGTGAATTAAATAGAGCTTATAAAACTTGAACAATTGTCACTTTATAAGTCAGTTTTGTAGGATTAAGATAGATCCTAAATCCTGATTTTAAGAATAATTCCCAAAGCTATGTAATAAGGTTTTTATATGCACAATATCAACTGCACAAAATGCAGGATATTAGATGTCTGATGTGGCATTTAGTAAATTCTCTTGTTTTAATGTAACCTTGATGCTTATTAATCAATTATTTGCTTAAATTGTTTACTGATTTATTGTTGATGGTTTGTGTCTTCTTCGAAAAGAATCTAATCAAGTCAGCCATATCCATTGTGTGAACTGCCGGACCACTCTCATGTATCCTTATGGAGCTCCCTCAGTCAAATGTGCGATTTGTCAATATATTACTAATGTCAATGTAAGTATACATTGATAGAATGATAATAATGTGTAGTTTTCTATTTTCACAAATGCTTCGGAACTGTTGAAATAAATTGACAAGTTGTGTCATTTGGGTTTCATTTTACTGTAAACTTAGGTGCCTTTCTGTTGTTATTTCAGTCAGAATCCTTTTGTGATAAATTTGTAGCTAGAAATTTTTGGTGGATTGTATTTGTAAAATAACAAGATAGTAATTATTCGACTATATTTGTTGATGGGGTCCATTGGATAGGAAATGTAGCAGTTACTCGTTTTTTTTATACTGCCAGAAGGCAAAGGACATTGTATATATTGGATTTGGATCCTCTCAGTAAAGGGTGCACCTAAGAGAGTAAATGCGGATAGTATCCACTCATGAAAAAAATAAGAGTGGCATGTCATAAATGAATAGCTTCTTATCTATGTGCTTGTATTTATTTTGTTAAAAAATCTATTGGTTTTTTCAATCAATGGTCTTGGTACTTGCTAAATGGTTGATTAGATTGCATCCTGAAATTTAGAGTATTTTGGATTGATAATTACATCTTTAAGTTAATAATTCTACTTGATGTTTTGTTATAAATAAGATTTCAGGATTTGGTAGTATGAGTACCTATTTACCATCTTTCAAGTCTTCTCTCTCTTTGTTCCTCTATGTTAGCATGATAATAGTTATTTTACACTATCCTTTAAGTATTACTAACAAGGTTACTTTGTTCTGCGCCCCTTTACCTCTTGGATTTTGAAGAGGCAAGAAAAGAACAAGAAAATGAGCAGAAGTGGGAAGAAAATTTTTGATTTTCTTTTTCATTGTTCAGATGTTTAAAACCAAAGGGAAAGATAGCCTGAAACAGTAACATTCCTCACATCTGTGCAACTAAAGTTAGACTTGGAGAGTTAATACATTTTCACATTTTTTTTTATCTTTACTTTTTCATTTGGAAAACTGCATAAGATCCCCCTGGAACGCCTCAGTATGAACTAGCTAACATGTAGGAGCTTTCAAATTGTTAAAGCTGGCTACTTCATAACATGAAGTGTCTGCGTTTTGTTCCCTGAAAAGGGAAAGGGGAAAGAAAGGAAAAGAGAGCTGTCAGCTTTACTTTCTTTCCCCTTCCTTTTACTCTTATTTCTCTCAATCGTGATACTATTCCTGAATTTGGTGCTTTAAAGATGTTTTGGATCTTGAACATTCGAGCTTTTGGATTTTTTGAAAGGAAAGATGCACGAGTTTTGTAGCTTTGGCAGTTATTAGAATTATCTTCACTCAATGTGTAATCTGGATATTTAAGAAAGCAAAAACGGGTAGAATAGGAAAGAACTGAAAAACATTTGGCTCATATTCAGTTACTTAAACTTTATGATCTGTACCCTTTTAATAGAAAAAGCTTCCATATTAGTAGGTTATTTAGGCTTCTTCTATTAGTAGGTTATTTTCATGCCTTCCAGAAAAAGGTAGGTTATTTTAATGAATGTTATCAGAGGGTGAGATCATTCCTACTAAGAAAAGTTGCTACAGCCCACTTTTATGCCTTGTACAATGGACACAACTCACCGGGACGTGAAAATGTTATGGAATTATGGTGCAAGTCTTTGCATTCTATGTAATTTTCTGAGCAGAGTTTTTCTATCATTTAGTGTGTTTTGCTTCTGATTCCGTAGATGACCAATGGAAGGCTTCCTGTTCCTGCACAGAGACCAAATGGAACAGTATCTTCTACTTCATCGGTATGCTTTTGTCTTTTTCTTTTGGTGATTCTGTTATTCATATTGGTGCATTCTTGTTATTGTGATATCTAATACATGATTCTATTATCTGCAGTCAATGCCTCATTCTCAGAGTCAAACTGTCGTAGTAGAAAATCCTATGTCTGTTGATTCGAGTGGGAAATTGGTAATTACTATTGCTTTTCTGTTTTGGGTAGTTTTGGATGCACATAAGTCTTATTATTTTAATCCCTATACATTTTTGTTCATTATTAATTCTTATACACTATATACTTTTCTTAAAGCCCTCACCGGTGAATGAAAACACTTTCTTTTAATGGTTTTTAAGGATTAAAAATAAATAAATTTAAAATAGACCAATTAAAAAAATGGGTTTGGGACTATGGGCCTGTTTAGATGAACTGCTTTAACGTAAGTTCTTCTAGGGGAGAAAAATAAGAAGATAAAAGTTATTTTAATTTCTCCATTAGTTAAAATTAGTTTATGTTAAAGTTAAACATAAAAAATTAGCTAAGCTATATCGGAGAACTTCTGAAAATTAGTCCATGTATAAGTTAATTTTAGTTTCTCGAAAAGTTAATCTCAATTTTTCTTATTTCTTTCTCTAGAAGTAGTTTGTGAAGAAGCTCGTCGAGAGAGACCTAAAAATTATACTTAAGCCTATAATTCTTTTACTTCATTTCACTATTTTTTCTGTAATTTTTGGTCAAAGCAAGATTTATACTTATAAGAATTTGATGTCACAGGTGAGCAATGTTGTTGTGGGCGTTACAACAGATAAGAAATGATACTCATCACATTATTATGTTATATAAGTGTAAATGGTCATTATTTTACTCATCATCAGCTGCTGGAGCTTGAAGATATTGTTCGTGAATCTAAAATTGCTGCAATAGAAGTATACATTTTATCCAGTATGAATTTTAGACTGGTGGATCTATTTTATGTTTATGCATACGAGGAGAAGAAATGGCACAAAATTTGTCTTTGAAGTGATTGCCAAGGACCACCTTTTGCTGCACTTGTATCATAGGTCTTTCACATCTCGAATTAGAAGTCCTAGATGCCAACTTGATTGCATATTCAGTATGTATGCTAATAATAGTTTTATTATGCAAGAATATGCGTATATAGACTCTGATAAGAACCTGCTTCTCCATTGTGTGTCTAATGAAAGATAGCAAAGTCTATGTATAATATACCTACTCTGCCATGTTTCTAATACAGTTACTGGATTGCTCAGTTTTTTTACGACGGGGTGCCAGCTTTATATGCTGTCAATGGAAATAATGTTTTGTGGACACCTAATGCTACTTTATACTTTAGGATAGATAGAAATAGAACATATCTGACTTGTACTTTTGTTGTATCTGATTTTAATATAACTATGATAAACTTAAGCTTAAAGAAAACCCTTTAACATAGCAAACACCTAAACAAATAGATTATACCATAATTATATTTAACTTCTTCACATTTTGAATAAAAATAACAAAATATATGATTCACCTTATCCATTATCAAAACATTACTACAATTCCCTTTAAATTATTTTATTTATTGAAGCAAATTTCATAATATGTTCAACTTCATCTCATACTTTACTCCAAAACTTATAATTCATTGCAATTATAAGAAACAATTCATTACACATTAATATCAAGCATTTGAAAAAAACACATACATTTTGGAATATGTCATCAGTGTGAGAACAAGTTGAGAATTACACTATCTGCAATTTTTTCATATTTATAGAAAGGTTGATTCAAAGTTAACACAACCTTCTAGATTGGCTAATCTAAATTGGTAAAAAAAACCTCCTATAATGCTCAATCTAGAATAGTAACAATAGGGGTGCTTTTCACATATAAGGTCATCAAGAACTTTCATTCTTGTTGCTACAAATTGTACTATCCAAAATGCAACATTTGTTCTCTAAAACATACAACACAACAAAAATTTTATCCCGAAATTTATTTTGGATTGATCTTATTGGAAGACTTCTTGATAATGAGATTTAGAAAGAAAGAATCGATGTTGAGAAATCACCATAAACACTCTAAATGGTTTCCAAACAATATCATAATCACTTATCCACACACATATATGTATTGGACTATCAATAAACGTTCAGCAAACACTTTTAGTCATCAGCGTCAACCACAACCATTAGAGAAAAAGTAAATGCCCTCTCTCTCTCCAATATAATAATTTTTAAAAGGGTATATTTCTGTTAAAAGTTTTTTAAACATGCCTTACTCTGTCTAGACTCAAAGGACTAATGAATTTTGTGCGTTCTATTGTCCTTCTGCAACTAACTGGGAGCACTTGTATCACAATGTCAAACTATAATACAAAGTCAATATTAGCTAAATCCGATTTCAAATTACCTCTCACTCTGGTTGAATTTCAAGACACATTGTGATAGAAAGCTCTAGTAATTAGCTTTTGTTTGAGTTGAATAATGAAAAACGAGGAAGTGAAAAATGAAAAATAAAGAAAGAACATAGATATGAATAAAATAGCAGTGAGTTTAAATAGAGAAAAAAGGAAGAAATTTTTTATTGTAATATAATATTATTGATTTTATTGTTTCTATATATCATTATTATTATTTTAGTTATTGATTATATTTAAAAAAATATTTAAAACTAAAAATGTCTGTAGTCAATCATATATACTTTTATACTCGATTATGTAGTATTTTTAAACAAGAATTATTGAGAAAAATATGAAGTCACCGATTATGTAGTAATCTTTTGAACATGAATTATTATAGGGAAAAACGTCAGTGTGTCAACTTCTACTACATCTCTCTTCATTCTGGCATGGAATTTTGTGCTGTCTCTTTTTTCACATCAACGCAGTCTCTTATCAAAAATTAAAAAATAAACTAGAAAAAAATATTAATAAAATACTCACATATTTAACTATCCAGTCTAAAATATATTAGGAGCAGTCTAAAATATCTAAAATATCCAGTCTATTTTTGCTATTTCTTCATGTCCAAACACAACCGCATGAACTTTGTAAATTATATTAGGAGCCAATAATACAATCTCTGCATTGCTATAGTGTATACAACGATTTGTACATTAAGAAACACATAGTTGAGCATCTGTAGCAGCCAGATATTTATATTCTTCGAAGAGAAGCCAATCTCTTCTCAAGTTCTTCAACATCTTGGGATTCTTCTGATCTGCTGCATCCAAAAAGAAATTTCTCTCTTAAAATACCAGTCAACACAACAAAAAGTGTTTCAAAAGTTTTAACTGAAAGATCAATCAAGTTTTGAAGGATAATCTAATACAAAACAGTGTGGCATACCATGCAACCTATAAATCAAGTTTTAACTGAAAGATCAATCAAGTTTTGAAGGATAATCTAATAGAAAAAGTGTGGTATACCATGCAACCTATAAAAAAGGTTGAAATGTACCTTGGAGCAACATTTTCAGTATTCCTTGAAGCAATTCGCCCTTTTGGAGCAGAAGATAACTAGCATCATAAAAGTCCAGCCATCAGGATCAACATTCACAAAACTAAAGTAATGAAAGAATTAGTGCAAAGACAATGCTGTGTCCAAAACTAACCTGGGATGCAATATCCACTCCAATCTCATCAAGAACCTGTCATGAATAAAACGAAAATGTTAGAAAAAGGGAATACTTACTTATAATAGCAGGCAGTATAATTAAGAAGTTTGTTATTTATGTTCACCTGGTTAGTGAGCTCTTCTGTTTCTTCCTCAGCTTCATCTTTGTCTAAAGTTTCATCAATAGATTCTGACATCATCTCAATCTACAAATAGATTATGTTATAAACTTAAGAAGCAAAAGAAAATATCGTCAAATGCAATGGGTGGAGCCGACCTTGAATATCACAATCAAGCAGGCGCATCACAGCTGTTTGCCATAGATGCCTTTTGTTTTGCAAATTTAATAAGCACCCCCCCTTTTGTCTTTAATAAAAAATGCGCACTCTAAAAAAAAATCTTTTCCAGCTTACTGGAAACTAGAACACGGTGATAATCTATTATTTAAAAAATGAAAACACTAGTGTTTTTCAAGAGTAACTTCCCTCGAAAGCACCCTCTTAGCAGTTTGCAGCAACACAAAAACTACTGAAACACGAAGCCAATATTTTTCATGGATAGATACTTGAGTTTTTGGTTGCTTCTACTTAATCCTTGAGTACAACTTGTCTACTGCCTAGACCTAGCCTCAGTTATTACCCTTTGTTTCCAGCTGAAAACTAAAAGCTTAATGACTGCTGCACATTAAATTGTATCCATAGTCCTCAGCTTCATTGTTTTCGTTCCTATTTTTTTTACATATGTTTTTCTTCATTCAACTGTTATTTTATTGTTGTTCCTTCAATCAATCTTCTAGTTAAATATATTGTTATTAGATATTGATAATGAAAATGACTTTTTTCTCTATTAACCACCATGCCCTCCCTTAGATGGACCAACCATTGAAAAAACACTGAACAAGAGAATTTAAATGAGACTTGCTACTGTAATGCCAACCAATAGACAGAAATGTTGATCCTTCTAACAACGTCTAACAATAACGACATTGTTCAGACAAACAGGGTTAAATGCTACCTAATGAAGACCAAACTGGATCATAGTTTAAATTAAAAGGCTACCACTATGCATGAAACTTGCATGATTAAAAGGGTAAATTACCGTCATGTCCAATTGTGCTGATTGCTTTTGGAATTCTCTGATCACTTTCACCTGTTTTGCCGGCGCCATTTGCTGAGAAGAAAAAATGCATCGTTTTTAGTCATGTCTGGAAAAAATCCATCAATTTCACAAAAGAATCTCACATATATGAACCTTTGAATCAGTGACAACACAAAATTGTTGAGAGAGCCACTATAGCTTACAGTCAATATATCCAACGGGAGCTAAGTAACTTTTAACACAGGATCTTATTATGCTCAGTTTGCTTCCTTGGAAATGGCATTAGTCAAGTTCAAGACTTTTGGCCTTTAAATGTTCAAGACTATATTCAGATTGTTTTAGTGTCAAGGAAAGGGAGCTTGAATAACAAACTGATTGCATTGCAAATTTATTACCAATAAATAAAAGAAATGCATTCCATAATTTGAGTGATATGACGCAGAATCAGTTTGGGTAACATACCTTATTCATTGCCACCATTGCTTTAGTTGCACCCTTCATTCCTGTGGAGATTGAAGTGCTTGCATATAATGCCTGCAAAAGAAATTTGGAAATTGTGAAAAATTAAAAATCCTGTTATCGTTAGAAACAAATCACATACCAAATCACATACCTGTGTGTGAGTTGCTACACCCCTGATCTGAGCACGACTTCCCTGCAAATTGGTTATCTGTTGACGTAACCTAACCAGTTGACGAGCTAAGATTTTGGTGGCAGCCTGTAACCCAACACTTCTTTATTCAGTATTCCTATGTTGCTAATATCATGAACATCAATCAAACAGATTCATACACACAAAACACGCACATATAACAGTATCGTAGAAATAGGTACATAATATTACTTATGAAGCTAGAATTAACATATAAATTACTCTGTTGAATGGCATAAACTAATACACTATCATTCCCCAGCAGACTAATGGTGGAAAATACACCAGTGAACTGGAAATCCAAAGTGAGATGAAACCATAGATATACAACAGATTAAAAGATAATTATCAATATCATATTGTCTATAATCTGTGGAGCACATATAGACACAAAAAAGCATGGTTTTTTATGGCTCATAAACAATTGCGGAGGAGATGCATTTAAATGAGAAACGTACTTCATTTCCTGTTTTTGCTTCTCTCTTAATTTCTGCCACTAATTTTTTTTCCTGCAATTAACAAGGTAGTGAAGCACTAAAAAGAAATATGAAACAGAAAGAAAATCACTAAAAAAGGCACTGTTATCATTATGTACCTCCATTTGAAGTGATGTTATCTCTCTTTCAATTCCTACAAGGGTGAACGAAAGAAAAAGGAAACAAACATAAGTGTCGCCTTACGGAACTATGAACTGAATTTGAACCCTTGGTATTTTGTACCAATTTTAAAAATAACATAAGTGTACATCCCAAATATAAAAATAATAAGAAAATGAAGAGAAGAAAACAGAGAAGAACAATACACATGAGTGCGGATGCATTAAAATTAGAAAACAATATCGAATGCCAAGGCTTACTAATTACTACTAATATTTTTAAACGTACAGCCACATATGACATAGACCATTAGCGACATCCAACCTATGTTGATGCCGATGTTTGGAAAGACATTCTTTAAGAAGAAATAAATATGTAATTTGAGTATTATTTTGGTGTCCATCTTTTGTCTTGATCCTACCCATCAAGCATTTCAATAGCTTCTGGTTAATTTTTTTTATTAGAATGGAATTTCAAACATATATTATGGAATCCACCATTAATAATGTTGGAGATCCCACATCAACTAGATATATGGTCAAATTATGGTATAGGTGGGTACAAATCTCACCTTACAAGTCACTTTTGTGAGATTAAGTGAAACTTAAAATCCACTTTCTAAAATAGTATCAAAGCTTATCCTAGTTAGGTTTGTTGGGCTTATTGTGCCATTTGTTATCGAATCCTCTCTATTCCCACACTCGAGAGGTCCAGTCTTCAGCATGAGGGAGTACATATCCCAAACAACCAAATATACAACCAAATTATAATTTATAAATAAGTGCAAACTTCACCTTACAAGTCAGTTTTGTGAGATTAAGTTACGTTTAAAGTCCACTGTATAAGAAGTAATAACAAGTATCATACCCATCAAGCACAAACTAAAATTGTTAAACTATACATGCAGGAAATTATAAAAATCTTAGCACACAGAAAACAAAAATGATTGGTCAAAATTCAAGGTACGGGTTTTAACAGAAAACCAATTAGGGAGATATAGATTACAAGAAAACATTGAGGTAAAGACTGAACTACTTAGGACAAAAATAAAGTAGAGAAACAGAAAAATTGTTGAAAGTTGAGGTAGCTTGACTTGTGTATATCAGCCTGAATATTTTCTACTACCAATTGGTCTATTGGTCTATTGGTAGGCAATGGAACCAACTGAAAACAAATATAATGTTAGGATTTAAGATTATGACCTCCACAATAAATCAGCAGTATTTCTGTTTGATTCATATAAACAATTATGGTGGTTGAGAAGCAAAGCAATTAGCAACTTTTCACAAATAGTAAAGAAAAGAATATTTTGAAAAGATCAACCAAAAATAGTTTGCACGGGAAATTTTAGTTGTACACTACCATAAAATTGTCTGCTACATTCTCCTATAACTATATGATTTAACTATTAATTAGCTCAGGCCATCCCAACTATTTGATCACATGAAATATGCTGCCTCACACATTATATTCAAAAAGGAAATTCACTTGCATTAACACAAATTATGAGGTTAGAATTTTATTCTATTTGAGGAAAGCAAGAGTGAGGGAGAGATTACACACAGAAGTAAGGCACAGATATGGATGAAGTACCATTGTACTCAAGCAAGCTAATTCTTTGAGATTTGGAAAAAATACACATCACAACGAAAACAATCCGCATTACATGAGTTATACAAGCAGATAGTAAATGCCACAACTTCTGAATCAACAACCATTCAAGTAATTACCTCTGGTTGCAACAGCCATTTCCCTCTTACTTGACCGCAGAGCTTCTGTCATTAAAAACAAAACACCAGCAAATGAGTGCCATTACCCAGACACAATAAGAAATTCAACTCTGCAACTTCCTTTCCAACTTTCATCAAATTCAAAAAATACCACAAAATATGGACCAAAAAAAGACACCAATTCTACAGAATTAGCAGCACAAAGCCCATATGTTTTTAAAATTCCAAAGACCCGGGTGTGTCTTCTCAACAAAAACTAGATCCAGTTCTGAGAGGAAAGAAAAGTTCGAATTCTGAACGCAAATCCAAAACTTTACGGAAAAAGGGAAAATAAAACAATGTGGGAAATTTTGAAAGAGGAAAAAGAGGAAAAAAAAAGGGATGCACCTTTGGGTGAGGTTTTCTTCTTGAATATGTTCATGTTGGCGTTGATCTTGGAGATGAGAAAACCCTAATTGAAGAGGGAGCAGAGTAGAAGGAGACACAGTGTGAAGTGAAAGTAGCAAAGACAAAGAAAGTGAGGAGAAGAAAGGAAAAAAAGAATGCCTCGAGGAGCGTGCCACGTGTCCACTATCCAACGGTTCTCCTCTAAGTAGCCGTTACACCTTTGGTTGAGTCAAGTGCAAATAGTGTTTCTAGTTTTTTATTATTTTTTTTCAGTCCGTTGGGAATTAAGATACTTCCTCAATTTAATTATTATTTTTTAGATGCTTTATTTAAATATTATTTTTGAGACTGCTCAATTTAATTATCAGTGCATCCATGATATAATTTGTTATATTGTATATCATATGATAATCTTGTTAATTTTATAGTTACTATTTTAAAAATTATTGGCGTGATGATTTTAAATTAATTGTTAATGTAAATAATTAATATTGACAAATAATGAAAATAAAAATCAATAATTTCTACAAGAGTTTATGTATTTATTACATAATTATTATTGGTAAACAAGATGTAGGTAACATATTGTGTTTTAAAAGAAATATAGAGATTTCATTTGTTAAATTTCTAGGAGAACCAGTAATTAATTATATTTGCTATAAGATAGACAGATATAATTCAATTTTCTAACTTGAAAAAAATATTATAAATATAGAAATAAGAAATTAATTTTATACAATAAGAGATTGTTATAATATGATCCCATCTAAATTATATATGTATTATTAGAAAAAAAATTCTTAAATTATATCTTTATTATTAAAAAATATTTATTATAATCATGATAGAAGGAAAAAATATTAAGTCTTGCCTTCAACAATAATTAGTAATGATCGAATATAAGATCGAGAGGATTTGGTGTAAAATAACTCATGAAAAAAAAAATAATCAATCAAATCGTTAAATCTTGTGTGTTATATTATACCCTATTTGTTGACTTGGCATTCACCAATAATAAAACAAATAAAGTAAAAGAAAAATAAATAATAACAATGTGATTATACTTGCTCTAGTGTTTATTATTAAGACACCACTAACCAAGTTACATGGTCCAAAAAACATAACTAAGTTAATTTTTATAGACTTTTACAAATGATATTGACTTACCTATTAGTAAACATTTAAAGTGGATTAAAACATTAATTTTCACAATAGTTCCATGTTTTGCTAGAAGCATGATGCTGGCAGAGTACTAGAAATTGTAAAAGGTTGGTGTGAGGCATGGTGTTATAATATTTTATTGGAAAATACTGAGTTATATCTTAGCTTTTATATCTCTCCTTGTTACAGACCAACCTCCAAATAGATAAAAAAAAACATGGAAATATATACAAAAACCATTCTGTTAGGCAAAAGGTACAAAATAAACAAATGTATCATTGAAATTGTATTATCTGATAAAAAGGACCATAATGTGTTTTGTATAGACTTGCCAATTTGGTTCAATCAATCAATAGTGCTTAACCTTTAAACCTTCACCTACATAGGTTAGGGTCAAAAAAGTCGACAAAGGTCAAAAAGTCCATGAAAAAAATGGACCAAAATGTTCTTCAGAAAAGTATTATGCACTGATTCTTCCTGCAACTCAGAAAAGTCACTGGAAATATTAAAGAAGAAATTGTGAGGCTAAAAGCAAACTTTATATTTCAATTGGCAGGTATGTTTGAATGAGTTTTTATTACCATTCCGATAATTAAGAAAAATGGTAAAATGAGAGTGTGCACGATCGTAGATATATGAATGTAGTTACTCCTAAGTATTTAAATTTGATTAATTTGCAGTGATGTCTAAGATAGAAGAAATCCTTTTACATTTCTTCCGTAATATGTTATGTTTTGATATGAGGGGTGACCATGATACTTTGTACTCTTCAAGAAATAGTCTCTTTTGTAATAACCTCTTGATCAGATCACTTTCATTTAGAGAGATGACCAGAACGATCGAAGGTTAAACTCGAATGCATCCCCATTAGAAATAAAGGAGATTAATTTTGCTAGAGGAGTAGAGTTTCCCGTTACCTCATTCATTGGTTGTCTAGAAGTAGATATTGAAGCAGAATTCTCTTCGACACCAGTTACCTTGTATCATGCTATTTAATTATTTTCGGCTAATTTTTGCTGTTGCCTTTGTTTCTCCAAGAGTTTATTATTTAGTATAATTTTTCCAGCCCTTGATTTACAAAACTTTTAACACATTTTGGAAATTCTTTCTTTAAAAGTTTTCAAACCCAAATTGTATGAATGAATGTGAAATGTAAAAGTGTGTTAGTAGAAATTATATTAACAGCGTTAATTTCTTTCGTAAAAATATTTATCTCTGATGTAATTTCACACATTTAAATTAAAAATATATATTTAATTGCTAACCTAAATAAAAAGACACTCATATCTATTTCACTTGCTTCATTTTAAAAGTTTTACTAGTAAAAAATAATCGAAAACAGAATTGTACCTTAATGTGTCAACATCTTACAAAAAAATTATACAGCTTTCTATTTAATGATCAGATCGTCAGTATCTATAATTGCAAGAAATTGCGTTAATGTTTACAGTTTGAGCAGAATTATGCAGCTCCTGCACCATTGAACTATTATTTGATTAGGGCAATTATCATGTCGAAACTTCTCTACTCCTTGACACCATTATATCCATAACACTTTCAAAGGTGTATGTTTGACATAATTACATTGCGAAGACTAAGTTGCCCAAGAAAAAGTAAGGGTTTTTCAATTAGGGTACTTCTTGTAAGAAACCCAAATATGCACTTAAACAGGACACACAAATTGGTAATATAGCTATAGATTTCTCAAATTGTGTACATATCGATGCATCCATATCCATGGCTCAAGAAGCGAAGGGAAAGATTCAGGGTGGGGGCAAAACTTAATTCATTCACTAAATCATATCTATTTCAACTTAACATTACAATTAAGGAGACAAACCAAGAATTTTGAATATCAACATCGACTGCTACAAAACTTGTTAAATGACCAACCACGGCTGCACAATGCTCAGAAATGATACATTACCTTGAATACCCACAGACCAACCAAAGGCCTGAAAAAAAGGAGAATGGAACTCAGCTTTTGTATGACAGCTAAGGAACGATGTTAATACTCTCATCACAAAAAAAATATTAAATACACCCATCCCGTATTCATTATCCTCAAGGCTTTCTGTCAGGTCTTTAACCCTCTAAGCAAGAATCAAGAAGGGCATTCAAAGAAATTATCAAAAGAGATCATCTTACGGTGAATAAAATTTCTATGAATTTGGTTTTTAACAGAGCCTAACAATGTCATGATTCATGTAGTCGATAACTAATGGGATAAGGCCAGTGCTATTTGTTTCTGTTTGTTAGGTCTCTTAACTGCTAAAATAAGAACTAATGAAAAGTCTACTAGCTAGCCTGCCTAGTGTTCACATAACAAATTGCTTACAAGGACAATTAATTAAAATTTGGTACACTATTCTTTTAAAATAAAATGAAAAAGATGAGTTTGGTTCCTAGAAAATGCGTTCTCTGTTTTGGTCATCTGGTGTCTAAGCTAATGTAAGCATGTGACACTTGAAACAAAATTTTAAGACCTGTAAAGTAAGTATTACTTATTCATTTATCTTAAAATTAATGTTTGAGACAAAAAAATAATGATTTCAAATTTTAGAGGGATGAAAATGAAAAATAAAATTATAATGACTACAACCTAAAGTCATTCATTTTATAAAAATTAAAAACAGTAATTTCAAATAGAGGGACGAAAATCAAAGAAAACATTTATACACTACATCGAAAATTCACTCATTTTATATGATTTAAGAACAGTAATTTCAAATCTCACAAGGGTGAAAGTTAAAGAAATTTTTTTAGAGACTAAAATCAAAACTTGTTCATTTTATAGGGACTAAAATTATATTAAAGTCAAATTACATTATCGATGCAACAGTGATGAATCACCCAAACCCCTGACTAAGATCCTGATACTAATGGCTTCCATGGCTCCCTATTCGACTTTAAACTGATCAAGGTAACAAGAATTCTCGTGTAAGCTATGAACAGAATGTAACAATAATTTTACCTCAATTTAGTGTTACACGAAAATGCAGAGTGAAGAAGGTTTAAATCACCCCCGTATCTTCCACAGTATGTTAGCCTTCCGACGGAAGCAATTGAGTTGCTACTTTACACTACAGTTTACTGAACAGCATCATTTCCAAATCTTTTCACCAAGAATTCATCCAGCTGACCCCAGTTTGGGGTATCAGATTTACTCAAATCACCCAATGGCAATGACCGTATGCATTGGAGAATATGCTTGACATCTCGATATAACCTAGCAAGTGTGGAGAATTTAAGAACAAAAATCAAAATTCCTCAAATTTTCTAAAGTTCCGTAAAAAATATTTCTACACGGTATAACTTCAGAAAAGTAAATACCTATTCTGTGCTTGAGGAGTGCTAATATCAAATCTTGAAAATGCTTCTGAAATTTGTGAGTGAAATATAATGACCACTTGCCTGAAAAACAGCAAACTTGAGAAGTGAGTTGTAGGAATTAAGATGACGTGAGCATATTTTACAATCATTTTTCTTTCTATGCAGAGTAAAGTTTCTTTCTTTTTCATTGGGAAAATAAGAGAACTTTATTTTGAAATTCATCACAGAAAATAATGTATATCCTGGACATTCATCACTGTCACCTTTTCACTCCAAACTCCATCCAGAAATACCTAGACGGCTTATTACAGTAATACTAAATCAGCATCATCCATTTCACGATCTTCAGATATAATATTTCAACCACGGGGGAAAAAAAACATTGCTGCATAAGACACCAGAAATCACACCGAATGGTTGAACTCAAAAGTACTGCTACTTTTCTCAGAGCCAGGTTTCTTATAAACTAATTATAGATAAGGCCTAACAGAAAGAAAATAACCAATCACCTTACGTTACTAGAAATCAATATCTTAGAATTAAGAATGAATTTGACCTAACTCAATTCTAAAAGCTAAGTGGGTGAGGATTGTCCAATAAGAAGTACTTTGACCATACATCTGAAGCGGGTTCTTAATCTTAAGCTAACATAAAACCCAACATTTTAATATCCCAGCATAAAAACAACAGGTACAATGTTCAATAGTGTACTCTTGACTATGATCTTTGATGAACGTATAAGAATAAGAAAACTGGAGATTTCTACAATTCTTACCCGAAAATTGCTTGAACATCTTCTTCATTCAAAGTTCGAGACAGAACACGTTGGAGGTACCCAACTTCCTATTAACAAATTCCGAAAATAGATAAGTTCCAATTAGGAGATTGTTTAAGAGACAGGTGGGCCACAAAAGTAGAACGCAAAAATGATAATTCCATGTCATCCTACACCATTATCAACATATATATAATGACTAATGTCAAATTTGCTTGCCTACAAGTGTTTAAGTTATTAAATCGTTTGTTAAATAGTTTATTACACATCTGTGAGAGGTTTATCTCAAATTTGATTGTGCAACAATCACTCTACTTATTGCAAGAAAAACCTAATGAAGTGACTAGTGAGCCACCACTCTCTCAAAAAAGTTACTTTTGCTCTTTGGGATATTCATATTTATGCTTTAAGTACCAGATAGGAAGATACATAATAAAATCCCGGTCAACTTTAAAAATCAAGCAAAAACAAAAGGTCAAAGGCAGAACACAAGAATTCTAAGAATTTATATATAATTATTTACCTTGGTAAGTGACCGGGCAAATTGACTAGGCTGAGGATCTGCATCCTCAGGTCTATTCCAACTCTCAACAATTTGAGGCAGCCCACGTAAATGTACTAGTAATCTTTCTCGCATTATTTGAACTAATTTACTATGTATTTCATCTCTGTGAACTTTATAATCCTGGAATGGAAAAATACAATAGCAACGCAAATGTTATGACAAATACATTCTCAGAAGTTCTTAAAAAAGTAGAGCAAAAAAATGAATAATTTTTAAGAAATTTATACATATATAAAATGTATTTTATTGGAGAAAAAAGTACAAAAATATAGGGACAAACAACAATATCCTCCTAAACAGAGAAACCAAAAAGAATAGGGAGTCTGAGGGTTAGCCAACTAAAGAAAATCCTAAAAAGCCAAGTTTTTGTAAATATGTTTGAACACTCAAGGAAGAATAAACCAAATTCATTCTTGAATTTCACTTAAAATGCTCCATCCCACGTAGTATGGACTAGAAAGATGAATAACATACTTATTAACAGAGACACCTTATACATTTGATGCAAATGTGCAAAGAGGAGTAAGAGAAGTGTTAGACGTAATTGGCTTAGCCCATACTTTTTGTATGTTTCTTATCTATAAATATATAACCCCATGTGTTCATTATATTCAAGGGATTAATCTTATACCTCTTTTTTACTTTATTTTCACAAGAAGAAAAACAATTAAGGAAAATTCAAAATAAGTAACTAGCAACAATTGGTACAAATGTGCAGAAAGTGAAACTAAAGTCATCACAATTAATAGCAGACGCTTGAATTTCATTGATAAAACAAAAAAAATTTGAAAATCTCCTTAGCAAATTATCTTCTGGTTTTTGCTTTTTATCTGATTATTTCAAACATGCTTTTAAGTAGAAAAAGTCAAGTTTTGGAGAAAAAAGAATCTAATGTATGATATAATAGGACCTTATTCAGGGATCCTTATCCTTATTCGTTTCCCTAAAATCAATTTTTGATAAAGGCTGCAAAATCTTAACTATTGACCACCAGAACAGTGACATAATAATGCAATGGCAACTATAATTTATTGTTTAAGTCGTGACCTCTCAATTACTGCATCGCTTCCTCTCAAAAAATATTTCCTTTTCCATTCAGATGATAAAAAAGGGGAATCAGAGGAAACGCAATTAAATGTAAAAACTCGTTCCACTTATTCAACTACAAGTAAATTTTCACTACATGAACAAAACCGTCATGCTACCAACAATCATTCAAAAAACCTACATATGAAGAAAACATCTGAATAAGTCTCCCTCTAACAAAGAACTAAAGGAATAAAGGTTAAATAACAATGAAGCACAAACCTGCGCAACCCGATCAATCTCAGAAAGCAATAGTATTTTTCTTGTCTCAGGTACTTTAAGAAAAAGAATCTGCCGAATCTCTTATACCAGAAATGAAGAACAAAATTTTAAAATCAATCCATCCGATGAAAAAACAATGTAATAAACTCATGAAATATATTAAAAACTTCATTTAGGTGAGTGTATTTGTACCGGGAATAATAGCATGTACAAAGCTGATGACTTGACTTGCCAATGCCAGGTGTTTAGATGTGATGGACTTCAAACCAGACACCTGCACCAGAACTAAGAATTAGAAGACACTAGAATGAGAAAGCTCCAAGTAAATTGAAATGGGATCAAGATAGATCAATGAACTGGGGTGAGGGAGGAACCCAGTACAGAAGAAGTAAAGCAGAAGTAGGGAAGCAAACTGTTGACAAGCTACAATAGTTGCCGCTGCCCCTGACAGCAATGTCTAAAAAAAGACTACTTATGGAGAGGCTGACCAGAAAGACTGAGTGAAGCGTAGGTGTGGAGTTATTGAGAGAGTAGCTCTAAGTGGGTTGAGATCCTACATAAACTAGAAATATAACCAAAGTAATGCTTACATGTTGGTTTTGTACAGTTGAGTAAGACCCATCACCAAAATTTTAAGATGGTATCAATGTTTATCCTGTTTTTGTTATTAGGCCACATGTATTGCCACCCTCTAGGTCCATATGCCTGGGCGTGAAGAATAATGTTGAAAATTCTCCTTAGTTTCAGTCACCCTTAGGACACACAATCTCAAAAGGCTATAGAGGGTCTAACTAGACAGATTGAGTAAAGTGTCAAAATGTGGGAGCAATTGAGAGATCAACTCTTAGTGGGTTGATATCCTGCATTGATTAGAGACAAGCCCTAAGTAGTGCTTCTGAGGTTTGGGTAATCCCCACTTCACAAAATAGTTTTGAGGTTGAATTAGACCCTAAACCCAAGTTCTAAGAAAAACGACTATCTTAAGTCCTTCAATTTATTGTTTGGCACATACACAACAATCAGATAGACGAAATAAAATCCAAAAATTCTAGAACCCAGCATTATCTTGCGTTTTTCCCAGTGGGCAGGACAGCTATACAAGTGAAAATCATTCAAGTATATAGTCCCCCATGCTATGCTATACAGAAGTGAATTCCTAAAGATGAGTTTCTTGAGTCTTAGCTAGCTCCAACCAGTTTCCAGAGGGAGGGGGAATCTAGATACAAGGATACACTTGTACATAATGAACAAAAGATGTTCATAGATATTAGAGATAATGTACATTAGTATTTGTTAACTCATTGTAATTTCATTTTCACTTCAGCGTTAGTGTGTCGGTCATTCTGTTAGCTGCTTAAATCAGCAATGAATCATACAACCTTCCTATATAAGGTTTTCATGACTCTCTTCTTCAACCACCCTGAGTTTGAGAGGGGAATATTAGAGGTATTGTACATTTGTATTAGTATTTACTATCCTCCATGTAATTTCATTTGCATTTCAAAGTTAGTTAGTGTATCTATTATTTACTTAGCAATGAGTCATACAACCTTCCTGTTGGAAAAGTAATTGTTAATTGGAGATCCCACATCTTACGAGTTGGAATTATGATTTTTTATCTCCCTTTTGATCATCTTATGATCCTCAAGTTTACAACATTGATCCAAACTATATTTACCTTTGCAATTGGAGCAAAAGTCTAAGTAATATATCCATAGGTTTGAGTGAAACCTTAGCAACCAACCTTGCCCTCTACCTCTCAATCAAACCATTTATCTTGTATTTTACTATATATATACCCACTTACAAACCACCAACTGGTTTCTCTCCTTCTGGCAAAGAAACCATCTCCCATGTTCTGTTCCTGTCTAAAGCCTCCATTTTTGTATCCATGGCCTACATCCAATTTTTATCAGATAATAGCTCAAAAGCATTAGTGGAATTGGGGGAGTGTTTAGGTCTATTACAAAGGTTAAATGGGTGGAGAAATTTTATGAAATGAGAGCAGATTTGAGAAAGCATTTAATCTTTTATTACTTTTCCAAGTGGCTGACTATTTAACAGGGTTCAGTGCATTTTATGAAGTTGGTGATAGTTTAATTGTTTTCTGCCAAATAGCAATAGTTATTTATTACCTTCATAAGCATTCTGATCATGAATAGATCAATCTGATGGGTGGAAGAATCACTGAAGCATATTCAGAAAATACACTCTTTGTTTCTCTCTTCTCAGACTTTCTATTCATTAAATGATCATTTCCACATTTCAGTTTCTTTCTCCTTTCCATGTTTCTTTGATTTCTATTAATAGAAATAAGTACGTTGAAACAGATGATTCAGTATATCAAAATGGATAACAGATAGAATAAAAGCTATAGACTATGAATGTCATTGATGTATAGGCATGTAAAATGACAAACTATAGTCTGACACGTGGCATCAAAGCACTAGTCCCTTTGTGGAGAGGGATAGGCCAAGAGGGACACCATAAAAGATATGGTGCAAGATTAGAAAGATTTGGAATTTTAAATTACATTAAGTTTTGAAAGTTTGGATACAGGATCGAGTCCAATGAACCTAGAATCCATGTAGCTGACAGTATTCGGTGAGAAGAAGGCTTGGTTGGTATTGTTGATTGTTGTATTTATGGCCTATACAACGTATAATTTATTACAAGATGTGTGAAATAATAATGAGACCTGGCTAAAAGACCAGTGATACTTTATGGTACTGAATGTTGAACAATGAAGTGCCAATAAGAGCAAAATATAAGTGCGAAAAACATGGAAATGATGAGGCAGAAAAGCAGGCATAAGATAGATATTTCAGCAAAAAAAAAAAAAAATAATCAAATGAAAGAAATTCCAATTAAAAGATGCACAGGAAGAAGACCTGAAAACATAAGGAGAAAATATTAAGGAACCACATATATAGGTTGAGGGGTCGATTGGTACATGTAAGATTTGATGCACATATATCTAAAAGGTACCAACAGTTTTGAGAACAATACTAATGGTACCTGCATAGCACCAGCCCCGAGCACAAGTTGGCATGTTCTCGTATTGAAAAACTTCAAGATTTCTACTACACGGTGAACAACTTCTGACGATAGTGTTGGCAAAAGGTTGTTCATATCAATGTACTCTGACAACATCTTCAGCAATATTAAGCCACTAGAACCAAACATCGCAAAAAGACAACTTTAAATTATTTACCGATGACAGCAAAAACAAAACTAGGATAAAAAATCATAAAAGACAAGTGAACCTCACAAATAGGCAACTTCAAATCATAAAAGACTGACAGATAGTAGTATATTTTAATAAAATAATAAAGCCTACCTACACAGACAATATTCAAGAGACAGAGAGAACACTGAAAACAGAAACCCAAAGGAACAGATGGTGCAACTAATTGGGCAAAGAGAGATGTTGAATCTAGATAACTAACCAGTTTACCATGTGATAACCAACACCTTTGTAATTAAGAGCCTGAGATGCAGATTTTTTATGGTCTTTCTCAGTATTGTTACTATGTGCTGATGTAATCCTACCGTGACCTTTATTTGGTTCCATTGAATCATCCAGGGATTTGGATCTATCTGATTTTTCATTATTCGTTGATGCATCAATGGAATTAGCCCGCATAATTTGATGTTCAGCACTGGATTGTGCACTGTTTTCCATTGGCATAGAATCATGGTTGGTGACCACACCATTGTAGCTGGTTGAATTATCATCCTCGGTGTCATTAAAGTTCTCAGAAGTCAAATTATCAGATGTAAAAAACATATTGACGATGGATTGAAATTCATCAGGAACATCTATCTCCACCCAGGTTTCCTGGTCAAGCACTGCTTTAATCTTTGACATCTACACGCATAGAAGCAGCAGTTAAAAATGATGTACAAAGATTTCAGGATGACGAATGCCATACAAAAACACAAAAAATTAAAACTAACCCGAGATTCATGCTGAAAATCAACAAAAGCCTTGGCCTGTGATTGCAGTGTCCCACGGATGCTGTATCCCAATCTCCCACCAATCTGTAATCATAAGCATGAACATTAAATCAGGAAACAAAAGTCAAATAATTTTTATATGCTAAGTTTTAAATCAATATGAAAATATATACTTTTTCTGTAGCAGTAATGAACTCCTGGGTAATGTTGTATATGGCTAGAAACTCCTGCAATTTCAACCTAGGATGAAGAATTGCACGGACCCCAAGAAGCTTTGCCCATCTTCCATGAGCAGCATCACATGCTGCAAAGACGGCTTCTGCGTTTTCTCGCAATATATCAGCTCTGTTTAGAACCAGATTCTTTGAGAACATCAAACAAATGGGACAACTAAAACACAAAGTTATTGCAGAACACAAAAAAGATCTGAAATGCATTCTCTCTTATTTTTTGAGTTTTAAATGTAGTAAGTGAATTCAAATGATGTCCCCAGTATCTTCATTTTTAAAGAGATGAAAACCCTGAAAGTGACATTTGTTACCAGCAAAAGGAAATTCAGTACAAGAGCAAGTAGCAGCAGAAGGGTCTAGCATAGCTTGCATATTGATTTAATCGTTGAGGTGATAAGAGGTATCAATCTTGCATGAAAAAACAAATTACTCCATATTTAATGTATCAACTATGTTAAAATGTCATTCCCAATTGTTAAAATAAATTAATATCAAGTGATCATGAAGCTTGTGTCATCTATCACAACTTTCACAAGTGAATAACAGTAGTGCACATTCTAAAAAATGTCATCCACAGCCTTTAATGAGAAACTGAAAATGTACAGTCAAAAAGTTAAAATACGATGTTTTAGCTAAGCTGGAAAAGAGTATAATGATGCAACTATGTGAAATAAAAAGAAGCAATAAGCACTCAAATCTTAAGGAAGAACAAAGTAGAGGCTAATATTAATATTAGAGCACAAATGTTTTTTGTTTCAAATTTCAATCCCCCTCTACCCCCTCGCCTCCAATTCTTATTTGGTAGCGTACTATAAAATGACAGGATAGAAACTGTTAAAAGATATAAAACCATTTATGTGTATCCATCTGACAACTTCAGCTTTTGGGCTAAATTGGGTCTTGACATATAGTGTGTTATTAAGAAGCATTGCTACATAATGCACTCCATAAAGGTATTAATCTAATTCTCTCAAAGCTACATCATATCATATCATATCACGTGTCACCATTCAATGAATAATCAAACTTAAAGGGGAAAAACAAAATTCTTTGCATGGAAAAGAAAAGAAAAATAAAAATTGTCATAACAACACCAATGAGTATCAATTTAGAAATCTTCACTATACAGGTGAACTCATTAGTTAAAAATATTACAATATTTCTAACTACATCATATCCTCTCAAAGCTACATCATATCGTATCACTTGTCACTATTCAATGAGTAATCTAACTTAAAGGGGAAAACACGGGAAAAACAAAATTCTTTGCATGGAAAAGAAAAGAAAAATAAAAATTGTCATAACAACACCAATGTGTATCAATTTAGAAATCTTCACTATACAGGTGAACTCATTAGTTAAAAATATCACAATATGCTTATATTTCCGAACTGGATTATATTGTTCAGTTGCTTGAGAACTACATAATAGCAGTTATCAATTTATGAGGACCAAAAATGTAAATTTTAAAAAAAGTCGCACATTACTTCCTTTCTAAATCTAAACACCAAAAAGAATCAGGAAAAAGTTTCCCAGTTTCTACTACAAGTATATCTGAAACAAGAACCAAGATTTAACCTGAAATTTTTTGACAAGTTGGAGGATCTCACAGCATCAATTGATTTTCCCTGAAATGAAGAACCCTTGGCAACACTTCTTTGTGGTGAATATGGCAAAAACGTAGTACCATGAACCTCACTTTCTTGGGATGTTTCTGCAGCTGCAGCACCATGAGCAATAGCTGCCACAACTGAATCAGCAGCATAATGACCATCACGGTTGTTCAAAATCCATTCAATGGCCTTTTTCACTTCAGCAGCCCGCACTAAATGTGCCTGCAATCACTAAAAGGAAAAAAATCTTATTACATCACTCTTAAAACACCTGAGTTGCAAAATAATGTATAACTGAATGCAGTAACCTGCAGATGCCATTACTATGCTTCTATAGCACACTATTGACAACTATGCCCATGCACAGCACAGCTAGCATCACTTCACTTGGATTTAGAGATGACCAACTATCAGTAAGTATCATCTCAGCTGATGTATATGTATTTATAGAAGTATGAGTACAATTATATCTCAAAGAGGAAGGCTATAGCCTATGTTCCTTAACCTAAAGCTAGGTACACCCAAAAACAGTATAATAATAATATCACCAATTTCAACAATCCCACTCAGACTGAAGCATATAAATTGTATGCACCGAGCTTAGAAGATATAAACTGAATTCTAGACCATGTTAAAGACTCTGAATGTGTGCAAGCTGGTGATTAGTGTTGATGAATGCAGTACTAAGTTCCTTTGACAACAACTTTTCCCTCAGAAATTGGAAATCGATCTCTACATGTTTGGTTCTCTCATGTACTACTAGATTGGAGGCAATATGAAGAGGGGATGATTATCACAATATAGTTTCATCTGCTCAACTTCACAAAATTTCAACTCTATGGAATAAAAGGCTTTTGATTTGAGTATAAGGAACATAGAGATATGTTCCTTATACGCATTCAGATGTAGCAAACAAACAGGAAAATTTATGGATGTAAAACTGAGAGATGTCATATTACAAGTTTCTAGGCTTAAATATTTGGAATCAATATTACAAAATGATGTGGAATTCAATGAAGATGTCACACACAAGATACAGGCTAGACGGTTAAAATGGAGAAAGAAATCAGGGGTTGTTTGAAACCTACCAAACTCAATTTGTTGTATTAATATACATTCAGCTACAGACTACGATAGTAAATGATGGCCTTTAAAGGGTAAGTGAGAGAAAAAGGTAGTAGTAAAATTGACAATGTTTAGGCAAGAGAAAAAGGTAAGAGAAGTAAAAATGATAACGTTTAGATGAATGTGTGTCCGCACAAGAAAAGGCAGGATACAAAATGATTGTTCACAACGAAATATTGGTTAGGCACCATGATGCAAAGATGACAAAAATTTGGTTAAAGTAGTTTGGACATTTATAGTGCGGACAGTAGATTGCATGGTTTTTAGCTATGCGGAGAGGGAGACTAAGAAGGACATCGAGGAAATTGTTAAAAGCAATCTAATGGTGAATAATACACCTGGGAATTTGGTCTTGAGCTGAACTCAATAGAGCATCGTGCAAACCATGCAGTAGACCTCACGTATAGTGGGATAATGACTTTGGTTATTGATTTTGAGCAAGCTTACAATATAGATATTTTTTTTATTTCTGAGCATTTACATATGTTTAGATAAATTGTTTAATTTGTATCCATAATCTTCAAAATGGTGGGTATCTGCTAGGTTCCTTCCTTCAGAAAACAAATTAATTCTTTTCAGGAACCAAACAAGGAAACAATTGAGAGAGAAAAGATAGAAACAAGGAACTATTTCGCTTAGTAACCAAAAGAATGTACACAATTGTACCCAAAGGAGCACAATCCTTTCACACTGGATATCCCAGTGGATTATACAAAACAAAAAAGATACCCTCTCTCTTCACTAGGAGGGCTATTTATACCCACAATTAACTTCCAAAACCTCGTATTCTTTCTTCTAAAATATACTTGTAGCCCGTTTGGTCAGTTCAGTCTCCTCCCTAACACCATCCTACTATACGGCATAGTGGTTCTGTGGTCAGGATGGGCCACTCCACACAATTACACATTTATTTGTCTTATAAGAAGAGTAATTTAACAGAAAGAAAACTAAATGAATGATAAGAAATCCCAACAGTCAAACACCAGACACGACACAAACCCCAGAACGTAACTAATAACTAATAGCAACCATGAGACTGCAGAAACACACAAATAATGAGGATTGAATTACGATTTTCGCCTTCTAAAAGTGAAGGTTTATATGATAAACCTTCACAATGGCACGGCTAAAATAAATCCCAGGACACAGCCAAAAGAAGAAGCATATCTCTTAAAACAACTGCTCAAGTCCTATGATAATAAGCCTCGTGTTTTGGGTTTATATTCTTATTATTATTATAATATTTTAAATCATTTTAATTTTTAACATTTATAGTAGAGTAAATTAATCTAACATCCCTTGAGAATTTTTCAAAGTACACTTACACCCGTTTTTTCCACCATTACAGCGTCTCCCTTTCCAGGGCTTCGTAAGGAGATGCATATGTAATGTGAAGTGAGCTGACAATGGAAAGTTTTTAAAACAAAAATGAGGTTTGTGTAAAATTTAAAAAATTGGGGTCTCTCTCGATGTAATTTGAGAAAGCTTCAGGAGGCATTAGTGTAATTATATTTTATAATATAATTAAATTGAATTTGGCCCAAGTCCTAGCTTTATTGGAGAAGTGTTTAAGCAGAGAGAAAAAACATTTTATAATTCACACAGCAAATGAGTATCCGACACCTGTCAAAAGAGTGTCAAAATTCAAAAAAGTGCTGAACACGTGACAACTCTTTAGGAGCCGTGCCAAGGCTTCCTAGACATAAACACACATCATCTACATTATCAAAACTGAATACATTTCAAAAGACTGCAATATTCTAGTCTAGATGATCTAACAAATTAACAATTGCCAAGTATAAATTACCTGTACTATTAAGAAAATAGCACTCAAAAGATGAACAAAGCAGTCAGATGATAGGCTCCTTAACTTGCTAGCAAGTGATGCACCTCCACCTGAGTTACTATCTAGGATTAGCAAGTTGAAAATACAACGGATCCCACAAAAACATAACGCAATACAAGCACATAAAAGTATATCTTCTTATAGACAAACATCAACAATTATGCTAAAGAAATTCTCACCATCTGCATCTACAGTTCTGTCTCCAGAAAAGAACTCTGACTCTGAACCTCGAGAAGCAAGAACTGGAAGCAACTCAGCAACGGCAGTCTTAATAGCACTCTTCATATCAGCAGTCAGTGTATCTCGATAAGTCCTCAGAACAGAGGGAAGTTTAGCCTGAAAATAAGGTATTATTTAACCAAATTACGACAAGTCCAGGTCTTAATAGCAATCTTCATATCAGCCCTTGGTTTATCTTGATGTTTTATAGTGATGTTTATCAGAAGAACAACAAGCTCATGCCATCAAAGAATGTGAAATCACTTAGCATGCATAATTCCCAGCACAAAGAAATACCAAGGGAGATAAAAACACATCAGACAAATGAGTAGCTAAAGGAGCCAGGGTAAACTAAAGAAGAAAAATCTTGGCTCGTACACCCACTCATCCAATGAAACATTTTCATATATACTACATTAGTTTTATTCTCTTCTTAGCTTTTTATAGCTTAACAATGCAAATCTTACTTATATGAAAAGTTTCCCTTAAGCTTGGGCAGTATATTTCTGTCACCATAGAACACCATAATTACAGCTAATTTACTCAAAGATAAAATACAGCTAATTACTTACAGTTCTGAGCAAGCCAATTACAGTAGGAAGCAGACAATCTTTGAAATTATTGCTTTCCTCTTCTTCCAACTTTACCTGATCATGAAACAGATTAGATCACAAACTGCATCCTCAAATTTCACAACTATATGACTTTACATTGTTAGACTTTCAGCTACTCAATCATTGGATTAAAGCCAAAACAGAGTACTCAATGAATTGATGGGCAGTGTGTAAAAATTAAGTCATGAAGAATCAATAAGAGCTTTTATTTAGTAAAAGATGAGCAAAAGCATCTTAGTATACAAGTAGAGAAAACAAATAAACCCATCCACGTGGGTATTGTCAGAACTTGTCCCGAATTTTGACAGAAAATCCCCACATTGACCGAATATGGGTATAGGTAATACTAGATTTTTTAAATTAGACATGGGGATAAGGATGGATATGTACCCGCCTCATTTGTGTCCCTATAACCGTCCCTGTTTTAAATTACTAAATCATCCTTAGTTTATTAGGTAATCTAAAATACTTATTTTTATTGTTCTCGTTGGTCCTATATCTCTTTTCATTTGAAGAATTCTTATTTTGTTATACAATTTTTCATTCTCTCTCTTAATTTTCAACTTGTTTGATATCCATCAACTTCACTCAAATCCCTACAGTAATTTCTCTCATCACAATCCCAAATATACATTTTTCCATTGTGCGCTGCTATGTATTACATTTTAAGAAACTTAAATCTTAATTTTATCAAATTAAATAGTTTAGGGTTTATGCATAACCCGGCCTGCCCCACCCCTTTGCCGTCCCCATATACAAGACTGCAATCCAACTACGTTGACACCCCAATCTCTATCAATCATCTATAACACACCTAAACACCGTTAAGAAAAAGGAAACAGAAACAAAGCCTATGCTAGCATCATTTACCCTTCTATCATTACTTGATTCTACTACTCATCTATGTTCCAGCACAAACGAATTTGAATTTTGGATTCTTCATGTGTGTTCTCCACAAAAATCTTTCTCAAATGCAGACATTCTAAATTAAATAATCAGTCTCCCAAAAATTACAATTCCATCCTTTACAAACCCATTTGAAACTTTTGCACTACCCTCCTAAACACAGGTTTTTCTTAGACATAGATCCTTGATAAGATAAACAAATATAATAAAATGTTAAAACATTCATATACCAGACAGCTTTTCACCAGACGTCTGTTACATGCAGACTAACACTGGAACCAGTAGAATAGGAAAATAATGGATTTTATTCAAGAACTCTAATCCCAGTTCAGCCCCAGAGTGACAGCAGAACTAGATAAGAACAAATGCTGAATAAAGAAATGGCCTTGTGAGTTTTGAGAGACCTAATATCTCTTCAGCTGAATTCAAAAAATTGAGATCCCCTTAACCTCTCTCTACCATCCTATTTAACAATCATACCTCCTCACATTTTAGTAATGCAGTTGAAATCAGTAATGTTTAATTCAAAGGTTTTGTTTGGCTGCAACTCTCCTATTTATTCTCTCATAGTCCCTCACAATAGATGTCAATACCAATCACGAGCAAGTTTAATAAGAAACAGTGACCCATTTGTTTCTGCACTGCAAAGAGGCTTTTTTATGACATAATATGGTTGTGATTCTAGATCAACCCAGGATGTGTCCTTTCCCCTGGTAGATTATTTTAAAGGAAAAATACTTTTTATTGAGTAGAAAAGAGGTTATGATATCCTTTAGGGAGATTACAAAAGAGGAGGGTGATATCATTGCAGATTGATTGAGTGTGCTGTCTTGGCAGTTCATTTGTGTACATGGCAGGAGAGTAATGTTAATATTTTCCAGGGTATCTTCTTTCCCATTTATTTGTCAAAAGATGTTTTTATAGCCCCCTGATCCTTGGTAGTGCTCATTTCAAAGGAATTTCTATTATTGATTGATATGCAAATTTTCTATTATTGATTGATATGCAAAGAGATTGTTAGTTTTGTTGCACTCACGAGCCATTTCAAATGAGATAAAAACAGTGTCTTAAAAGACAACAATACATTAAGCAGGTTGTCTATGAAGTTTACTACTTATACAACTAAAAAAATTAACGTTCACTTTTTTTAGTAAAGTTAACCTATACATGTATACATGAACTCCATCAGCAAATGTTAGCTCCTATAAAGCATAAGAATCCTCCATAGGAAATAGTACCCACTCAAAAAAGTAATGATAAAGATTTGAAAGATTTCCAGCAAGGAGTCATAGAAAATTAAAGAAAAAGCATTGAGAAAAATAAATAAAGATACAATCTTACTTCATCATCCTTTCCATTCATTGGAAGGGAGGCTCTTGCTTTAGCTTTGGATAAAATTATCCCATCTTTTTCTGCAGCGTCTTGTAAGGAAGCTCGAATAAACTCTGCTGATAGAATGCTACCAAAATAATACAATACATTACTAAATGTCCAATACAAAATATAACTTTACCCTTTTCTTTCGCATTTTTAAAATTTTAGCAATGTATAACAACCAAAAGTCAAGATTTCAAAGTTCAGAATACCAATGGATAAAGAAAACATATTTAAGAAACAAAGAAGTTTAAAATACTTCAAAATAAGAACGGAATTACTTCCTAAACATAATAATTGAAATCATTATTAGCATAAAATCATTTGATATGATTTTTGACACAATTGATAGATTGAAGAGCCAATTACTCAGTAGCCAGAGTAACTGCTCAAATTGGCAAAATTATAAGATTTAGTACAGAAATTGAGTCATGGACCAAACTTCTACTGATGATAACCGATGCTAGCCAAAGCCAAAAACTGAAGCTGATTTTTCTGTAGAGAAAAGAATAATGATATATGGACAAAAGGCCCTGTTCTTCCATAGTGAGGAGAGAAAAAGCTATTTTTTTTTTTTTATCTATTTCTTCCTATCTGTCATTTGACATTGAATGTGAAGATGAATAGAATAAGGAGACAGAACAAAGGTATAAACTTTGGGGATTGGACTAGAACTAGGTTAAGTTGATACTGGATAGTAATATTCAAGGTATGTCCACAATTTTGTTCTATAGACTTGTGGTTAGATTGTTTTGTGATCAATTCCTGGTTTAAAATTATTGCTATCAGACTTATGTGCATGGAATACAATAGAATTACACATTAACTATATGCATTTCAAGCTATTTTCCATTGTGTCTAAATCTTATGATTCAATAGGTAAATATTGTTTCAAACCATCTAAGCAATTAGCTCAACGCTATTCTCTTCTAATTATTACTCAGCTCCATAAAATCAAGAAACTAGAAAGCACTGTTTACTGAATTTTAAGATGCAAGTACATCATAAAAGGCGTACCTGTTTATGGATTCTATAAAGCCTATTACATGATCTCTAAGATGCCGAAAGCAATGTAGACCACTGAGCTCATCTCCATCCTGCCAAAGTTACAGGAAATGAACAGGATAAATTAGAACAGAATTTTCTCTTCAACTGTCAGGAATTCAAATCATGCTATGCCATAAACAGTCTACCAAAAAAACTACCCAAGTTCCACAAAATGACTGATATCAGCTAAGCATTAATCTCTAGCCTCATCAAGCTAAGTTAAAAACAGTATGCATCCCAAGACCATCATTTACAAGCATACACTTCTACACCATATTGCACAATGATTAAAGGGATACCAGTAAATGTTGCAAATCATCAGTCACATCCAGCGCTCCAGCACAATCTGCAGATGCAACAAGCTGTATCACAGCAAAACCAAATCAACTTGAAAGCCTCAAAAATAGCAATAATCAAAAACAACCAAAAATAACAAAGAAAAAGACCAAAAACTAAACAAATAAATGCCCAACACGGAATCAATAAGGATTGCTAAACAAAAAGAAATTTGGAATATGTTTATCACTGAGAGGAGAGGAATAATAAGTTCTAGAATTTTCTGTTAGACTCTGTTAATGCTGAGTTGGCAATTTGTTAGATTGGTTAAGAGAAATTCTGTTAGAATGAGCACATGTCCTAGATTAGCTATATATCATTGTAATTTCCTTTATTGAGTTGCTGAATAGAATACTGATCCTCTTCCTTTGTCCTTTACTGTGAGGGGTATCTCAGCAAATTTTAATACAAATAATCCTTTTTGGCTATGTAATACCTTTTTGGCTATGAATAGAATACAAATAATCCTTTTTGGCTATGTAATACCTCAGCAACATTCTGAGCTACAATGAGATCTTCAGACCACTATTCCAGGAAAATGTTATTGTTTTATAATCTAAATGGACCATTGTGGCTCAAAAGAGCTCCTGAATCAAGTCATTCAAACCCTAAAGCAACAACATTATTTACTAAATTATTGGGCTACCATTATGATATTCATTTTAAGTCAAGGAAGACAAATACAATTGTTGACACTTTGTCTTAACTTCCATAAATAGAATTTGTCGTTTGTTTGTCCTTGTTAGTCCCTCAATTTGTTTTTCTTGATGATTTAAAGCACGACCTTCAATTAGATCTTTTATTTCAAGAAATTCTTGATAAATGCACCTCAAACTCGAACTCAGACTTAGTTCATGAATTTAAGTTCCATGATGGTCTATTGTTGCAACAGGGAAAGATTTGAGTAAGTACCACTTCAACATTCAGAGACCTACTCCTCAAAAAGCTCCATGAATCTCTCATAGGAGGCCACACTAGCATCCATTGTTTGTCAACATCATACTTTCCCTAACCTACTCCTCAAAAAGCTCCATGAATCTCTTATAGGAGGCCACACTAGCATCACTGTTTGTCAACATCATACTTTCCCTAAGAGCATCATGTTGGATCGAGATCCCATCTTCATTAGCAAATTCTAGAAAAGCCTATTCAAGTTAAATGGCACACTTCTTCGAATGAGCTTTTCTTATCACCCACAAGCAGACGGGCAAACAGAGGTACTAAATTGAATTATCGAGCAACACCTTCGAGTTTTTGCTCGTACCAAACCTGGTCAAAGGCTCCTTTCTTCTTTGGGTTGAATTTCACTATAGCACTTCAAATTACTCTGCCTCAGGTTTCTCTCCTTTTCATATCATGTATGGGAAACCGCCTCCTTCCATTATTTCTATGTTAAGGGATCATCTCCCATTGTAGCTTGTGATTCACTTTTAATCAGCAGAGATAAGCTTATGACGTTACTCCACAAGAATTTGTCAAAAGCTCAAAAAGTTATGAAAATCACAGCAGATTAACACCAAAGGGACCTAACATTTGAGGTTGGCTCGTGGCTATATTGTAAAGCTTCGACCTTAATGACAAACTTCTGTTTCTGGTGTGAATTATCACATGTTCACAATGTTTTCACTGCCCACTTTTGAAACCATATGAGGAGCCCCTTTCCTACTCTAGTAAGGTTCCATTCCAATTAGTGGACAGCAGTCCATTAGCTACACTGGGGTTCAAGAAAAATATTTGTAAGTGGAAGTTCGTTAAGATGGCTCTAGTGCAGTAGAAAGGTCTTTCTCCAGATGACACTTCTTTGAAGAATTGGGATGATCTGCTACTTACAACCTTGAGGGCAAGGTTGCTTCTGATGGGGTGGCATTGATGTGAACATGCAGGTAGAAGAGACCCAGACCATTAGGCCCAGAAGGATTAAAACAGAAAAGAAATTCAGAATATGTTTATTACTGAGAGGAGAGGAACAATAAGTTCTAGAATTTGCTGTTACATTCTATTCGTGCTGAGTTGGCAATTTGTTAGATTGATTATAAGGAATTCTGTTATTATGAGCACATGGCCTAGATTAGCTGCATATCAGTGTAATTTCCTTTATTGAGGTGCTGAATAGAACGCTGAGCCTCTTCCTTATCCTTTCTTGGGGATGTATCTCTGACCTTGAATACAGAGAATCATTTCCCCCATCAGCATTCATGACGCGACAACTAGTAATTAAACAACCACCTTAAAGTTCCCCAAATTAATCCACAACCCCACCAAACTACAATAACTCTAAAACACAAGCACAGTTTCGCATGAGACAAACTCAGATATAATTTCATAGGTATTTTCGGTGTTGCTTATGTTGATCTTTACCACAAACTTTTATTGCGTCAATTACTTATATAATTCTGATTGATTGGATAACAGCTCCCAAAGTATGTGAGGAATTACATCTATGTTTCTCCTCTAGCCCAAATCCTACTCAGCAAAGTTTCGACACTCACATCGCTATACTCTTCACAAAAACATCAACAAAGGCGAAAAGCAGAAACATCACAATCAAAAATGCAAAAGCAAGAGTACCAATTTGAGAGCCGAGAGGGCCTGGTTGACGTAGAATATAAGCCGGAGTTTCTGCAGGAGCGCCAAGAGGTTGGTCCGGGTGCCATTGAGCTCCTGAATCTGGCGCGCGTCGTGGACCAAATCGGCGTCGAGGAGGCGAATGGTGTCCTTGAGATGGCGAATCTGCGTGCAACCGTGGAGGATCTTAGCATCGAGGTCCTGCAGCTGCCCCTGCGCCTCGAAGAACGAGGAGGACCGGAGCGAGATCTCCTTCACGAGATGGAGCTCCACAACATCGAGGTAGTGCGAGAGCTTCTCCTGCAGCGCGAGGTTCTCGGCGACGTTGGCGAAGGGGCAGGCGGCGCGGAACGTGGCTCCGTCCTCGAGGCGGAAGTCCTCCTTGAAGTAGAGCGCGGGAACCTCGCGGAGGCAGGCCACGAGCGCCTCGCCCTGGCCGGAGGCGGCGGCGGCATTGGCGAGGTCGTTGATCTGTTCCTTGGAGGTGTGGTTGCGGATGTCCTCGAAGCGATGGTAGGCGTCGGCGATAGGAGCGACGTAGTGGTGGAAGTCCGATCGGGAGACCTCGGAGGCGGCCTTGGCAGCGGCGATGGGCGAGAATTCGGGCGGCGCAACGGCGGTGGCGGAGGACCACCAGGCGCCCCAGGAGGCGGCGTCGGAGGCGTGAGGGTTATTGAGAACCGAAGAGAGGCTTTGAATGGAATCGGAATTGGATTTGGAAAGAGAGGCCGAAGAAGAGAGGGAGGTGGCTGACCTTCCCCACGATTGCTGCGAAGGTGGGGAATCCATCACATTACGATTCCGATTTGAATTGAAGATTCTCTTCCGTTAATGTGACGAATTGCAGAGTGTGGATTTTTTGGGGTTCGTTGGGATCTGAGAGAGGGAAGTGTTGTGCTCTGCTGGATCGGGATCTTCAACCCGGAACCATCACACACCGGAGAAAACTGGGTGGGGCTTCCAAAATTTAATCTTATTTCTTTAAATTAAAAAGCCAATTTCTTTTATTAATAACTAATTTTCGTAAATGAATAATACTCTTTTAATTGTATTTTTATTTATAACATGCTCACGAAATTTCGGATTATTCATATGCCAAAATCAATAATTAAGATTCTTCCACACCTTCACCACATTTTTTGTTTCACGCGGAGTGTCGCCATCAAGAACCGTAGAAGACATAAAAGATTAAGAAAAATGAGTTTCAAATTAATAATATTAGTTAAATATGAAAAAAAAAAGTTATAGATATATGTATTTTATGTTTAATATTTTGAAAGTGAACTATATAGGAATATTTAGGCTGAGAAACATTTGTCGTCTCAAAAGAAGATGTTGTGATTAATTTAGTTTGTGTAGGGTAATTATTTTCTAAAATTTAAAAACTGTTCACAATTGTAATGAGAAATATTAAATGTTATATTTTTAATTGATTTTTTTTTAACTTTAAATTCGTTTGTTATACAAATTGTTATTGATGATGGAAAATTCTTTCGAGTTTAATGTATTTTTTAGTTGAGAACTTCTTTTAGTGCAGAAAGAATCAATCACTGTATCAGCTCTTTTAAATTGAATAAACCAAGGGCACTGTAATTTTAATCTGAAGGCATAAATCTAGTAGAAATTTCAATTTAGAATTTTCGACCAAGATTTTGAATGGTAAGCTTTAACTCTCTATTTTTCTATGAGTTAAATATCGAAACAAGCTTTAACTCTATTTTCTATGAGTTAAATATATTTTTAATTCAATAATACTCTTTAGTTTCTTAAAGTTAGATTTTTTTTTATTTTTTCAAATTAAAAAACGTAATCTTAAATTTCAAACAATAGTATTTTTCAATTCCTTATTAGTGTTATGTGTGTTAATGACATACTTAAGAACAATGAACAATTTACGAGTAACTAAAATGTTTATTAAATATTTTTTTAATCCTTTGAAATTGAAATATATTTCATTTTAGTTTTAAATTTTAAAATTAAAATTTTTCGTCTTTAAATTTTAAAATTGATTCTTTTAATTATTCAATTTAAAAGTGATATTTTTTGTCCTTTAAATTTAAAAATGGTTTTTTTAATTCTCAGAATTTAAAAATGTTTCTTTTAATGTTGGAAATTAAAAGTGCTTTTTTAATTTTTTTTAATTCAAAAATATTTTCTTAGTCCCTTATATTTAGTTATGGTTTTTAGCTCTCTAATATAAAAACAACTTATTTTTAATTTTTAAAGTTGTCGTTGTTAAAACCAAATGCTTTTAACAATTTACAAAATAACATATATGATAAGTCAAAATTCCAAAATTTAGATTAATAAGTAATATTTAAGAAAATTATGTTAGTAAAATATTATATATGGTTATACATTATAACCATAAGTCACTATACATTGGCCTCAAAATAAAGCAAAAATCAAAAATTCTTTTCTTGCTGCACCTAATGTGAAACTATCAAAAATAGTCAAATTTAGTATTCTACGGAAAGACCATTCTCGAACATCCTTTAATAAGATTTATTGAAAGAGCTTTCTTGCAAAGTTTAGAATTCATTCTGAATTTGTTTTCTTTTAACAATTTATAATGTTTTCTAAATTGTTGTTTTCAGAATGATTCGGTTAAAATAAACTTAAACCAATTCCATAAGCTTTCAAATTGAGGATTTCAATTGGAGCTTTACTTGACTTTTTTTTTTTTTTTTAACTTTTATTTTTCTTTCCATTTTCTTTTTGTATGGTGATTTTTCTTTTTTTTGATTTTTATTTTTTTTTTGTAT
>Ga0099824_1000834_pt1 | contig 40400 bp, 14 predicted proteins | sample SiratrowhiteBW_FD_76837 | JGI IMG/M metagenome (GOLD analysis project Ga0099824, IMG submission 76837) | Root nodule microbial communities of legume samples collected from California, USA - Siratro white BW | ecosystem: Host-associated > Plants > Roots > Nodule | place: USA: California... | reverse complement strand
TCAATTTTATATGCAACTAATATAGTTTTTTTTTTTTTTTTTTGCCTTGATTTTTTTCATCAATTAATTCGGAAATTACTCGTTTATGTAACTATTGTGTATTGATATTTGTTGCTTGTTATAAAGGATACTTTTAAACTAGTAATTGAATGATCCTTTTTTTCTGTAAAAATTAGGAAATATAAATAAAATTATATATGATTATAAATGTTAATAAAAAAATTCATGTCATTTTGTTTTTAATTTTTGGATTACAATCATTTTTATCAATTTTTAATTATACGAGGAATAAACTCAGTACTAGTTTATTTGAATAACTTATAAGAAAATTAGTTTGACGAACACAAAAACCTTTAAGGAATATCTCAAATTTAAGAGTTTTTGACTTATGAATTATAAGTTACTTTAACTAATTTTTAATAAATTATTATTTTTTTATCATTATCCTTTATATTTTAATATATTTTTTTTATAATTCTTGATTCTTATACATATTATTATCTATTTTAATTATATGAAAAAAATTAATTATTGTAATATTTTTAGTATTCACAAAAATTTATTTTTAGTTTTTATGTAATTCAAACTAAAAATGATAATTTAACATTACCAATTAAAGTAACAAAATTTCATTAAATATTATTATGTGAATATTATATATAATAAAAATTGTAAAAAAATAGTGTAATAATAATTTAGATTGAGAAATAAAAAATAATAATTTTTGAACAAATAAATAAAAGTAAATTTAATGAATATTCAATATATCAACTCATTTAAATAAAAATAATATTTTAAATAAAAAACATATATAACTTTTAAAAAATAAATAATGGTATTAAAATTTTTAATAAAATTTTAATTATTTGAAAAAACTTTAATTACATAATAATATCCCTTTGTTTAAAAATTAATATATATATATATATATATATATAAAGTTTATGTAATTATATTTTTAATATTATTTGGCATTTATTAATTAATTTATCAATTATCCACTAGGCTACCAACTAGTTTTTTTTTTTATCTTTTTTGCTGGAGATCACGATTGCGTTTTCTTTTTCTACCTTTGAAATTTAATGATCTTTCCTATACTGATTGAATATTTACTTTCTTCGGTACGGTGTAAGCCCACTTTTTGTATATTAAATATATACTTTCGAAACTAAAACATGAATTCGTTACATGATGGTATAACTTTTAGAGTGATGTTAAAATTAATATGTGTAATAAAATTTATGTTATAACATGTAATTCACAATTACAATTCACTTTAAATAAAAAAATAAATCATTCAAGATACATATACATAATCCTAACATCCATAAAAATTAGGAAAAATAGTTAAAAACATTAGATAATTTTTTGAATTGGAAGAAGATAATTTTATTAAGTGAAAACATTTAATAAAAGATTTACTTTTTCACTTAAGTATTTCAAAATTGGTTGAGTAAGAGTGTTTCTAGAGTAATTCAAACATTACCTCCTTTTCTTGAAAGTTTTAGAATTTACTTAATGAAGTTATTAAATAAAACATTAATTAAAATGATTTAAATGTGTTTGTTTATGTCTTTAGAAGTAGATAATTCTAACAAACTAAATCCTCTCAACTCTAAACAACATTCTTAGCCTACTCTCTAAATTTATTCTTTTGAGATACAATAAAAAATTTACTTTACTTTTAAGATAAAGAAAAATGAAGACTCCACTTAGATAGATAAAAAAGAAACCTAGTCTAACATACAAAACAATGACTCATACTCAACATTCATCTTGAAAACATTAGACCGATATACAACCAACAAACTTCATATTCAATGTACAATTGATAAATATCAAACTCATGGATAACAAATGAATTTCAGGTTATACATGCAACTAAAAGCTCATATGCAACAAAAGTTTTTCAAATTCTATATACAACTGAAGAATATCAAATACACATGTAAGATAAGTTATTATTGATTCAACTGAAAAACTTCAAACTTAGATGAAACAAATGATCTTTAGACCCAACATACCATAGAAGGTTTCTCTACTAAGATCTTCATACAAAATACTATAATTTAAAATGATTAACTACAATTATCTAAAATAGTTTTTCTTATTTAAAATTCTCTATTATCAAGAAGCTTTAAGTTAAGCAAGAAAACTCTTAATACTTATAAGTTCTTAAATAATGGTATTTAGTTAAAATAATTCTTAAATCTCTAACTACTATTAAATGGACCAAATTATGAAAGATATAAGATAAGAAGGAATGAAGATAAAATGAAAAGTTAGAGAAAAAAAAAAGAAAAAATAAATGTTGCATCACTAATGAGAGAATGAAGAGATGAGAATAAAGTCTTACTATTAATACTAAATTAAAAATAAAAATAATCTGTATAATAATAAGAAATTTAAAAATAGTTTTAAAACCAAACTATATTATCTATATTTGAGAAATACTTATTTATGGTCCTAATTAATACCACTAATTATTTTTATTTAGATTTTAAATTGAAATGTTTGTTTCTCAAATATTAGTCGAACCATAAAATAAATGGATATCCAAATTATCTAATAAATTCTCCATAATTACGATGTGATTAATCATATTGTAGAAATATTCAAGTTAACTCAAACATTTTATACAAAACTGAATTTCACATTTTTAAGGCGATGAATCTTGATACCTTAATTTAGAATAATAAAAACAATTGTAATATGTGTTTTATTATTTTCAAATTAAATTAAATTATATAAATTATTATTATCATTATTATATATGAACATGCTAGTATCTTCAAATTCAGATTCAAATTAAATATTACTTTTATATTAATTTGGTTGAATGAATGCATCTAATAAAATCGTTTCATACATTTGCTAATTGCAGCTCAAATATTGCTCTGCATTTAACACTTTGTGTACGTATTTGAGAAAAAGCGTTTTAACTACTATATTAATATTAAATTATTCGAAAAAAAAATTAAACTCTTATCGTACTTAATTACACCTTCATTTTCAACAGTTCAACCTAACTTATCATTTTAACTACTTTTCTAAATTTTATTTTGTTTAAAACACTTACGGAGTTGCAAATTCTGCACTTGTTTACCTGAATTCATGTTCATTCATGTTTTTCCATTTAATTATAAGGAATGCTAGCAATGAGTTCTTTTTACATTCGATTCTCATTACATAGAATATAGATTCAAATTATTTAATAAATTTATCCTATGATACATTAATAATTTATATATATATATATTTTTAGAAATATATGTTGTTCATCTTCAATTAAAAGAAATACAATTCTTCATAATAACGTAGATAAGTGATGGCTTTCGTACTATATTTGAATATTTCATTGTGAGGAACAACCAACAATTTTTAATTACCATTCAATTATTTATCAATAGAAAATATTTAACAAGGGTAAAAGAAGTGTTTCATAACATTGAAGGATCATACTTTACAAATCCAATATCTATACCAATGGTCACGTATAAAATATATATATCTTATTTTGATAAAGTTATTTTATACATCGTATTTTATTTTTGCAATTGGATATATATCGTATTAATAAAATAATATATTAAAATAATAAGAACAAATATATTAATAAGAAATAATAGCTTTCTAAAGTTATTACATCCTTCAATAACAGATCACGCTAATGAGGTGTAACTGTACTCAGAAGAATGTAGGAGATAAGTAAACATAGAAATGTAGGAATTGAAACTTTTCTGAAACGCCTTATTTTGTGAATAACTAAGATAAAAATTACAAGATAAATATTAACCAAATTAATAAAAAAGAAAAAAAACATAATGAAAAAAAAAAGAAAAGATATTAAAATATGTAACCAGATAAATATAAATATAAAAGATATAGAAGAACAAACAATGATATATATTAATTACTAATTATTGCACAAAAGTTTATCATAAAGATCTGAGTTGTAAATAGTTTTATTTTGAGTCATAATCATTTGATATCTATATTTTTTTAACAATTACATTACAACTACATAAAATATTATTGTATTCTAATACTTTATTTATATTTGTTCTTATTATTTTAATATATTATTTTATTGTTAAATATAGCTGTAAGGTAGATGCTTTTGAAAAAAATAGATTGTCAGTATATTTATCATTTTATTTTTGTGGAGTTGTACTTTTCCTATTTTGTATTAATTCTCCAGTAACAATTGTTTATAATAAACAAATATGTTTGTCTTCTCCTTCTTGTAAGATTTAGCCAATCAAAGAGCCATTGAATAAAATAAATTTTGCACAGCTTTCATGTATCTAGAAATCATATAATTTTGTAAAAGACAAATTTCTCTATTTGAATGACTATTTTTTTATGAGTATGAGTGAATCTACAAACTCAAACTCAACATATTGTTGAAACCACTCGTTGATTGATCCAAACTATAAATACCTAATTAAATGTTTAAGAACAAAAATAATATAAATTGAGATAAAATAGGAATACTTTTTTTTAAGTATAAATATTATAAATAGAAGAAGTTACTTTACTTTAGGAAAATTATTATTTTTCTGAAACACTTTTTACCTTTTTTATTTATTTCTCTAGATTTTCAAAATATTTTTTCATTCTCAGAGTTCATTTGAAAAGTTTTATGTTTGAGAACTAAAGTTTGCAAGTGCTCTTTTTATAAAGATGGATTTATGGTAGTCTAAGTTTATAAGCATATATTTAGATTATTGATTACAGTTTTGTATGTACATATTTAGTCTTTCTATGAGAACTTAAACTTTATTTGAGCTTTATTTGAGCAAGTTAATCACGTAAAGATAATTATTTAAGTTTTTAATTAAGTTTTCATAACACTTTAGGATAGATAATCTGGATGTAAATTTGATATGGTTCTAATAATTTATTTATGTAAGATTATGTATTGTTTGAATATCACTACAATAAATTTTTAATTTATCTACTAATTATTAAATACTAACAAAAATTTATAGATAAATTTAACATTACCTACAAATTTTATGTATAGATTGGTTATTTATGAAAACATTTGTAGGTAAACCTATAAATATTATCTATGAAAGAAATCTGTAGGTAATTACATACAAATAAAATTTTGTAAGTAAATTTAACATTATCTATGAATTTTATTTATGAATTTGTTACCTAAAAAAAATCTGTAAATAATTACTTACCAATTTTATCTACCAAAAAAATATATCATTAAGTAATTACTTACAAATTTTTTCATAAATAATATTAACAAATAATTTTATTATTTATATTATCATTAACATTGTTAATATTATTACATTAAAGTTATTATTATTATTCTTATTATGACTATTAATATCATTATTAATACTAATATTATTATTAGTAATATTAATAATATCAATATTATTAATATTATTGTTATTATTAATATTATTAATTTTAGAATTATTATTATTATTGATATTATTATTATTATTGTTTTTAATATTAGTTTTAATATTATTAATAGTAATAATCATTTTAATAAGAATAATAATAGTAAAAAAACGTGATCACAAAGTTGATCTGGTACAAATTTTAAGTTGTCAAAATTCGTAATAAATGGTTTTTTATAATGTATATATTGAATGTTTGAGTTTGAGACGAAATTATTTGATTTAAATTAATAGAATTATTGTGTATTTATTAATTATGTGTTTGAACATTGTATATGAGACAAATTGGTTCATGTTGTGACTATTTTGAAGTAAAATATTGAATGTTAAGCATAAAAAATGACATGAAAAATTAGCTTAAACTAATTAAGACACCTGTATTGCAGAATTTTTGAATTATGCAGAGTTGTTGGATTAGTAAAACTCTCACTTGACATAATTCATTTAATTAAATACCCAAGAGCTTTGGTAGTTGGACGAGCCAAGTCTCGTTGGATGAAATTTTTTTAATTAAAAAATTGAGTTTTTGGTAAGTTAAATGTGCTGACGAGTTATTTAAATAAAAACTCTAGTGATTTAGTTGTTGGGTGAGCTAAGTCTTGTTGGAAAAAATTCATTGGATTGATTGAAAATCTAAGAGCTTTAGTTGTTGGGTGAGTTAATTCTTGCTAGGAGAGATGTTTTTGTGAAACTCTTATTGGTGTAGTCAAGTGCTTTGTTTGATGGGTGATTAAAAGTTGTTGGATGTGCTAACAACTTTGGCTAAGCAAGATGAATGGTTATTTAACAAATTGCAATATGTGTTTAATTAGTTGGGCAAGTCAAATGCTTCTTAAGCAAGAAGATGCTAAGCTTTGAAAAAGCATGTATTTAAATGTTTCTAAATACTCAATTTTGTTTATCTTTCACTATACTATTACATTTGGCTAATATATTGTATTTGAACATTAATATAATGTAATGGATGATGAATTTCAATTTATTTGCATTTAAATTAAGTTGAATGTATATCTATGAATGAAAAAATTATTTTCAGGGAGGGAATGTTGTTTTCAAATGTTTAGGATTACGTATTAAATTTAGATTTTGAAGATGATCTTGATTTTACTAATATTGGACTCACATATAGAAAAATATTTGGTAGTGAAAATCAAAGGAGGTTATTGTGACATAGTCTTTATTATATAAAAAAAAAAGAGTGACTAATAGGTCATAGACTTTGTTATGGTAACAAGATAGTATGTCTTTGAGTTTAATTCAATGTATAAGTCTTTGGAAAGTAGAGTCATAGTTGTGATGTTGATGCTAATCACTTTTAACCCGAGAGATAATCAATAAGCTTAAAATTAAACACTTATTCTCATAGATATTAATGATTGAATTAAAATTGTATTTATTAAAATACATGAATGAGATGTGAATATTGTGTGTGTGATTTAATATATACATTAAAGTTTTTAAAACTCTAGCTTACCTTATTTTGTGTGTTTATGTGTTTTTATCAATTGTGATGGTCATATAAGTTATATGAGACTCTTCATCCATAATAAATAAATAAATACATTGAAAATTAATAATACTTGACTTTATTCCTATATATAATCACCACTTTAAAAAGGTAGTTTGAATTAAAGAGTTAAAATAAGATAACAAAAAATTATTTATAAAAAATGTGATTATTTAAATTAAGAAGAAAATAAAAAATAAAGAAAAATAAATAAAGTTTATGTGAAAGTTAGTATAATTTAATTGATATAATAAATTTAAAAAATAGTCAAACAACATATTTATAAAGATCAAATTATCTTTTTATTATAAATTATTTGTAATTAAATGTTAAATTATAATTATAAATTTATTACTATTATTATTATATTTATTATATTTTATTTAGTATCTTTATTTTTATTTAATATTATTTTATCATATATAATAAATACTTTACGTTTATGTATATAATATAAAGTTAATTGATGATATTAAATAGAAAATAATTGATTATGTTATATAATATAATTGATTATTTTGTTATTTTAGTTTATTATAGCCTTAAATAATAAAGAGAGTCTACTGCTATTTTAAGTTATATAATCATTAACATATAATACATTTTGATTATTTTTAGATTAAGGAAGGACATTTATACAAGGAAAATAGGTTGAGTTTATATTCACTTGAAGTTAGACCAATATAACAATCATAAATTTTCAACATACTATCTTCAGTGTTTAATTAAACCAACCGTTATAGCGAGGGCATGCGAGCACAGAAAGGAAGCAAGTAAGCTCATACTAAACAAGCAATAAAATACAATCATTTACTCTTACTTTTCTTTTTATGAAACCTTCACTCATTGTTAATTCTATCAATTATTTCTTATTGTTGATTGCATCAATTATTTCTTAATAGGATATCCTTATTTTTTGTGTTTTGATCAGCATAGGATATCCTTGAATATTCTACTCTATAAATAATAAACAAACACATGAATTGTCTCTTATCAAAATTATTTCTTATCAAGACATTCATTATTTAAAGTTAATTTACAAAATATTATAATTGCAAATGTAAAAGCACTGATTAAATGTATTGGATTATTTACAAGTCTTATATATAGGGATAGAAGGAATGTATGTATTGACAATGAATCATCAATCAGATAATTACGGAATATTTTGTCATCGGTAATATTCTTATTGAACTTAAATTAGATTATCCTATAAAAAATGTAAATAAGGTAAATATTAGTAATGCAAATATTTTTTATACGATTATATAATTAACAAAATTATATAAAAATACACTTATAATAATATTTAATCAATCAATAATAATATCATTTTTTTTCCTACCAACAGTAATTTTAAGCTATTGTGAAATTTTAAGCTATTGTGAAATTTTAAGGAAGCCTAAAAAAATGTCTGCACAAGGAACATGAATTTTGCAGGCCGCAGCCGGAGGACCCGAGAGAAAGCACATCCACTATTTTTTGTCATCTAAATCATTCTTCCTAGTAGCCATGACCAACCTAATCATTCTTCCTATTTTTCAAAAAAAAAAATATATAAAAATAACAAAACCTAATTCAAATCTCATTTTTCAAAACTCACTTTCCTTCTTGGGTTTCCCATCTTTCCCCCTTAATTTTTCAAATTGTCTACTTTTAAGTCTCTAACTAAAATTTGTATATATATTACATATAAAAATTTTTACTATTCTTATTCTCACAATATGTTAATAATTTTTTATTACTTATCAGCTTGGATAAATATTAATGAGAAAATTTCAAGAACGAAAGAAAATATATAAAATATTTTTTTATTGTTGGTACAAAAGATTGAGGAAGAAGAAATTTCCGAAGGTGGAAGATTCTACCAAGGTTTTATTTGTCTGTCTCTCTTTCCTAATAACAGTAGCGAACAGGAGAGAGAAAGAGAAACATGTGTTGGTGGCGTCAAACCATGTATCCAATCTATCCATTCCAACATCGTGTATCTATCTGTCTATTTCTCACTCCTCATCATCTTCCCTTCTTTTTCGTTTTCCTATTCAAAATCAAATTTTTATTAGAAAAATCAACCCCTTTTTAAAATAGCCAAAAATTTTCAAAAAAATGTGAATATAGAAAGAAGCAACTTGCTTTGTTTATATATAAATATTGGTTATTCTCCCTCTCTTCTCAACCGTCTCCTCCGCGTTCAACTCGCGTGCATTGCAGTCAGACCAAGCGAGAAAGGGCAGAGAATCGGAGAGAGAAAGTTGAGAGAGAGAGTCTAGAGAGAGAAAGCAAAGCCCAAATACCCCTTTTCGCCATTGTAATTCCCGTTCCCTTTCAGAGAACCCATTTGATTTTTTTGAATTTTCTGGGAACTGGGCGTTTTGTGATCATCATCTGGGTTCTCTCGATCTCCATCTTTTTCTGGGTTTCGGTCTTTTCTCCTCAGATCCTCTCCTTGTTTTTGTTTTCTCCTTTCGTGAATCGGATTTTTGAAGACCCGTTGAGTTTGTCTCGCAATTCTGTCTCGTGGGTGTGTGTTTTCCAAAGGAAGATTCAGTTTTTTCATAGTTCGAGAGTGGGAAAAGAATTGATTCCTATCTGGGTTTTGATGCGATTGTTGGTTCATCTTTTGAGGGCAATGATGTTGACCTTAAATGTGTCGTTATGAAGTAATATGGAAGTGGTCGCTATAAGGTTACAACACCATAAACAACAACAGCAACAAAAACAAGAGGAAGAACATGTCGTTTTACATTGGTCGCGAGGCTTCCAAGGTTTGTAATTTTGTTTTTGTGGACCGTTTTGTATTTAAGTGCGACCTTTTTGTTCATTCGCGTCTGGCTCCTTTTATTCTTTATCTTCTCTCTTTATTGTTGATTTTAATTTATGTTTAAATGTTTCAATGTGCAGCTATGGAAGAGAGTTTGCGCGGAGACAACCACTGAGATCAACCTCCTTGCGGAGAATTGGAAGTACCTGCTCGCCGGTATTGTTTTTCAGGTTAGTTTCCCCCTATTCTGATCAATACTATGAATGGTTTAACTGTAGGTTGTTCTTTTTACCCTTTGTGGAAGGAATGCAAAGTTGCTTTTGTCTTTCTTTTTGTGGATTGGAGATTCAAATATTTTTTCACATGGGGTTGTGGTGGGAACTTTACTTGAACGCTACTAAAAGTTCTCATTCATGTTGGTGTGGTTTGGTTACTTCGGAGGATTGCTTGTTTTATGTATTAGGAACCTGTTTATTGTACTATTCTTTGGCCGTTTAACCATTAAATCTTATTCTATCAATGATTATCCTCTAGTGTCAAGAGGCATTGATGTTTCAATGAGGAAAATCTCAAGGAACTGGTAACTCTGCAGCATTGTTTGTCATGTTCTGCAACTTTGAGGATCTGACATTCAATGCATGCACAAAATTGGATGAATTATTGCGTCCGAAATAAAATGCTGATCGCTGACATAAGTAATGGGCTCTACTTATTTATTACATTTTAATTGCAAATTTACTCAAGATCATTTGGAGCTCTCTGTTTCCTAGAGGGTCTGATGTTTTATTTCTCTCATTGAAAGAAAACCTCTAATGGCTTGCATTGCATGCACCTGTTGAAGGCAAATGTGTAGTACAAATGCTCTATCAAGCATTATCTTTTTCTCTTTTTAGTTTGAGAAAAGGGAAAAAGAAAAGAATGACAAACTTTTGTGCATAATGTTTAGCGTTATGCATGAGGTATTTTGTTTGTATAGTAGATTACTACATTTAATATTCTGCCATGTAATGTGACATACTTTAATTTACTTATTTAAGATTGTTTCATACTAAAATTAAAAGTAAACTGTTTCCCTACAGTACATTCACGGTTTGGCTGCACGAGGAGTTCATTATTTACATAGGCCTGGCCCTACTCTACAGGATCTTGGATTCATCCTTCTTCCGGTTTGTAATTGTCATTCCCTCTTATCTGTCTCAAAAAATCTGTCTAACCTAGGACTGCTTCTTAACTTTTAATCTTGGTGCTGTTGCAGGAGCTTGGGCAAGAAAAAGCTTACATTAGTGAAACACTGTTTACCTTTATTTTTTTATCCTTTGTCCTTGTAAGAATTCTTCTCCCCTCTTCAATTTATCTTCTTCCTTTATCTGATTTCCTTAAGTTGTCATTATGGTTTTATTTTTCCCCAATGAAGTTCTAGTCTGCAATAAGTGTCAGTTTTTTATGAAGTTTTAATAGTGATATGCCTTACAACATGTGCTTTTGCAGTGGACATTTCATCCTTTTATATTCAAGAGCAAAAAGATCTACACGGTTCTAATATGGTGCAGGGTTCTAAGCTTCTTAGTTGTAAGTGTTTATCATGTGTTTTACTTGAGTGCTTTGGGTTAGAAAATTAATTAGCATGTTGCCAACACAAAATGCAATCCTTGTTGTCAACAAAGATACTACCGATCATTAAAGTAATTGCATGATTTGGCAGCCTTATGTCTGGTTATGCTTCCATGTGTATTAATGCAAAAGTGAGCATGATTACTGTTTGACTCTGGTTTCCTCTCTATATTTTTATAGTTGTTGACTTGCTGTAGATCTTATCTTTTTCTAAGTCTTTGTATTCCAAACAATAGAAAAGCAGAAGACTTGCTGTGCTTTTGCATATTATTTTTTTAACCTTTTAACTGGTTATGAAACTTACTGATAATAGATGGATATTTTCCATTATTATGGAAGTAAATTAAGTTTAAAGCTTAAGAATTTGAGCATTTTAAGGCATGAAAAAGTTCATAAAAAATATGTAAATGATTTGGGAATGTTCATTGCTATGATCAAAGAGCCATTGTTAACCTTACACATTCCTTCACCCTTTATATTGTCTAGCCGGCATAGTCAATTCACTGGCCTTTTGATGTTTTGAGTTGACTAAATAACCTATTGCATAAGGATCCTATAAAGTAGTTTTTATAAGCGTGGCTCCTTTGCATTTGTAACTGCAGGCTTCCCAAGCTCTTCGCATAGTGACATTTTATGCTACTCAGCTTCCTGGTCCAAACTACCACTGTCGGGAGGTATACTCATTTGTGAATGTGTACTTGTTAAGCAAACATCATATCACTTGTTTCTCTTTTCTCTCTGTGACTGTTTCCTCTGTTTTTTAAATCTTTTAACTTAATTCCGTGTATTTTGCAGGGGTCTAAACTTGCTACTCTGCCTCGCCCAGATAGTGTCTTTGAAGTCCTCTTGATTAATTGTTAGTATACTATTATACTGGAGTTATTTAGTTTTGATTCCTTTTTGGTTGTTTTGGTGTTCATTTGATTTTCATTGTGCAGTTCCACGTGGTGTGATATATGGATGTGGTGATTTGATATTTTCATCACACATGATCTTTACCCTTGTCTTTGTTCTTACATATCAAAGATATGGCACACGAAGGTAAATTGGCCCTTATGTTTCTTTTATATGGGTCTGACTCATTTTCGTGAAGATTTAAGTTTTCCATTTCACTGCAGTAATGTTTGTTTTGGTTGCTCCATTGTTTATTGGGATAATTAACCTCCCTTGAGGTTTGGGCTAATCCCACCTATACCCTTATTGGAGAAAAATTATACCAAGTTCCTTACTATTTGTATAATTGTTACACACTTACACTTGTTATTTTTGAAAACTAATAAATCCCCCATATTTTAATGTCAAACTATATAGACTGTGCTCTTAAAAATAACAAAGCTTGGAAGGCAAGTGAAAATTTTCAATCAAGAAGGGTGAATGTGTAATTATCCTTAACCTCAAGGAAGTCCGTGTAATTATCATTGTTTATTATAGAACTTGCCATAACTTATTACTGTCATATTGTACTAGAATTTATTTTCAGTTATAATTTATTGTGCTTGTTCATGAACAACTACAGATGTATAAAACAGCTAGGGTGGACTCTTGCTGTGTGTCAGTCTCTTTTGATAATAGCATCACGCAAACATTACACGGTTGATGTAGTTGTTGCCTGGTGAGGAGCATTTTCTGAATTGCAATGTTCAAATATTTGTGGTCCATGTCCATTTTGGTTTAATGTTTTGATCCTTGGCAGGTATACTGTTAATTTGGTGGTGTTTTTTGTCGACAAGAAATTACCAGGTTTGTGCATTTGGACATAGTTACATTTGCTATTGTGAATTCAACAGCTCTTTGCTTGTTATGCTAACTTGGTCATTCCACAGAATTACCAGACCGGACAAATGCTGCAGCAACCTTGCTGCTACCATTAAGCACCAAGGACAACAAAGATGGCAGGACCAAAGAAGAGAACCACAAGTTGTTGAATGGGAATTCTGTTGTTGACCCTGCAGATTGGGTGTGTTGAATGTCTTCTAGTTGTCCTTTTTAAATCTCTTTTTTATGTAATGTCATTGTCTCTGATCTGGACATAACATGGTTCTTGTGACTTTACTCAGAGGCAGAGAACTCAAGCAAATGGTAAGATTCTGGAAGATGGCCATACAAACCACGCTGACACTGCAATGAATGGTGCATAGATATATGAGCTTATGCTGCACAAAGTTGAGATCTGCTGCAAAACAACATGGCCTTTAGAAAGTTACAACCTACATACGACTAGATTTGTTTGGTGGAAATATTGTTAGCCTAATTTATGTTATTGTAACTGGGTTGTGTGCTTTTTTAACACATTGCAGCCCTGATCCTTTGTCATTGTAAAATGATCTAGCATCAGCAGTGCTATAGAAAATTCTCCAATTCACATTGCCTCATTTCTCAGTACCATGTTCATAGTCCTTACAGTATATCTTTTTTTGGTGCACCAGGGCCATGTTCTTTGCATGGTGAGGAAAAATCAGTAAAATGTAACAAGTTTCTAAATTTCTAAATGTAAAAGAGATTTAATTTAAATTACTGGGCCAACAGATGAAGTAAACCCGACAACTTGTACAATTTGTCGCTGGCTGACAAAAGGGTTGGGGGAGGAAATCTTGTGTCTTCATGGTACAATGTCACTCCACTGAAAATGCAAAACATGGCACATGGCGTGCATTCATTATTGAATCTAGAAAATGTCAAATTTAAATTAAATTCGTGCTGTTGAGACAATTATTACTCTTACCTAAATATGAGGATGATGGATCGAACTTATGTACTTTCGTTTCTATTTTTGTCGCTCCAATTAAACTGGGACATCGGTTATTTTTTTTTTTTCATCTAAAGTAACATTTTTTTCTTCTGTCGGACATGGTAAGTTTCTAGCTGAAGGGTATGAAAGACATGGTCAGTTTTTGTTTGATGGTTGTGTTTGAAAATGTTAAAATTAGCAATCTTGAGAAATTGTTTTATTATTAGCCGACACTGTAAATTTACACTATCAAGGTATAGTTATTAAACTTAGTGGTTATTAATTTTATATATTTTTTATGAGTACAGTATGTGGTAAATAACTTTACCAATAAATTAAACTTTCTAAAACAAGTCTAAATAAAATTGAAAAAATGCTGTAGTAATTTGCTAGAATAAAGCAGAAACTTTTTAAGAAAGCTTAATAAAAAGGACTATTTTTCAAATAATTGTGTCCACTGATTATTAAACGGTACATTGCCTTAAATGACGAATTAGATGGATATGGAAATGGAATGGCGCTTGAATAATTCCCAAAAATGAAACGGTAATAGTAAGTAACATCAACGAGTGCTTTTAGCATGTGCTTGTGTCCAATTCTAGGTGTGTCTACTAGTTCAAACTTAAAGAAAATTATAAATTTAGTGTATTTGATTTTTCATTTAACGTCTGTCTCCTAATTTAGATATAGGATTCATCAATCTTGTGTAAAAAACTTTAAACCCAGTGATTGTAAATTAATATTTTCATTCTAAAATGATTTTCTACATAAATTCCAAAGGTACTAATGGTTTAATTTTTTTTTCAAATTTAATTACCTCTTTATCTCAGTAAACAAATGTATTCATTGAAAAAGTTTATTTTAGTAAATTATTTTAAAATATAACATATTTAGTATTGTTCTTAGTATAACTTTAGACTATGATAATTATAGAAGTGAGAGAATAGAATAGGTAGAGTGGTAGATGGTAGAATATTACTAATATAGTTGGTTTTTATTTATTGTAACTTATTGTGACAGATAATGATGCTGCATGAATTGTCTTGAAGTACAAATTCCCTCCAAGTGTCTGTTTCTGAGACTGATCAATCACATGCATTTCTCCTTTTCGCATGGGGCACAAGCCTTTCCTACCCTACACGTTGCTCAAACACCTCCTCTCATGGGGTATCATGTTTCTCAGCAATGTCATTGTTATGAGTAGCTTGAATTGTTTTAAGGGTATAACTTGAAGCCACTATGCAAGTAAGGACACATAGTTAAACTAAGTCTATCTTTCCTAATATCGCTGTATTTGTTTCTTATTTAAAGCTACCTTTAATGCCTCCAATTGAGTCACCATTATTGATTCATACACACACCGTTTCATACAAACATAGTCATCAAATTTGTCTCTCTCACTACATTTTTTATACACAAACGGAACCCAAACCTCTGCTAACCTAGTTACTAGACTTTGTTGATGTATCAAAATAATGTTTAGTTGAAGAAAGACACGAGAATAAATATAAGAGACCCTATTTTTTATTTTTTATTTTTATTTTTTTTACAAGAACAGCACTATTGTTTGAATCTATGACCCGTATAAACTACTCAGATCAATATAATAGACCCTATAAAGATGGCTGAGTTTAACAGTTGCTTTATATCTTTCTTATAATATACACATCATTTGCTAGTGACATAAAAAGATCAATGTCTATCTAAATGGTTTCAATAGGGTGCAAAAACTTTGGCATACAAATTTTTTACTTGATCTATTTTTGGAAATGCAGCCACACAAGTAATAAAATAACTGGATTTTTCATGAAAATGTGAAGCGAATCTGTAATGGTGATGAAGAGAGATATGTTCAAATTTTTTACAGATACTTTAGCTTGGGAAAATGAAATATAGGCAGGACTATGTGACCCCATGAGACCTGGGCAAATTCATTAGCTGTAATGCTACTTTTCATTATTGTTACTTATTCCATGCTCACTACATTGGTTGATATGGTATCGGCTATTTAAGTTTTAGGGTAAAGCACTATTTGGATTTTCCATAGGGTAAAATACTTTCACATTAATACATGAAATTATTATTTTTTAAATAAGTGTCTTGGCCAAATGAATCTTAAAACTAATCCTTATTTTAGTTTTATGAGATATAAATTTTTGACACACATATGACACTGAGACAGAAATAGTATTCTACATATAAAATAGACACACATCACGTAACATGATAAAAGACATAAAATTTTTTAATATCAATATCTAGAAAGTGTTTAGTCATAGATATGTTTTAATTTATTCTCTTTATTCAAATTCACGCTATGATAGAGATGTTAAAAAGATATTTGAATATGTCCAATAATTATTTGACCAATAATTGTTTGACAACTTAAATTACATGCTTTTTTAATTTAAATTAAAGTAATTGACAAATTTTGAATTTTTTACTTCAAAAACTATATCTCTTTTTCTACTAATATATAGTTGGCTATGAAAGATAACAACCAGGTTTCATCTCCTGCTTCAACAACCGAAGGAAAACCAATGCAATGCAAAGTGGCGGCTGCTAGAAAAGCTGGTTATTTTCCAGTTATTGCTTTGAATGAGTTGGTACGGCATCAGTGGTAGGAAGGGTTGGGGAAGAACAATTGTTTTGGGATTGGACAAGCCAGGAGCCAGGATAAATATCTGTTCCCATGAGAAGTGTTCTTTTAACTTAGCATATGATCCAAAGCAATTGGACAAGGTTTCAGAAATTCTGTTACATGAAGTTAAGCTTAAAGCATAGGAAATCTACTTAAATGTTCCTTGCCTATGTTGTTTGTTGAATGAGTTTGCACAAAATTAACACATACATTTATTTACTAGTATGTTATTAATATATAACCTCTCGGTCCATATATTATTACATAGTTTTTGCTGCTAGCTTCTTTTGAAGATACCTGCTACGTACGCTGATGGTGCATGTGAGTGTGACCTTTGTGTGTTAGTTGTAGAGTGCACAAAGGTGCCTAGAATCATATATAATGTGGCAGAAGCCCCCACAACAGCGATGCCTGCCATTAAACAAAAGCTGTGTTTGCGAAATTCAAGCTGGGAAAGTGGTGCAATGTAGAAAGAACCTACCCTTATTGTGACACAAACACACTTACAAAGACAGTGCAATGATAGGACATATACATATACATATAAATATATGAGTGATGCAAGACATGCAAGACCATCATTGTTGTGGCATGTCTACCATCCAAGTAACGACCACTTTATTAGTAGATGTACTGCTCCTTTCCAAAATGATGGTCCTTTTTATTCTCTCACGGGGATATCAAATTTGACTGAATAATGCTAACAGCTTCTTTAATTTGAGGATTAACCTATAATTTAGTTGTGTTCTTGTGTTAAAGATTAATAGGGCCAATTACCACTCAATTGATCATTAGCTTTGTTGTGACCTTTGGGACACCATTTTCACATGCCCCTTTTGTTTGAGAAAACTTTGTCATAGAGGGATGCATATTGATGATCAAAGGGAAATTAAGTGCTTGTTTAGTTAGGTGGAGAGAATTATGGTGCACTATGGTGAGTCTAGTTCAACTTAATTTGTTTCAAATTTAAAATGGTTGGTTGTAGATAAAATCACTTTCAAGAAAAAATGTTGTTGAAGAAATAAAAAGTTGCACATACTTATTCATTCAATTTTAGTAATGATCAGTAATGGGATAAGATCACATTAATGACAAATCAGTTCTATAATCAGCACGCATTCGACCACACAAATATTTTTATTATTATTTATCTATAGGGTTAAAAGTTTTCTGATACTTTGTCTAATATATCTTTGATAAAACTGAGATAAAATACCATAAGTATACATTGTTTATCGGTTGCACCTTGATAACACATTGAAATTTAATTGAATACTTTTTCTCTATTGATAGATCATCGAAGTGAAATTTCAAATTCTTCTTTGTTTTCTTTTTTGTAATTGATAGCTTCGTCCCAATTAGCCAAATTCTAATCTAAATGCCTGCTGATTTTTTTTAATGCATTAGAAAGTGTATTTTCCTCATGCAGTACACAGTTTAGTTTTTGCTTTATGATCTTGAATGAATGACATTTTTTCCAGAAATAGGCCAGACAGTAATTGTAAGCTTTTACATAGAACAAGATTGGACATCATTATGAATTAAAAATGGTGAACACATTGTCCAGATGATAAAGTAACTCAGGTACCTCATATATCACTCAAATGGAATCTTGTTTGTTTCTTTTCCAAGGAAAATGGTGCATTTGGCCCCATCATGGCCCCGGTTGTGTGTACACCTGAAAACCATCTTTGATTGAAAGGAAGGGTCATGTTCTTTAAGATTCACTTGCTTCAAGCCAAATATCTTTCATCTGACTAAGGTTTATTTGGGCTCAGAAAAATATGCTAATGCTGCCAAGGGTTACGGACAAAAAATATGTCGCTAATGTAAATTTGTTGTTCCTATAGGATTATTTAGTAAGTAAATATGGCAAACAAGTTCAACCACATTCACTCTGTATGAAATACCATTATATTTACCTATGTTGAAAACTTTTTAGTGCTTCATGTCATTAAGATGGAAACTATAATGGAAGTTTGATAATCGACAAGGTTAAGTGATTAGGGAATTGTGACATTGTTTAACAATTCAGATTTGTTTTAGTTTTTTTGGGATATTTGTTTATGTAATTCTTGGGTGATTACAGTTACTTATGTGAATTTTATTTGTTTATATTTCTTTGTGTTTTTTAGTGTCTTCAAAAAGTGCTTAAGTATGTCTAGAAAGATTATTCATTTTTTTTATACTTATTTCTTGATGCGGTATTATGTATAAGAGTTAAAAGACACTGAAATGTTTTCTTTATTATTCATTTATTTTTTTCTCAACAAAAAATTTCCTTACCTGTCCAATTTCTAATGAATCAAGATAATCATTCGTTTTGGTATAAATAGTTATTATCTGTTCTTCCACAGTAAAAGGAGCTGATTGGGACGTTTAAGCAACTTGCGCAATGGTTGACCTTGCTAATTGATTTTGAGTAACTTTATCTAGATCAGAAGCGAATTGTTTAAAAAGAAACATGAATAAAATTTTTTCTTAATAATGGTTGATTTATTCAAGTAAGCGTATAAATTCTTTAAGAAAAGTAACACTTAAATTATACAAGGATATATATCTATATACATATGGTCATGGAATTAAAATAGTTAACACGTAACAAGTTGGTTATTTATCATAATATGTTATTTCTTTTTGTCAGTTCATTGGTTTGGGCATATATGGACGATTTATTAAATCAGTCCTAGACTAAGAAATTTCGGGCTTTGTTAATTGCAACCCTTTATTGTTAAGTATACCTTTGTTTTAATTTATACAAAGTTACATTTTGCAGGAATACGATTTCGTAGTTCAAGATACAAATGGAAACGTATTATTATAAAACAAATACATGCAAAACATATGATATGTTTTCCTAACATTACAAAATTAATTTATTCACAATACTAACTTTCAAACAAATAGTGCCAATGCCAGTCTTTTACATTCAAATTGTTTCAAGAATGCATAATTATAGAAGGTGTATGATCATATTAAAAAAAAATGAAGTAGAAATTAAAAGAAATACAATGATCAACAATTCAACTAATCTCAAGAGACATGGCATTATAACATTTACATTACAAAACAACGACAAGATATGTTATAGACGAAGTGTAACATGATCATCACTGTAATTATAATTATAATTTCTTTTTACTTACTCCTATTCTCCTTTTTCAAACCATAACAAATTCTACATGGTTCGTCCTTTTTTTTTTTTTTTACTGCAATGGTTGCATTTAGGACATTAAAAGCTTCCATCGTTTATTATTATATTTTATATTTTTTTCATCAATTAATATGTTAATTCAGGAGTATCAAGGCTTTCACCGTTTTTTTTTTAATTATACTAATATTAATTAGTCATTCATTCACTGATCTATTTTTCAAATATCATTGTTAATTTCAATCCTTTTATTATCTGATGATTAATATTTTTTTTTATTTATGTAAACTGTTAAAGTAAAGTTTGCTTTTTATAAAAGATAAAAGATAAATGTTAAATTAGGATATGGAATGTGAGACATTAATTTAAGTTTGAAAGAACCAAAAGGAAAATATTACGTGTAAACGACGTCAGAATTATACGTGAAATGATAAATTTTGTTACACCCCTTTTGCTTTTAAGTTGTAATAATAAATTATAAAATATTTTATTTTAGTTGAGCTACAATATTTCAAAATTACTTTTATACTTTTACACATTAATATATTAAATAATATTTTTTTTTTCAATTCTCCGTTAACTAAATAAAAACTGAGTCACAAAGTTATTAAAAGAAATAGTACACTAATATCAACTAAAAGCATATACAAAAACTCAAAAAATCTAAAGTTAACAAATAAATAGTATCGAGTACTCTAAAAGCATGGTAGTTAACATAATAGCGTATTAAAACAAAGGAACACATGCACGACACATTAAATAAAATTGTGTAATATTAATTATAAATTATGGCTTAAAATACTTTTTGACCTTACTCGGTAACGCTATAATGGATCAATAAAATATTTCTATACTCATCGATTTAATCATATTAGATTTATTTATTGTGTTAAAATAATTCTTTAATACTTATTTTATTTAGTTAAGTCGCTTTTAATGTGGGTGAAGTTAATATTAATGATTTTTTTCTTTTAAAATATTATTGTATTGTAAAAATGCCATTTCTCCAGTTTGTATTTAAGAAAGTGGTAATTGAAAAAAGATCTGATATTTAGTTTATACCTTAATTTATTTCAACTTAGTTTTAAATTAATTTAGATTATACCATCATTTATTTTAATTTGGTTTTCACTTTTAATTTACATAACAAAACAAATGTACACATTTAATTAATTATAAATCAATATTACAATCAATAAATTTTACTAAATTTTGTCAATAATTTAATTAATGAAATAATTAAATTTAATCTATATATTACTAATTAATTGATAGTTTTTTTCAATTAATATATGTTGTATAACATAATCTACATATTATTATTTAAAAAACATTTTAAAATATTTACCATGATTTATTTTATTTCATATTTTAATAAAGAAAACTCAATTTAAGAAGAGTAAGTTAAAAAAATTATATAAAATTTATCTTCTAACAAATTAACTACATCTTTAAAATAAAGACACCTAAATAATATTTATTTAAAATATAATTAAGGAATTTCAATTAAAAAACCTCAATTTATAAAAATATAAAAACTCATAAAATGTAAACGTAAAACAAATAAAAATATTGAAGTCGTCATTTTACATAATATTTCATTTTAGAAAAGAATTAAAATTATGTAATATATAGTAAGACTTAAAAATAAATATTAATTTTCTCTTAAGTTTCACAACTTCAATTTAAGAAATATGTGAAGTCATTAATTCAATAATGACTTTTTAGAAGCAGAAAAAAAAAATCGTGATTTGGGTGATGACTTGTTGACGATGAAGTCATACATCTAAGTTTTAATTAGTAGTTTTGTAAAATTTTTAAAATCTACTCAAATATATAAAATGATATTAGAATGGCACCGTTTAGTTCAAAAACCAATGTGTTTCAAGACAAAATCCATCGAGATTAAAAAGATATTTTATTGTTTAAAAAAATATTTTATTGTTTAATTTTCTAAATCATATGTGCTATTTGTTTTTAAATTATGCTTATTCTTTCATAATCGGTTGACTCTACCAATAATAATATCTTTTAGGATTGTTTCTTCCAATGCTCCTTTCTTATTGTTTCTGATATAGTAATCCAAATTCCACCGTTCCAGGAGAGGAGTCCTGGTTGTTGTTTCTGATACAGTACTCCAAATTTCACCGTTCCAGGAGGAGAGTCCTGCTGACACTCTAACGGTTAAGTCAGTTTATAATTAGAGTGTATGGAGATATAAATCAGAGTTTAAAAATATCTTTTGTATTGTGATCAAACCTGTATTTATAAATATAGTGGCGAGTCTAAAGAGTTGGCCTATTCTTTTATGTTCAATTACTTTATTAGGATTTATAATATAATCAGTTGTTTATTATATTTACATTTTTTATATTTTATTTAAAGAATTGCCATGTCAATCCTATGGTACAATATTCATTACTATTTTTTCACTTCTTAAAATGATTATTTATTTAATTTGTTTTAATATTTCTCATTATTAATATATTTATTATTTTATTTTTATTAGCTATGCAAGTAAATAGTGAAAGCAAGATTTATTGGGCTTTATACAAGACAAATTTAGACTTCCTAAAAACATGGGATATATATGTATTCCTATTTATCATTTATTCAACTTAGGAAAATGACTCATAGGTTTTGAAACTAGTAGTAAATCCAACTATTAAATTCATCATTTTTTTTACAATATAAATTTTATTTTAAATATCACTTTATTATATTAGAAAATAGTTTAAATATATAGAATTGGTGCCGTTTCACTTTTAACTGCATTGGATCAAAATCGTTGGAGAAAGACACTCGCACCTTTCTTTATCGTAAGTCACATCACATCACTTTAAGGTTTATTTTTAATTTTATTTTTAAAAGTAATATTATTATTGGGCCAATGCATGAGAATTGAAGCCCAATGATGACTTATCAAATTAGCATTGTCTTTGGTGCTTTGGAGCAGCTTCAGAATGGAAAATAATGGTTCTGACTCATCTGTAGAGTCTGTTATTTTATTGTAATTGATACTTTCGAATACATGGTTCAATATCAATCTATGTTCTCATGTTAAACTTATACATACTATTTAATAAATGCACAAAATAATGAACTATTAATACGAAAATCAACTTACTAATACAAGAAAACCAACTTAAATATTGGTAAAAGAACTTTTAATTACCAATTCCACAATATGTATAACTTTTAATGCTATTTTAACAATTTCTTTCATTGATAAACATTTTTGCATTCAGTAATATCTATTTTAATCATATACTAGAATGAATAAAGTAAGGATATTTTATTATCTTTGTTTTATTATAATAACTAGTCAAAGAATCACATTATGAATCACTGAAAAGTGCTGCGAGACACTTACAGAGGAAAAAAGATATAAAACGAGCTTTAACAAAAAAAAAAATAGTTAATATTTTATAATAAATTAAAAGGAAAAATAGGTCCACTTAAAACTAAAAAATTAACACAAACATTTAAGAAATCAACTGAAGGCAATCAATGCAAATTAATTAGTCTTTAAATAGTCAAAGTGGTCATTAAATTCACATTTTGATGGCAAAGTAATTCTTAACTTAGTATCCTTAAACTCACATTTAGATGATAAAATGATTGCGCAACTTTTCGCTAAAACTATTTACATACTAAGCACTAAGTTTTTCAATCTTTTAAAAAATAAATTGTCCGCCACATATTCAAGAAACAAATTTATCATTTACCCTTTAAATAATATATACTTTATTATACTTGTACATTTAGGTATAATTTTAACCATTATTTTTCAATCAATAACTATAACTATTCACTTTAAAGAAGTGAAGTATTAAAAAAAAAAAAAAATTGAGAGCAGAGGAATGTTAATATTGAGTTAGTCATAAACAAACTATCACGCATTATTTATGAAATAAATAAAAAAGTTGGTCAAAAACATAAAATCATTATTGTCCAGCCCACAATCATGTCAAGTGTCTCACTTCGTCCCACATAAAAACAAACTTAAATACAAAAATAGACCTTAAGAAAGTGTATTTCACTTAGTATTTTTGCTAAAGAAGATAATGACATAGTTGTTTGAACAAAAAATAAATGAGGTATAAGTTCGAAAGGTTGGTAAAAAATCCAAAATATTGTTACTGACCACCCCAGAATCATGCCAAGTGTCTCACTTCATTACACATAAAGACAATCTTTAATATAGAAAAGGGCATTAAGGAAGTGTATTTCACATAGTATTTTTGCCAAAGAAGATAATGGCATGGATGTTAGAATAAAAAACGAGGTAAGAGTTCAAAATACTTAATAAAAAATACAAAAAATTTGTCCCACATGCACTCTACCATGTGTATAAGATTTGTCAATGTCACTTCGTACTCGTGCTTAGCACAATTAACCTTAGATGGGATGTTATCCTAACATGTAATGGGTGGTTGGGGTGACTCATAAACTCTATCATTAGATACATGTGCATCATGTCATACATTTATGACTTATTAATGTCACTCCATGTGCGTGTTGAGCACAACTAACATTGGGTGGGATGTTACCCGGACATGTAATGGATAGTTGGGTAACTCAAAAACTCTGTCATCACATGCACTTGCAAATTGCCCACACGTTTAAGGCTTGTCAATGTCATATATATGCTGAGCACAACTAATGCTTAATGAAATGTTATCCTGACATGTAATGGGTGGTTGGGATGACTTAGAAAATCTATCATCAAATGCACATGCATATTGACACCTGACTTGTTCATGTCACTAACAACGTGTGTTGAGCATTTGATGAGATTTTCACTTTATAAATGGAACTATATACCAACTTATGGTACAAAGACACAACAATATTTTCCTAGAAAACCAAAACAAATCCATTCTCTCTATGCGATCATCGTTTAACTCTGTTCATATTTAAATGGAGCACTTCAACTTCACAAAGACCGAAAATCATTTCAATTCTTATCTAACCACAATGTTTGCAAATGACCAAATTACACAAGGCGACAAAGATTGCAAATTCTAATGTTAATCTCCTAAACCACTATACAATTGCTTTGGACCTTTCAAAACACTACACCGTTAAAAATCTTATATTAGCTATCCTATACTCAACAAACAATGCCAACTTATGTATTACACTACTTAGATTTCAATAAATGTCCATGTATATAATCGTTTCCCTTTCCTTTTAAATATAAATTGTTGAATTATATACATTGAAAAAATCTAGAAAACAATGATACTTTTAAACCAACCTACTCCAACTTTTTTCCACAAACCTCAACACCATCATTATTTATGGAAATTTTTATTTCTCTAGATTTATATGTTACATACACTTATTTTTTAAAATTAAAATATTTTAAATAAATTTAATTATGTCACATACATTTCATTATTTTCTTACACTTCTTTAACTTTTTCCACAAAATTTATTTTAAAAATTTATATATTTTTGAAGTATATCTATTTTTTCATTTCTCTAAATAATGAAATCCTACACACTTACTAAATATAATTAATTATTATTATTATTTTTAAAATTATTTTTAGTATTTCCTCCAAACAATTACTTTCAATTAATTATTTTTATAATTTTTTTTACAAAATTTTCACCTTCATATTATTTAATAAATTAAAACTCGAAAAAGAATTCAGTTCAAAATTTGATTTCTCAAAAGCCGAATTCTAGCTGATTTTCCCATGCGAGAGCAGCTAATATAAGACTCCTCCATGACCTAAATCAAAACTACGTTATCTGTGTAAATATAGTGCAAAGTATGCCATGTGGGGTCAGAAATTATTTTGTCCAATTTTTTAATTGATATTATTAGTGGGCCAGATGGGGGCCCAAAATTCACTATTGCACTAGGATGAGACACCTCGATAACAAACCCTGAAGGAGTTGTTTCGTCTGAGAGTAGTGTCGTGAACCCCTCCAACTATCTCATGTCTTATTATCAAAATTTTTAATTAGGCATTTGTTACTTAAGCACTTCATTCAATACTCAGCATATTTAAAATATTCTTTAGCAATAACTGCATTTTCTAACATGGTCCACCTTACACGCGTTGGATGTTGGGATCATGTATCTATGACCAAGAAAGACCTTTTCTTAATACCCAAAATTATGATACTCCAATTCTTTAAAGTGTGTATCGAAATTACACAATTTTTCTGAAAACGTTACGAGAATTACGTTAGATATGATTCTTTATCGTTTAATAATGTTTTAATAATCAACTTCCCTGCAAATCTATCCGTTCGGATAAGTTTCACTTGATTCGAACATGGACACAGTGTTCTGCGCACTGCAAAAGCTGTGCCTTTTGTTAAATCATAGAATATTTAAACAATTACTTCTTTTTGGGCTTTGTTTTGTAGATGTGAATCAATGGAGAACTATTTGATCTAACAAGCATAGATGTAGTATCATATACTATTGATCAGAGAAGCAATGTCACCAAATCTTAAAAGTAAACTAAGAAATCACTCAGTACAAAATGACAATCAAGTAACAATATGTAATATACATTTGAATAAACATTGTTCAGAAATCACATTGACTCTGATAGACAGAACAAGAGGAGCCTAGTAAAGCTCAATAATTTAGAACGAATGCACAACAGAAAATGTCTATTTGCATAGCAAGGAACTACAGCCACCTTTATAAACCCAACATGGCCTCAAATTGTAGAAGGGTTCGTTCATTCTCTAAGCAAGTGTTTGCAGGGTTTCGTTTTTTGTTCTCTTTTTCCTTTTGTTTGCTCCCTACTCAGCTTTAAATTGTGAATGAAACTGCCTCAGGAAACCCTACGAAGATGGCACATTAAAGTGGAAAAGCCATGATATGACAAATGCAAAAACCATACATGCAAGCAAGAAGTTGAGGAAGCGATGGCCGTGCCAAAATCTTCGAGGTTCTGTAGAAGGAGCAGGTGTGGAGAGTGTGGCTGTAGAAGCATTGTTACTGTCACTAACATGTTCTGTAGAATCCTCGTTTGTTCCATAAACATTCCGAGCAACAGAATGACAAATTTCACAAGTCCTGTTGGAGTTTAAGCAAACAGATATAATTAGAAAAACACAAATCTTCAAATTTAAGAAAATTCTGTTCATGTAAATTCCTAATATTGCAGTAGAACAACCAGATTTTCTAACAAAGATTAGTATAAAATCTGTAGAAACTTTGTATCAGTAACATAGTTAGAAAAAAGGGTCAAGACACCTCCTAGAAATCATGTCAGCACTTACTGGAGATGATGATGCTCCAAGCAATGAACAATTGAAATCACATACATCAAAAGCAACATTAATCACTAGCCACTTCAAAACTTGATGCTTCAAACAAACAAGCAGGCTAGCCAATACAAAAAGTTATGCTGTTTATATGCCTAATCTGAAAACATCATAAAATAAAAGCATGATATTTTCTGCTCATACACTAGAAGCATTGTTCAAGGGTTATGCTATTTTCTTAATAGATGAAATTTCATTTAAATTTAACAAAGATAATCATCAACCAACCTTACTGTTTATACTAAGTTGTCATGGCAGAAGAGTTAACCAATCAGAATAATGAATAATTCTATAGTTTTCAGGCTCTAGTTAGCCTAACTTAACTTAAATCTCTATATACAAGTGTCCAATTGCCTTTTTATAAGTTCACAACTGTCTTTGACAAACCATGTCACATTTTTAAAGTCTCAAAACTAAGGTAAAGAAGATATCATAAATATTTGCCACCAATCAAAGCATCTATACATCAATTAAAGAAGATTCCAAACTTGAAAAGATTAAGATTCTGTCGGATAATTGCATTTTAATTTAGCCATGAAGTAATGCATTCGGATGGATTTGCGTCTGAATCAATCATAACAATAGATCCTTCCTCAATAAATGGCCCCTATAAATTGCTTTTAAATTGACAATGAAGCATGGACGGTCACCAGTCCATCAATAAAGCAAGCCCTACCATGTTCTCATAAAAGCACAAATAACTTGTTTCCTTACTTTGACTCAGAATTTAGTGACTGTACTTAAAATTAAGAACTAGCACCCTGCCACTGAATAAAGTTTTAAGTGTTCCATCTTCTGCAAGCGACTCTGCAGAACCAGAAGATGAAGTATGAAACTATTTTACCTCAACAACAAGAAGGGATCTGGACATTTGTACTAACATTCAGTAGCTTGTGTACTCAGAAGTCACAACTATTAGGCAACCTAAAAGTTGACATCATACATCATACATGAACAGATTATATGGGACCAGTAACTTGCAGATTAAAATATTCTAGGTGGCACTTCAGTAAGCAATTAGCATCTACCAAGATATTTGAATCCATGAATAGGAGTCACAAGGGGTCAAATCTCCACTTTGAAAGAGAGAAAAAAAATAAGAAAGAGTAATATATAGATTCCTAAATTTCAGAAAAGGGACAAAGCAGCAAAGAATCCCACTGTGCTTAGGTAGGCAAGCCAGCGAATCAGTGGGACTAGTTGATGCTTTACGCCTTTCTTTTTCCATAATCTTCATTAAATAATTTAATCTTCTACAACTTTCTCCTTTCTCGGACAAATAATTGAGTCTTTCCCCTCCCTGCAATTTAATTCTTTACACCTTTACTGACTTAAAGAATTTCACAACACAATTCCACGTTATGCACTTCAATTACTTTCCTATTCTGTACCCATTAAGATCAAACCCTTCAAGCAAACAAAAATCTGTGACTAGTAGTGCGAAGCTTTCAAACAGCACCAAGACATAACATGTTGGCAGGTTTCAGTTACAAATGCAATGAATCAACAAAAGGTTATCTAAAATTCTTTTTAAAAATAAGACCCATGATTTAGCATAAAAATCAAATCCATGTGACAAAAATAGTAGGGAAAGTGAAGGGTTTCAGTTTCACATTCACCTATTTCCCTTAATCTTGAACCAGGCCTCAGCGCAGTGCTTGTGAGCAGCAGCCAAATCATCCTTACAGGAACAACCCAATTCTATGGGGGCACCAGACTCATGGCTATCACTCTCCAAACCCATGTGACAAATCCTACAATCCTTCTCCACTTTAGCCAAATGCAACTTGATCTCAGGAACCCCAGTTCTAGTTTCCACCTCCACAGAGCACTCAGAAACAGAAGAAGCTCTCCCAGAATGAGAAACACCCCCAGCCTCAGGATCAGAAACACAAGCAAAGCTGTAATCATCATATGAACCACCATTTGTTGAGTAGAAACGAGAGTAGCAAGAACCATCATCAGCATCAGAGAAGCATAAGCTCCCTTCACCGCTAACATCACTTCCAACAACCGAACGGCGATGGTTTCCTTGCTCCAAATCAACATGGGACATCTGCAAGGTGGCCATTTTTTGACCGACAAAAGACCAGAACAAAGAAACAGCCCAACAACAACAACAATAACGTTTTCTCAGAGCTTGAGACAGAAAACATGAAATGCCTCAAAATTTGGAAAGTTGGGAGTACATATAAAGAAAGGAAATAAGATAAAAGATGGAACTTGGGGTTAAAGAATTGAGAAACCGGATTAGGTGAGCATTCCCTTGAACCCCATTAATGCGAAGTTCCAAAAGTTTCAAGTTTTGGAAGGGGGTGAGAAAATTTGCATCCTTTTTTTTACTGTGAATGGAGAGAGAAAGGGTGTGAATGATGGGACGAAGAGTACTGGTGCGGTGGAAGAAGGCAGAGACAGTGACCCTGCCAACAACAACACAAAGAAAGGTGCTGTGGGAGCACAGAAAAACTCCCACGAGATTGCATTGATAAAGGAGTGTGACATGGGAAATAAAAATAATAACATTAATATTTATTCTCTTATCAACCAGATTATTGTTTTTTTTTTTTCATTCTCATGCATTTTCTTATAAAGTTTCCTGAATGAGAAAAACAAAATTTTTTCTATTTTAGATAAATGGCGGACACGTTTTAATAAAATTGTGTATTTTAATATGATTTTAAAAATTAGATTAAAATAGTGTTATATTAACATAATTTTAATATAATAAAATTAAATTTAAATCATAATACATTAACATGATTTTAGAATAATTAAAATCGTGTTATGATGATAAATTTTACTTAAGATAATATGATTTTACTTAATTCTTGAAATTGTGTTATAATAATAAAATTTTGAATTAAATAAAATTATGATATGGATTTTTTAATAAAATGATACCAACTTCATACTTTTATCTATTGAAAAAAAAAATCTATTAAAAAGATTTTGCAAAAAAAGCGGTAAATAAAATTCATAAATTATTTGTTTTTGTAAGTTCTACAGTACATTTCGATACAAACCAACTATTTCAAATTAAACCGTATTCAATTGAATTTACAACTTAAGCTAAATGTTGTGACCTTATTTACACACAAAAATAGCGGTTTAAATGAATAAAGCTACTTTAAAAAATTATATTTAAATGAGAAAAACTAATGGAAAAGATTTTAAAGAATTTAAATATACGAGTTATAAATTAAGTTTCATTTTCATTTTAGTAATCTTAGTACTAAAATAACATTTCTTATATTAAATTAATGTGCATTATAAACGTTATAAGTAGACATTCATTTTTCTTTTCAAGTTTTGTATTTTTCATTTCCAAAATTTTGATTACGAAATTGTGATTATTTAGATTTTAATTACATCCATTGAGTTTTGTTTTGAGACAAAAAAGACAAGTAGGTTTCGAATCTGAGTTATCTACTAGGTAAATTATGTGCTTTATAAATCAAGAAATGTGTAACACTTCGTAAAACTTTAGTTAATAACTAGCTATGTAATTGTATAATGTAATTATAGATATGTGATATCAACATCAACAGGACTCAAAGCTTTTTTTTTTTTTTTTTAAATTAAAATATTTCCATTTCATATTAAATATAAAAATGTAAATATCTTATCAGCTTAAAGTCTTAATAGATTTTATTCTTCTTATACATATAATAAAAATAAATTTATATGTAAACAAAACATTTATGTGTAAGCTGATGTAAATAAAATATAATTTTACATAAAAATTATTATTATGCATATATCTAGATCATACATAATAATATTAATTAACTTAAATTTAATCATATAGATCATACATAATAACATTAATTAACTTAAATTTAATCATATATTATAATATGACTAAATGCAAGACGAAAGATATTAAAATCACAATAAACTAGTCTTAAAAAAGACTAATACTCAATATGTTTTGAAAATGCTTTCAACGTCAAGGTAACATAAAGTACTTGTTATTAGACGTAAATCTTACTCAGTTTGTTAACATTTGAAGTCTTGTCTACATGACTAGATCATTAGTGAGGTCAAGATACCTTTGTTAACGTGAGTATCACATTTATTACCAACATCCAAGCATGATACCATCCGAGTATCCCCACATCACCTATTAAGGACTATGCAAACCATCCATCAAGGGCCTGTTGGATTTAAAGAGTATACTCAAGCATCAAGTGAAAATGTTTTGATGATGATGTTTGAAGATCTAGATGTTGAAGATGTTTTATGTGAAACAAAGAAAAATACAAGAAGGAAGAGTTGAATTGTGTTTCAATTAATTTTAAATATTTTTGTAAATATCGCTTGTCCGAGAGTGTTTAGACAATGATTTTGTTTTTGTCAATGACTTTTTCATCTGATGAATTACAATGACGTAGGTTTATGACTTGAGTAATTACCTTGAATAAAACTTTTTCAAAATGTATTCTGACAATAATTATTCTTCTTAAGCTAGTACAAACAATAAGTAAAGTATAATGTACAAAGATAAAGGAAAGAAAAAAACTACTTACAAACTATATTGACCAGTTTGGTCATGCAAACTACGTTTAATTCGCAATCAATTAATATATAACTATTCTTTGAACTTAGTCACTTTCAGTTAACCCCTTGAGTATTATTTGTTAAGATTGAATGTTTGAAAGGTAAATCTTAATCATCTAATGTAAAAACTAGTCGTTATAAGAACAATTTCTATTCTTGATTCTGTCTTAAAACTGACTTTATCTGCATATAGAAACAATTTAAACAGTACAAGATATATTTGATTTGAAACAATTAATCATGTTTAAATATTCCATAATAATTTGAATAATTTCTTTTATAAACAAATTTGAATGTTAAAGCAAACATGATATAAGATTTGATTTTGATATTTTTGTGAAAGACACCTTAATTTATTTTTCAAATTTAAAAACAAATCAAATCAAAATTTTTAGCAACAAAATCATTTTAAATTGTTTCTATATTTAACTATAGTAACATAACACTCCAATTTTAATCTCAAAAGTTCCTGCAAATACATATAGGTAAATAAAATATGTTAAATCAAATTAATTTTATTGTAAGCAAAACTTGATAAAACCATGGACCAAGGTGCAGAGAATGATTTGATCTCAAAATAAAATTGAAAGCAGATTTCAAAACACAGATTTAAAGCATTTACTATTTTTATATTTATTTACTTTTAACTTTCCTCTTCTTTTAATTTTTAAAAAAATTAATATAATAAAATAATAGTAAATAAACACTTATCTGGATTTGCAGTTCATCTGTACATACTCATTGTGCTTAGATATCTGTAAATATTAATGTAACAAACATTTAAGATCATCAAATGCAAACATACTTCTTGGAGTATTGTTATCATCAAAACTTTATTAGATTATTAGACTATCTAAATAGAATTTGGACCATATAATGATTCAATATGTTGTAAACCAAATTTTTATTTATCTTGATTCTTAGATTAATTGTAGACAAATTTTCAAATTGAAACATTTTCTCAAGAAAGGTTAAATTTTTTGAATTTTTTTAAAACCAATTCACCTCATCTTGGTTTAATTAAGTCATACATTCTTTTCTAATAGGGTCACCCTATCAGCATTAAACCTTATATACATATAAAGCAACACATATACTTATATATAAATCAATTCAAATAGGATCCACCACCTATAAAGGTTAACCCTAAAAGGGAATATCATGCATATGTCATGTCATGCATCTCATAATTAATCGTATAACTTCATAGCATATACAATTAATTATATACATCATATTATCAATATAATATTCAACAACATAAAAGCATATAACATAATATAAATCATTACATTGATAGAGTGAAACACAACTCTAGATCAACATCCCCTTCTAGGTCCTCCTCACTCCAGTATCCATCTTGTTGCTTGAGTGTTTAATGCTTGAACATTTCTATCAACACTTGAACAACATCTACTTGTTGAAAATGCTCGAACAAGTTCCAGATACTTCTCCACTATACCATTTGACGCTTGAGCATCTAGAGAGCACTTGAGAGTCTAGGACACATGTCATGCATTACTACATATTCAAGGCACACGTGTACACCATCTTTGTCTCGCTTAAACATTTAGAACAACACTTGAGTTACTAGCCATATTGCTTGATCGTTCTGTTTGATGCTTGAGCGATATGTCATAAGAGGAGAGAAAATAATCTTGGTCTTTCTCATTCAAGTTATAAGTCATCACTTGAATTATACAACATGTTATTTGAGCAATATATGATGATAAATATAATGATTGTATACTCATTATGTCTCACTTAAATAATAGCTTATCGTTCAAATGATATTCAACCTAAGAACATACCTATATATAACAACAATAATACTGATTCAAAACCAACACTCCCATTTAAGAATTCATACATTTTACATGATTTTAATAATCCATACATAAAAAATAACCATCATATTGAAAAGATATAATATTAGTTTTATTACCCAGATCAAAATGCATTTTATCCAACAATTCTCCTTTAATTTTTTTTTTCACAATCTAAACATATTTCCTTGAATCCTTCCTTTAAAAGAAGAGAAATAAAATTCAAGTAGAATTAGTCATACTTATCAAATCTAAAATTCAATCAATCTAATTTTCTAACTCCTCAAAATCTTAATCTCAATTTGGTAACTGCTAAAATTCGATTTTATCGTAGAAAGAATATTATAAAAAAAACTGATAATAAAATTTTAAAATAAAAATAAATCTAACTTTTATGTATGGACTCTTATTACAATTTAAAATTTGAATGTAATAGAGTTGGAGTATCTTGAAGTTCTTCTATTAATTTATTTTTTATTGTTAAAGAAAATAATTTAAAATTTATTATTGAAATGATAATAGTTTCTTACAACATTTTTCGGAAAATCTTTGTTACATATGTTACTTTAAACATTTATTGGAAATTTTTAAAGGATATATACATATACCTTTTTAAGTGTAAAACTTTAATGGTATTTGCCATGTCAGTTTCAGCCGACATGAAAAAAATAATAATAAGATAGTGAACATACTTAATTGTTAAGAATAAGAACTTTTTGGATACTATTAACATAATTAAAATATAAAAATCACACAATTAAATTCTTAAATGTTAAAAAATGTTATTAATTCATTACTAATTTTTAAAGAATGATATTATATACAAATTAGAGTTATGATAATTATTCATAGACCTACATGCAAAACTAACATATAACATGTCATATAGAACAAATTATATGTTAATTTTAATAATATTAGCTCCAATAATATAGTGTAGGAAGGTCATGATAATACAATTGAAGTTGTTAGTGTTAAGCTCTCACAAATTTTAAAAATTTATTTTGGTACATTCTTTGCATACGGTTTTCATATTGTTATAATCTTTTATAAAGATTGATTTAAATGCTAAAGTTTTTAAAAGAGACTACAGTGGAGTTTAACTCAGGATCTCATAACATACCTATTATTTAATCAAATTCATCATGTTTATATTAGCATTAAAATCAGTTAGGCTAACTATAAGTCAGAATGGTTGTTTACACTAGATATGATTGATTCTTAAACACCTTTAATTGAATCAAATTTCGAGGACACTAAGTGGAAATATAAGTCTGTAACACTTGAGGGTGATTATCTATGATTTATTTGGAAAAATTGTTAATATTATACTCCTCTATGAATAGAAAAATAAAATTGATATGAAGCACATGTTCCATGATTAAAATCAATTAAATGTACTATGTTCCAACCATTTGCTACTCCATTTACTATTTCCCTTCACATTTTTTTTCAATAGTTCACAACACTCATTTACTACTACTACATTCCCATAAGAGTTGTAACTTACAATAATCACGTACACATTATTTCTACGAAACATTTTGGACAAACGTGAATGTTTTAGTAAATTAAGTCGGATAAGACTATGTTTTATGCAGGTTAGGTTGTAGTTAGACTATAGGTCCTATGTAGGCCAAATTGGTCTATCACATTTTTAAATAAAAAAATAAAAATTGACACAACCAATTATTTCATTTGCACTCAAACATTCAAGTTAAAGTTTCCTTCACCACCCTACTTGGATAAGGTTTTGAACATGCAATTGAGATTAAAGGATATTAATAAGATACAAAAGTTGTTAATTGCTACAGCTAGGTAGCTACCACTTAGGTTATTGTCATCCTAACAACTTTCGTTGCTTTAGTCCACCTTCCCTCACAAAACTTTATCCTTGTCAATGAGTCTCTGAGTGATGAAAAACTTAGTTCTACAATTAACCCTTTTTATATCTGTCAACATTTTTTTTATCAGCTATCAACAAAGAGTATATGACATCATGTACCAAATTTCTTAGCAATTGAGAAACATTGTGAAATGCATGGTGTAAACAAAATCAGAGTGAAATAAAGTAAGATCAATTATAAGAATAATATCAAGAAGTCTGGGTTAATTATGTAAAAGTGAATTTATTGAATCCCTTTTAAGAATGTAAGATGATGCTTAAATAATAATAAATATGTCATAACCTTCCTTCACATTTTGGACTTCAAGAGAATGACCTTTCATTCTAGGTTGTCGCAGTCAATTAGAGGGGTCAATTAGCCTGTATATGATCTTGATGGGTCTAGTCAGTGATAAAAAACTCACCAAACAGACAATCCTTTATCATAACCTTTCTATGGTAATCCTTGGTCTCCAAATAAACCTTAAACTGTTATTTTAAATCCGTCATATAAGTTTTTTAATTAAAAATTCAAATAACTATTTAAAAATTTATAGGACTTCATTTAAACCCTTATCATAGACTATTTTTTCATTATAATCCATAGTTCAAGAATTTAAGTGATAATAATGACATATGACAAAAGAAAATTAACTTTAGGAACTTAAATGAAAATTTAAATATTTTTTTAAATTAGATGACAAGATAATTTTTAAGAACTAAATTATTCTTTGCCTAAAGAAGTATGAAAGAATTTCAATTCATTATTTAATGCATCTACTAATATTACAATTTGATTAGAAAATCTCATGTTATTGAAGTAGAAATATAGTTGGAAAAGAATATAGAGAATTTGACATATTTGTGGTATGTTTATGTTTCTATTCCAATTATGTTGAAGAAGGCAAATTTATAACATGTGATTACTGTAATAAGTCTCAATGTAAATTGGTTATCGGTATTATATTATATTAGCCAAAATTAGTATCTAGAAAAGTACAAAATAATTTTATTCAGCAATAAACAAAATTGTAAACAGCCACAAGTTATGGTGTAAAATTGTAATTAGAACATAATAAAAATTTCAGCATAAGATCCAAATAAATGATGGGTGGCATTTGCCAATCATGAGAAAAAGAAAAGAGAAAAAAAAGAGTTTTTTATTTTTTTTAATTTAACATTAGTCCATAAACAAATGAAGAATTTATTCTCGTATTTTTAAAATTATGAAACCTCAATTTTTAGTCAACGAAGTCGTTTACGAAATCACTTTTTACAATTTTTGTGTAAATGTAATCACTTAAAATTTTAATATATTAACGAGATGACCGATACTTTTGGTGAGAAATACGTATTGTCTTTTTATTTATGAGTAATATTTTTACGAGATATGAAAAAACTTATAGACAAACAACAAACGTGAAACTGATTCTCGAGCTCGCCATATATAATGAACATATATTTCCTTGCAATAATATGATATTCCTATTAAATAGTATCTCATTTAGTTGAATTCTATTTAAAGTCACCAACCAAGTAAAAGAAAATAGCTTTGATGGTGCTTTTGCTATCAATATAATTTTGAAGAAATCTAAATCAAAAGATTACACCTCTCCTTGAATAATTTTATAATTTTGTAAGCTTCATACAAAAAATCCTCCCCCAAGATCCAAATTACCCTTCAAAGACTCTTCACTCTTCCACAATTATATCTCTTTAAATATAATTGAAATTTATTCATCCATATTTATCCATGCTAAAATGAATCTATTCCAAGAAAAATTTCATGTCACATTCTAACTCTTGAAATAAATAGATAGACACTACAACTTTCATATGAAGTAAAGATAAAGTCAATTCATAGTATATAAGTGAGTTTAAATATCACCTTAAAAGTCAGTTTTGTAAGATTGAGTTGAAATTAAAGTCTGTTTCTTAAGATAATATTATAATCTATCATGTGAGATTTGATGGACCTACATGTCACATATTATCAGGTTATTATCATACCATCCATAAATATATAATCTTACGCACAAGATGTACATACCTTGACCTGGGAGGAGGGGGGTTATTGGAGGTCTCATATCCATTAGAAATCATATGAGTAACTAAAAATCTTACTTACAAAAGTTGACTTTGTAAGGATAGGTTAGACTTAAAATCTTTTCTTAATATTTTTCAAACTATAAATTCTAAACCATTTATCTTTCCAAAATTATTGATATCAAAAGTTATAATTAATAATTAAAATACGTATCTTTTTACTTAATAGTATAGTAGTTCAAATGCTACAATTAAAAAGTGTGCTATATTTTTCTTGACCTAATCTTTGTTATAGGTCAATTAGATTGTAACTTGACCTAATTAATGACAACTACAAGACAAAATGTCACGCAACAATTAGTACTTAATGAGCATCATATGTAGCTATATTTTTCTTCTAACAATTTTATCGAAAATGATCTCTCCCTTCAAAAGCATCCACCTCTGTTTAAGAAGAGGTGTTTTGTTCAAGCAACACATTTGAAGCTCAATAAGTAACATGTAATTCCTGTGCTTCTAATTTCATCCCTACACGTAGTTTTTTTTTTTTTTTTTTTTTTTTTTTTTTTTCTTTTTTTTTTTTTTTTTTTTTTTTTTTTTTTTTTTTTTTTTACAACTTTCCTTATAAGTCCTCGAACCATAACCATAAGAAGTGTGCCATTAGATTAACATTCCAATTTGATAAACTAATACAAATAGAGATTCTTTAGCAACCCTCCACCCAACTCAAACACTTGTTACAGAACCCAATCTTTTCATCGTATAGAATAGAAAAGACAAACTTACCACAGTATAGGCCTTCTCGAAATTAACATAAAATACAAACAAAGGCTTTTAGGTGTGTTTTGTTTAATGAATAATCTCATTCATTACCACCACACTGTGCAAGAGACCACCAAGTGATTTTTATACACTAGCAACCTATTCAACAAAATCTGCCTATTCAGTGATCCAATCCCTTAAAGTTAGATAACAGCAACCTCAAGCTGCTTTTCTTAAGATTGTAAAGTACCACCAAAGGTGTTGTGCTTCACTTAAAAGCTCTTTAGCCTGAAAAATGAAATGTTGTGACTGCAGCTAACCAGATGATATGCCTCTTCTTATATATTATTAAAGAGTTCGATGAACATATTTTTTTACATGTAAAAAAAAATATCCTATAGTATTTTGTCTCTCTGCAACAGATGGGTGGGAAGAAGTATTGTCCATCATTGTAATTCCAAAGAAAATTTTCTCCAGCATAATGATGTGAGTGAGAGAATTATGTCTTTGGAATGAGAAATCATGTGGTTTGTAGTCATTTGGAATGAGAAAAATATGTGTGTGCTTAAGGATAAAGTTTCTGATAGTGAAAAAAAGGTCCAAGAGATTAAGCTTCATTGTAGGGGTTGGAATAATTCTTTGAACACCAAAAAATGTCCATCATTCTCCTTTTGGGATAGTAATCTTTTAAGTTGTTAGAATATGTAAGTTTAGGTAGATTTTTATTTCCGTTCTACTAATATGTACTGATAAAAGAAAGTCTTTTGACTTAAGTCCAGACTCTAGAAAGTGTAACCACTCTTGTCAATTTCAAGTACTACCATCCATACACCAAATCCATGACTTCGATTAGAAACTCCCTCTTTCATATCAAATTTCTTTATTTTTCTTTGTAACCACCCTAGTCTAGTTCAAGTGCTTATCAACCATGCACCAAATGCAAGGGCACTTCACTAATTATTAAACTACAAAAGGTTATATTCTGTAATACTTTTTAATAAATGCAGGATGTGTATATGAAGAGTTTCAATGCAATGTTCTTAAACTAAAAAAAGCTGTTGACACTTTTGAACTTTTGTCTGGTGTAAGACACAATTTTTGAATTTGGTAATTGAAAAGTCTGAAGTTAAGAATATTTCAAATATCAAACAATTTCAAGTCATACACATTTATTTGCCTAATGATTTTGTGACTCAGGTCTTCATACCATTCTAAAGATAAAGATAAAAAAAAAAGAGAGAGAAAAAGGTGAAAAGGGGAAGATATTGCTACAAACAACTTAGAATCTAAATTGGCTTGTTTCTCTTGAATAGGTAGTTGGTGTGATGTGAATAGCTTGGGGAAGTGGATTTGGGATCCTCTCTTGTCTTTTCTCTTTATCAAATCCTAAAACTCCACTAACATGAAGGGGGAAAAGTTGAGCAACACCACAAAGTTTCCAACAGATAATGGAAATAGTTCTGTATCGTTTTGGGTTGTCGAAGGTGGAACCAACACAATTATATGGTCAACTTAAAGAACCATGTGTCATCATTAAGATTAATGACACCAACAGGAGCTAGTAGTGATTTCATCTATATAGTACAATTATGGTGGGGTACTTTCAATGATGGAGCTAGTAACAATGAAACTTCCAAATTAGGTTATGGGCTATTATGCTTTTATCTACAGAACCATGAGCCAATTTTCAGTGCATCCCAGAAAACCAAGCCTTCCAATATAAAGCTAGTACACAAGATCCCTCAAATCTGTGCATGTCTCAGGAAAGCTGTCCTAATCTGAATTACAGAATCACTTTTTTTATTCAAATTAACGTTTCCTTCTTAAATTATTTGGAAGTTTGTAGTAGGTCTTTAAATTAAGGAAAATGAGTTAGTTGGGTCCTTTAACTGTGTCATTTTTTTAATCGAGTGGTTCAGTATTTTTTTTATTGTTATATACTAGAACTTTAAGAATTTTTTTAATTGAAAATTTCCATACAATTTAATGAGCGACGAGTAATTTAAATAAACAAAAACTACCTTACTATTCTCAAATAAATCAAAATGCTATCTTAATGTAGTGATGTTTAAGAATGTTTATTGGGTTAAGTGGATAATCCAATAAACATTCTTAATGTAGTGATGTTTAAGAATGTTTATTGGATTATCCACTTAACCCAATAAACATTCTTAAACATCAC
>Ga0099824_1000833_pt1 | contig 40444 bp, 21 predicted proteins | sample SiratrowhiteBW_FD_76837 | JGI IMG/M metagenome (GOLD analysis project Ga0099824, IMG submission 76837) | Root nodule microbial communities of legume samples collected from California, USA - Siratro white BW | ecosystem: Host-associated > Plants > Roots > Nodule | place: USA: California... | reverse complement strand
TACTAATTTATCCTTATTTTTTTATTGATAATGTTCTCTTTTTATGTAATTTTTCATTTTTTACTAGATTGAATAAAAGAAAAAAATTATTAAATAATTTACAAAAATCATTTCCATTTTCTCCTTGCGTGCATTCAATGCCTTTCCTAGCACTAGTGTATCTCATTTAAAGTTAACTCCTGCTTTTATGGATCATTTAATTATATAATTTTTAATTCACACTTTTAAATTTATATCTAAGGTCTAAAATCAATATAGTGCATGAATTATACATGGTAATGGTAACAGTAATTAGAGACAAATTTATAGCAAGTTACAAGAATTTAATTGGTTGTCTGATTCACTGATTCCCATGAACTCTGCTACGTTCCAACTTGCACTTATGTAAATATTAAGAAAAAAAAAAGTCATAACTAATATGTTATGATCTCGATAACTTTGTTGAATTAAAAATGTCAAATGGATTACACTAATTAGGAATCTATGGTTTTAGTTGTTTTTAAAAAGTTAATGTAAAAATTCCATAGGTAGGTTGGGATGACTTACTTAACTCACATTCTTACAATCACATTTTTCAGAATATATATATATATATATATATATTAATAAAAATATGTAAGTGTGGCTGGTGTACCTATTTTGCTTGTTGCACACCTAAAATTTGTTTTGTTGTTCTGTTTTGCAGCTAATACAATATTCACTATTCATAATTTGGAAGAGAGCTACTAAACTATCTGTCGCACCTGAATTTTCACACATCTTAATTCTCCAAAATTTGATATTTTTCACACAAATCATTATTTTATGGATAAAAAGAATCTGTTCATAATAAATTTCCTAATGCTATTAAGAGGGAAGTACCCTTAATTTGTGCTTTTGTTAATAATATTTAAGTTTGATTTTTTTTTCTCATGATTGAGTTTTGGTAATCCCGTGACCTACCTACCTAACTCCACCTATCCATAGCTTTTAGACTTCTTCAGATTCGCATTTGCCTAAGTAAGTTTATGATCATAAATATTTATGCTAATAATGACACACATCTACTAAATTATGATGTTAATCTGTTCCATCTTAATTAGTAAATTTTAAATCTAATTTAATCTAATAAAATTAATTTATAAGATAAAATTTACACTTATTTATATATTATGAATTAATTTTATTTTAGTTGATGTAAAATTTTTAATTAATTCCTTTTAAGTTGAGATTTTTCAGTAAAATTATATATTTAAAGATAGTGTAATAATCACTAAAAAACAAATGAATCTTATTATATAATAGATTTTGATATTATTTTCAAAAGTTAATTTTATGTTTAATTTAGTTTTACAAAACTTAATATTTATTAATATTTATATATTGTAAATTGATATTATCTCTAATTAATATAAAATAAATATCATAACATATATATGATTAATATCACGTTTATTTTTAATTAAAACGGCACAAAATCTTAACTAAACTTAATTCATTAAAATTCAACTCAAATTTTAAAAAATTTAACTGAAAAACATAGACAGAAAGAAAATATTGTGGATTGGACCTAAAAGATAAGAAATATGTGAGATGTGACTCATTTACCATTTTTTGTCTGAAATAATAGTAAATATCTTTCAGTGGTTCAATCTCAGCTTTCAACACTATCCTTTTTATGCGTCAATGTTCCACTCAATGGACCCAATCTTTTTTTGGCAGCTTCGTTAAGTATTGGTTAATATTGCTACAGTTGAATGGACCCAAGAAAAAAAAATAATGTCTTTCTTTTCAATCCCAAAATTTGGTCTTCAGAATTTATTTTAAAAATCTAAATTATTCCTCACTCTGTGAATAAAGTTGATAAAATCTTTAATGTTGAAAATAACTCATAAATAAAAATATTTTAAATAAGAGTTTGAGAAGGGTTGTGTAGCTTTATTAACACCAAATAATAGTAGGAAAAAGATGGTCCATATTTGAAAAATGTTTCATACAATAATACAATACGAATACCTATTTTGTCTTCACGTCACATCAATATGCTTTCACATACTTTACACTTCAAACTACCACCATTTTATTTCCTTAATCATATACTTTTTAAAAGTTCGTACTTAAAGTGGAGACACTTTCTTGTGGACAAATTAAATTACTTTTTTACTAGTTCACTTTCTCGTACTAAAACTCATATCTTTTATAAAAAATAATTAATGTATCTTTTACACTATTTGATACACTCATAAAAATACAAAATAAGAATAAAGATGATAGAGGTTAATAAAAACCGACAAAAGGATAAGATTGTAGTATTGTATTATTATAATTAACTAAGAAAGATAATTTAGATGTTCCATCTAATGATGGAATTTAATGGATTAAAGTAAACTATAGAACTGACTTTCATTGAATTTCATCCATTAATGTAAATACTCATCCATGGTATTTCAGTTTCTTTAATTTTACTTCTTTCCATAATCCAAAAACTGTCTAAAGAAAATAATATCAACAAGGTTTTTACATTAAAATGGCATAATTTTAAAATGAAAGGTATTCAAATAGGTAATTTTAAAATGACTATGGAAAAGGACAAGTGGTATAAATTAATTTATAATAAAATATCAATAATAAATTTTCATTTAAATGATCATTTTCTTGGAATTTCATTTTCTTGATTTAATTATTAATACTACAGTTTCTGGTTGCCATTCACTTTTGATGAGTCACTATCGTGGACAATAAAAGTCATACATTATAATATTTCATCTCATATTAATGTCCAACCACTTGAAAATTGTTTAATTTATTTTTCAACTTTTTTTCACTTTGAGTTTATATAATAAAAATCAACTTCAAGTAACCCAAATAACAAAAATTTAAATTTAAATTTATATAGAAAAAAATATATTTATAAGAACGACTTTAATATAAATTAAATTACACTATATTGTACTTACAGATATAATTTCAATGAATACAAATTCCACTGAAAAAAAAATTAATATATATTTATGCACAATTTTTTCATCATTAAAAAAAAAATACAATGTCCCGATATTGTACTATAGTAAATAAATAAATAAATAAATAAAACAATTATTGAAAACACACTTTACCAAATTTTATATTTTTTAAAAATTTATTTATTAGAGTACATTTTTAAAAATACTAAATTTTAGGTGAAAAAACCATAAGTAACCTTCCATTATTATCTACTTTTGAGTATTATTATATGCCTATGACTTTTGAGTATTTTATTCTTCCTTTAAGTAGGAATTCCACACATTGTACACCAACTCTTATGGATCATAAAGTAGAGCATATACTTTAATATCTATAAATACAATTAATTTATTAAGAATATTTATAAAGAATATTTTTTTCCTACAATAGATAACTGAATGAAAGTATACATAAAATTATTTTACACAATAGAAAAAATCTAGAAGGAGAATAAATTTATAAAAAATGAATTAGAAAAGAAGTGGGTGTTTATAAATAGGGTAGGCACTGAAGTTTCTTTTGAAAATCGGTGGGTGTGGGAGAAATAGAAGTGCTTGATCTGATCAAAAGGCAGTGAAAGTGAATGTTATGGTTTGGTTATAGTGTTGCTTCCTCTAAGTATGAGAGCTTCAAACATGAACACACTCAGAGGAAGCAACACTTGTACCTAAACCAATTAACTTTCCTCTTCTTCCCTTCTTCATCTTTCTCTCAGGTGCATCTCTCAACTTTTTCTTCATCCTTTTCATTTTTATGTTCATCTGATGTTCTTTTCTGCAATACAAATTCTCACTTCTGAGCCAATACAAACCATGTTATCTTCATGTTATGTTGCCTTCAATCAAATTATTTGAAATTTGTTGTAATTATATATCATAAATTTAAACACAATATTAGTTATTAAACATTTTTCTTAATTTAGTATGAGTATGTGAATCATGTAAAGTGGAGTTGAAAAAACTTGTAACAGATTTGGATATATGATGAAAGAGGCAACACAGAAGATAGCGTGGGAACAATTGTTACATGTTAGTGGGGACTTGATGTAACATGCGGTAATGTTTTTTTGTAATTTTGGAAGCACTCCAATGTCGCTTTTTATATATTATTGTCCTAATATACTTTTTAAAATCTCTAAACAAGAAATAATAATTATTTCCATTTCCTAATTAAGGTTTTGTCCTCTTAAAAAGGTTTTCCAAAACACCCATCCATCTTCTCATATACTCTGGAAACAAAATTTTTTAGCTATATAGTTATGATGATAACAATCCATTTGAAAAAAAAAAGTCTATATTAATAATATAATTTTTTTGTTATATTTCTTTTATTTATTATATGTATGTGATAAAATGGTCAGTTTTTTCATGAAAAAAAACTGGAAGAAACAAATATTTGCTATTCTTATGAGTCTGAACTCCCACTTATCTGGACCATTTAGATGAACCACAACTTTAGTGGTGGTGATCGCATGATATAGAAAATAATGCTCCTAGCATTTCAAATTTCAAATCACGGTCCTTATCAAGACAATGTTTTTTTCCAAGAATGATGTCGACCTTCACAAAAACACTAGTGGGACCTTTAAAGTTTGAATAACCCAAATCTCTTATAAACTCCTATAATAATAATAATATATATATATATATATTAAAAATATTATCAATTTATAATTTATTAACAAAGAGGTTAAGATTGATAATATTTTTAATATATATAGTGTTGCTTTAGTATAATTCTGAAAATGTCACCATATGACGATGATGATAGTTGTTATTTATTGCGAAGGGACTAGAAGAGTTGTTAGACCACATGTATAAAAAAACTCCGCACAAGCTTTTAAGGAAATGAAAAATAGTTAGGTAACATATAAAAGAAATTGGATATTTAAAATCTACTAAATACTTTGTATGTGTTGTCAATCTTTGAAATTTAAGCATTTTCAGAATTATATCAATAATGCAATTTAATCTTTAATATCAAAAAGTTTAAGGTCAATTGTTTAAAATTTTACAATCTTATTATTATACATAATAACAAAATGGTTAGGTCAAATTTCTACAAAATGAAGATCTTATAATTAGTTTTAATTTTTATTTATAATTAAAATAATATATATACATATATGAAAAGACTTCCTCTTATATTGTAATTAGACATGTTTTACTAAATTAAAATTACTTTAGTATTTATTTAATGAGTATGAATAAACTTGTTTTTTTTAACGATCAAAAATACAATAAATAAAAAAAAACATTTAAAGGATGTTCCAACCCATTTAAACCAATAGCAAAATAACGGAAATTTCAACTATAATGCAAAATTAAACCAAATACAACAATTAGAAGAATGGATAAATAACATTTATTTACTGTACTCTATAACGTTCGTCCGTTCATATCCATCCACCGGTTACAGTAGTTAAACAAAATCCATACCCTATATGTATAATAAACAAACCTGTATAATAGATTACAATATTAACTTTTAAGTGGATCTTCTTAAATTATATTTAGATTCCTAATCCTATATTTTATAAGAACGTATAGGAGTTAAATTACTTTTACAACATATGTGTTGAAATAAAATTATGAAGTCATAACTTCAATTTTATGAAATCATGATGAAAAAAAGGAATCTAAGGAGTTAATACATTAATAAGAGAATGTCACATATAAAGACATGGGTAGAGATGAAAAATAAATGTAGTGGGAGGGTTTTTCGAATTCATTTTGATTTTGATGAAAAAAATTCATACATTAATGATAAATGAATATGAGTACAAGTAATATTTAAATTTTTAGATTGAATATACCCCTCTCGTCTCATTCTCTTACTTGTGGCTATACTAGTATTCATTCTTATAATTATTCTCAGTTTAAATTACTAAAATACATAGTTTATCACATAACCTAAAAAACTACTTATCTTTATTATTTTCATCTGTCCTTAGTTTCCTTTCATATGAAAAACCTTTTTCTGTTGGGAATCTAAATATAATTTGAAAAATACATTGAGTTTGAGTAAGATATAAAAAAAAAAAAAATCACAAAACCGTAACTTCATGATTTTAGATTGGAAGTGATATAATGATCTCTTTATAAATTATATTCACAATTCATTAATGTTAAATCTGCTTAATATATTCCCTACAAACATATATTGATAATTATGTAAAGATGTTTCATTTAACATAATATACTAACTTATTGTCATGAATACTTTTATTATCATCTTATATAAATTTAACTTCAAAAACGATGAAAGATGCATTTCTAAATTTTAATTATTATTATTATCGTAATTTTTTTTTTCGATCTTGCTTTACATGGAAATAGTAATTTCATTAAAATCCCGAGAAAGAAAGTGATAAAACATTTGAAATATTTTAAACTTGATTATATTTTCTTTTATGATTTTTTAAAAATAATTTAAACTTTATTAATTTTATTTCATTTGTTTTTTTTTTGTTTTTTTTTTGTACGGTTTACCTATCTTCATTTGCAGCGTAAAGCATCAAAGATCAAGATTTACAAGTACCAATCCCACAATCTTCCCAACAACCAACCTCCACGTCAAGCCCCATTGAATCAATATATGCAAACACCTTTAAAAGTATCCATGAAATAGATTCAACAACACAAATAAGATCTAGAAAAAAGGAGATCGAAAAGTGTTACGTGCAACATTTTAAAATGATAAAAGTTGATAGAAAAGTAAAGGCTCAGTATAACTATTTGTAAGAAATTGTTTGAATTATAAAAAAGTCGTGAAACAAAGCATTTGCATCGCCATTTGAAGATATGTATTTAAAAAATTGCTTTAACAAGGGGAAAAGAGGGATGAACAATGCTTTCTTTTAGATTACAAAGTAGCCAAAATGATACAGTACAAACGTGGATATGAACATGGCGAAGTACAATATATGTTACCCCATAGAAACAACGACGAAACAAAAAAAATTGGTATAAGGATAGTGAAACCTGCACCGTCCACTGGCATTTCTATCCCTCGGCATGGGCAGCTTTTGGATCCACTCTCTCTAATATGCATTAATAATCAATGAATGAGAAAGGGTTTATTGTGTGGCGATGAACTCTGCACTGATGAAAGTGGGTTTGTCGTTGGTCTCCGAGGATGTCCCACAAATCACGTGAAGGGGGAACCCTAATGGCAACTGTACAAGACAAACAATGGTCATTTACAATCTCCTACCATCTTTTCCCAGCCAATTATCATTTATCTCTCACTTGGGTTCTTCTCTACTTTCGTCTTTACATTGCAAACCTCACTCTAATTTAAAATTCATTTCTAATATTGATATTATACTGAGCAAAATTAGGTTTAAAATTAATTTTTAATACGATATTATAGTTTATTTTTTAAGTATCATACCGTTATTAGATTATTTTTACATAGTCTTACATATTAATTAAAGACTCTTATGTAAAAATGTATGTTGGAAATTCCAAATCTATTAGAAAAAAATATTTTATTATAAAATTGAGTTTTATAAGATTGAGTTAAACTTAAAATCTATTTGTAATATCTATATTTATATATATATAACATTTTCTTGGCAACAATTTCATGCCATAGTTTGGTTTACAATCATGGGAGATTCTTTCAAATCTTTTTCTTCTTCATCTTCTTCTTCTCCTGCTTCCTACATTCATTTGGTACACGTGTGTATATATAGTTTTCTTTCTTGTCATGATTAAGGTTGAATTCATGGGGTTGATGACAAGTTTTGTGCAAATTACATATAGGTGCAGCATCTGATCGAGAAGTGTTTGATATTTCACATGACCAAGGAAGAATGCATGGAAGCGCTCTCTAAACATGCAAATATTAACCCTATTATAACATCCACTGGTATGATCTTTTCTCCCAACACACACCGTAAACCAAATAGCATGCACACATGCAACATCGCTGCAGTGTCTCTTCGCGTGCCAAAATCCCAAGATTTGCGATGTCTTCATGATAAATAGTATTATATGAATTTCATCAATTAGAATTATATTGAGAATTTAAAAGACAAATCAATATTTGGAAGATATGACTAACTGGTTTTTTCCCTGCATTTTTTTGATAGTAAAGTTGATTTTTCGTGGGTAGTCTGCAAGGTTTCATCTTGAAAATGATTTTTGTTGAGTTGTAATTTGTTTTAGAGAACTTATAATTTTCAGTTTCCTTTAAATCCGAAGCAATTTTACTTGAAAACATTAGTTAAGATTTTAGAAGAATTATTAGTTTATAAACACAGATTCTAAATGAAATCCTAAACGTAAAGTGACTTGCATGTTATTAACGAGATACACTACAATTATATAGCTTTGAACAAACAAAGAAGAACATTGATCACATTGTCAAATATCATACAGAAACCATACATCATTTTTTCAGGAAGAAAACCGAGGATTCAGACAGAGAAACCATTCATCTTAGTAAACAACCTTTCTAGTAATGATAATGAATTGAATACTATATTTATTTTCTATATTGGTTTTGTTTACTGTTATACTATTCAGAAGGTTCTTAAGTAGTGATGTTTCTGTATATTTCAGACTAGGAAGAACACAATACGTGGACGGTTTGCATAAATTTTTTTGCTCATGCGACCATGTTTTAAGCTGGCTCATAAAATCTGTCGAACCTTATAAAAGATACGTGTGAAATTCAATGTTGATATGCTACTTTATCTTAGATCACAAATTATTTATTATTTCATTTTATTTTTTGTGAGACTAAATAAAAAAGACAGGGCAGAGAAGATATTGAATAAAATTTTCCAATTTTCGAACTAAGAATTTATGTCTCAAATCAAGACATGATGTTTGAATATTATGTTTGATATCGGATACATAGAGTTTTCCACTACCAACAAACCAAAACACAAGCATGCACGTGAAGATGTTAAAAGTGTGTGATAATTTAAGAAACATGAATGTAATATGTATGATACGTGCCTCAGTGTGGAATGAGCTAGAGAAGGAAAACAAGGAATTCTTTGAGCCTTATTACATGAAATCGAAGGGTAAAGACGAGAGAATCTCTGAGGAAGAGACAACACAGATAATACAGAAGATGATCTCAGAGTCAGATTGCCCTAAAGATGCACAAGAAGACTAAATAATTGAAAAGGATGTGACCTTTGGGTTTTGCTGAAGTCTTGGGTTCTTCACAAATTCAAAATCCCTTCCAACCCCATCATAAACACAAAGGCACACTCACTGTACTACAAATATCTACTATCTCTAGTCACTGTTTGGCATCACTAGCTACTTGCATGGATGGATGGATGTAATATTATTAGCTATGATGATCATACCTACCAAGCTACTTCACATGCTTTATGGCTAGGTCATGGCAAATAACAAAATGTCATGTCACCATGTAATTTTATCTCAGATAGATATATACAGTACCAGTATGTATCTTATATATATATATGTGTGTGTTGTATGTGATTAAAACCACATGCCACACATTGTGTACATGCATGACATGTTCTGTGAAAAGAGATGTACATACAAAACTGTAACTGTGTTTCATGATCTTTCTCTGCAAGGTTAAGTCTGCCTCAGTAATAGTGTTAAACAGTATTGCAGTATCCATTAATAAGTTTCAAATGTTTTCTGTTTGTTTTTACTATTTTGTTCACAACCATTGTCAGAAGGTGAAATGAAGATATGCATTTAAAATTGTGTAGTTATTAGTGAAAGGAAAATGGTATTTTAACATTTACCTTATTTTTCTTTAACATTTAATTTGACAACTCTTTTTAATAATAAAATATTATATTTCAATGATGAAAATAAATATAAATAAAATAAGAAGAATATATATATTTACGTAATGGTGGTATAAAATACATAATTTGTTAAGCTATCGTAAGTGGTAAAATTATGTTAAAATAATTCAATTTAGTTTAAAAAAAATACACTCAGTGTAAATATATATTTATTATATCATCATCCAATAATTATTTTATGTGTATGATAAAATTATAAAATTTTATAGTAATTATTTTAAAATTATATATAAAATACCTAATTGAGTATAAAATATTTACAAGGAGAGTGTATTAAAGTAAACTTCAACCAAATATGTTATTATTTTTATAATTTAAAAAATAATTCATTTAAAGAGAATCCACTATAAATTAATGAAAATGCAATAGTTTATCAATTTGATTTTATGTGAAATTTTAAACTAATATAAAGTGTGTGTATAGAGAGAGGTTGCAAAATGAAAATATTAACAATATATATTTATAAGCTTTTTACCTTTGTTTAAGAAAAAAAAAAAAAACTGTCTATTGAATTATTACGGAATTCTGAACAACTTGAACACAATTTACTGATTGAACATGATCTTCAAATTACTTTCTGTCTTTAACTTTTGAATTTGATCTCACTCATATTTCTCATGCTCTCTTTTTTTTTTTCTACCTCTCCTCCCAGATCCTTTTATCTCATTTGTTTATTTTCCATGTCTTCTTTTTCTCTTCACTTTTTTTCTTCTCCCTGTGTCCTCTTTCCCATTTGTATTACCTCTATCTTTCTTTCCTATGAAAATATAACGTGTCACACTATTTATATTTTTAATTATTTTTTGAGTTATTGAATATTTAAAAATGAACCATTGTTTATTATCATAAAAATTTAATATTAAAATTTTATTGTTAAATAATATTTTAAAAAAATAAATATTGGATATAATAGAAACCAAAATAAGAATTTAAAATATAAAAAATAAGTTGATTTATTCAATTCAAATGTTGGACTTAATTATCTCATAATCTTTATTGTGCGCGTGTCACTATAAAACATAAATTCCAAAATTTTATGTTTTTTAGGTTATGTTAAAAACAATTCTCCAGATTTTGATGTTATTTTTTAAAATTTTAATTTTTGCAAAAATAATTTTATGTTTGTCCTTTTGTTAATTTTAATATACATTTACGAAAGTCTAGAATATGAGATTGATAGAGTCCTATCTTATTTTCCAGATCAAGGATGATATGATGCTCATGTTTTTAAACTTGTGATATGATGCTCATATGTTTCAGTCCTTTGCAGTTTCTACTGAATTTATTAAAAAAAATTAAGAGAATAAGCGGGTTGAAAAAATTGTCCCTGACAATTAAAACTCTGAATTAACCATCCCCCTAAACCAAGAAAATTTTTGTAGTGCCTAAGCATTCAGAGCAAAATTCTTGTATAATTGTATCATATTACGGATGTTTCATAGTCGTATGTTGTAATTGTCAAATTGTTGATGTGGTTACTATAATATATTTGAACCATTTCCAATATTAGTAATCCCAGCCAGAGACTGAAACTGGAGAGTTTCTGTATGGATGGTGATAAATTTGAATGGAAATATTCTGCTTCTGACAGGAATTGGGAATGGAAGGTAAACATGCTATTGTTCCTTCCGTGAGTTGGGAAAGTATTCAAATCAACATTTATTCAGAATATGATGTTAGAATAAATTTCTCCATAAATATATTTAGAAAAATAAAATAAAAATGTTATATCAAGAAAACTGTCAAAGCTCCTACTGTTTTCTTATTCCTGCAACACAAAAAGTCTGTGAATATGTACTAAAAATTCAAGATGAGGTATATTTCTGTTTCGTAAGTGTCAATCACCAAAATCGTCAACTTCTAAGGTTTGGAAAAGACTCGAGGTAACTGTCTCAGATGGTATAGACTAGTTCAAAGTTATTTGAAGCCGGCTACACATAGAGGCTTCAATGAGCTCCCTAAAAATTACACTAGTAATAGAACTTACCCTTAATAGTGAACTTAGATGAGAACACCGGATAACATTACCTGTATAGGAAAAGATCATGCTCACTTGGATATTTCAGCATATTGTCTTAGTTGATGCCACGGATGTTAGTTATATGAATGATATCGGGATCAAACTGATTTGACAAACAGTAACAAATACCCTCAAAGTCTAGAGATACATATAAACACGTGGAAACAGATATTATATTGAAGTAAACCACAAGTAGCAAAGATCCAACAATAAACTAAGTATCAACATCAAACAGTTGTGAAAGTATAGTGCTCATGAACCTCAAACAGTTTATCATAGCTATGAGCCAAGTTTGAGGTGGGATCATAGATCAGCATCAACCTCAAACAAATCAAAGATGAAAGTTATGAGGAGATACAAATCTTGGTGCCTGTGACTTCTGCCCCCACCTGTAAGTTCAACCATCGATCACACACCCACTTGCCTCTTCCAGGAGTCTTCCACAATCAGTTCATCAACTCCCCAATCTTCATAGCTGGAGAGTGTCGCCAAAAATTGTAAGTGTCAGAGTGGCATGAAAGATGCAATCAACCTTAACCTCCCCCGCCCCTAAAAGGAATAAAAATAAGTGGCTGGCTAACTTATGTAAAGGACAGTATTTACCTTCCATCAGGCAAGTAGCGCCGGATTGTAAAGGGTATTTTCCGCTCACGAAGCTCCTTCATGGCAATCTGATATGTGATAAAACAAGATATCAGAGGATTATACAACAGAGGTAGCACACAAAAGTTCATTCCTCAACCCAAACACAAAATTGTCTCCAACAAATAAACAAAATTACAGATCAGATAGGAAATAATGATGACAATCTTACAAAAAGTTGTTCATATGACATTGTTGGAATAGTAATACTAAGAAACTGAGTCATTGTCAAACTAAAATATAAACGATTTTAGGGAGATATTACTTCTTTTAACAAATTACATGAATTACACATACTAATGTACTAGACTGGGCCATGAGATACACAGTCCATAGGAATTTCAGGCTGTATTGAACTGGACCAGCACATTTTCCACCTTCAGCCAGACAGAATGGGCTGACCCACTGAACACATCTATATGTTATCCTTGGATTTAGATGCAGTTTGCACAATTGCAGATTTATAAACATAAGTTCAAACAACTTAAGAAATTGAAAACGTAAAAAGGGTATTATAAGATTGCAAACAGAAAAAATAAATAAATAAAAGGTTATGACCTCAAGAGGATCAGTCTCCCCCTCCAGCTCAACCATGACAGGTGCATTCATACTGCTCAACAAGAAAGATAAAAAATTACAAAGAATAAACAGACAGAATCTTAAACTAACACAATAAGTTCCAATGAAAACCTGATCTGAACTGCTCGTGTACCCAGAATCCTGGCACGCTCATACTTGGTCATAAATTTAGATGTTTTCCGAGGTCGCTCAACTGGTTGTTCCTCTTCCTTGTCCTCATTGTCAATAGCATCTCCAGCCATATCATCATTTTTGTTGTTATCAACATCCTCCTCTGCACCTTCCTGCTCATCAATCAATCAAATACTATATCACTTAATGTATTTGTGCAAACAAAAAGAAAAACACTAAAAAAACCCACAGAACTATGTACCTCAATTTCAGGCTCTGGAGGCTCATCCTCGTACCTACATCACCATTCTTTATTTCATGAGTAGTAATCCTTCAGTGGAGAAAGAAAAATAACAAAATACACATGGCTCTAATCCTAACAATTAAAGCATGAAACACAAGTCATCTGAAAGAAAGGACAACCATAATCAAACCCCAGATGAGGATGATGAAAAAGCTTTATAATTTAGTTTAACATTCACATGCAACAACATAAAAATACTCTCATCTGGGTTTCCAATAAGGATTTTCAATAGTCAAACTGAACTGGAGAAAAATCTAAATAAATTCTGAGTAGTAGGGAGAGCGAAAGAACCCCATGTCCATGTCATCATAATCGTCATCAGCCATTGCAAACTGCAAAGAGTGAAAGATGCCCTGCCTTTGATATCAAGTCTCAGCTTGCGCCCTAAACCCTAACAGAAAGACAATGATGCAGGAGAGACTTTGATGATCATATAGAGTTGCAAAAAACCTAATTGATGAAAAAGTATATACAAAACCAGAACAGAAAATTCATATCCCAAATTAATTCATAACCTTACATAATGACATGAATACTCAAAATTATAAATTGACTTAACCTAACCCTCTTCTAATAAACATGCTTCTTATGGAAATAGACTTTAGCACAATTAAACACTGATGCTAAGGGGTTTAATTAGCAATTTGAATGTCAAATAGGCGAAAAAAAAGAACACTCACCAGTAGTTAACAAATCAAATTGGTGATCTTGAGAACAGAAGTACGAGTTGCCTCAGGGGCGATACCCTCTGAATCAAAAGACAAAAGACCCAAATACGAATTTATTTATTTATATTTTTATTTCGGGTCGTTTAATAAATACGGATTTGTTTTTTTCAAATTGATAAAATCTTCCAATAAAGATTTCCAATCTGCTGTCATATGGTGTGGTTTGATTTTGTTATTAAAATTACATAAATTAAATATCAGAATGAAATACTTAAGTTATAGTGAAATTATAAATTTAAAACATGAACAATACAATATAATATTGTGGCTATCATTTAATAATATCTCTTTATTTTTCATTATATTAATAAATTATTTTAATTTATTTCAGTTATTATATACTTTTATCATATAGTAGAATTATTCTACAGTAGAGTTTTACATTGGCCATGAATTATACAAGTATTGAAATAATTTTATCTTACTTTATTATTTTAAATTTGTGCAAATATGAAAGCTATTAAGTATAAGAGTTTGTAAAATTTTGTTGGATGTTTTGGTGCAAAATCTTACACATATTTATCGGTCTAGTTTTCTCATTTTTTTCTACAAATATAAATAAAGTTGAGAGAATAAGCTCACTTGAGACATTTTTCTTTTAAGTAAAAGAATTTCGATTCAAATGAAAGTCTCCTAGTAAAAAGGTGTTTATGATATATTTAAATTAGGACAATTTTAAATTTAATAAAAAAAATCTCCAACTAAAATTCTTAACAAACCTCATAAATCTGAATAAAATGTTTATATGGGTTATATATACATAGAATATCAAATTATATGATTAGTTTTTTTTTTTTATTATTATTATATTAGAGGTATTACGTTATATAGGTATTACGTTATATAAAATATATAATTTTAAATAATAAGTTGTGTAATATAAAGAGATGTGAGTTGAGATTGAAGAAGTGTTGTCAATATATTCATGAGGTATTGTGAATATAGTGTTTATTAAATAAGTAAATGTATTGAATAATGGATGTAATATGAAGAAATTATTCTAACTCTATTATTTATTGAATTTTATGGACAAAAATATTTTTAGGTACAGTTAATTTATGACTTAGTTTGTAGTGTGCAATAAAATTGGATATTGTAAGTTATATGAAATTACCTTCTTATAAGAGTAAATAATGATAGGTATTAATGTGATAATGATAGATATTAATGTGAGTTTAAATTTAAGTATTATATGAAATATAAATGAAAAATTTAAACAACATATAAAGAAAATGACTACTCAAACTTCATATTTTAAAGTTTTAAAATTTTAGATAATTTTAAAATTTTAGATTAAAAGTTGTGTGAACTATGTAATTTATATAAACTTTTGGCTTGATGCTAATAAAGTCTTGAAATGATATACATACCAATATCAAATTTTTGAACTTTTCTACATACTTATTCGCATTTTACCTGTTAAGTACCTTTTATCTGGATATATTAATTATTTTACTCTTATCCCAACATCAACTCAAATAAAATATTAAAAATACAAACTAGATATATTTTTTAACATATATGTAACTTAAAAAAAAATAAAAGTTTCAAAATTTTAATCTAGTTCCCTATAATACAATAAGTACATGTTAGTTGTTAAGCCATCATTTCTAATAAATTCAAAGTTAAGTATTTTATTTTATTGATCACCCACTTTTTAAAATGTATACAATTTTAAATGATAAAAATTATAAAATTAAAAGCTCAATAACAATATTCGATAAATGGAAAGTTAGAGCAAAATATGTAATTTAAAATACAATGCATAATCTTCCATAAACCGAAAGTCATCTCATTGATCATATCATTACACCAAGTAATTTAACAATCAATTGATGAAAAAATAACTGTGTATCATTTTGAATTCAAAATCTATAAGGTTAGTGCCAGAACATGAAATTAAGCCAAGGTTGTAGCATCACCAACAAACTACATAATAATAATATTATTATTATTCAATAGGAGAACATGACATTCTTAAACGTTATGAGTTGAACATCCTATTCTTAACAAGTTTCGGTCACAGTACACAAGTGATGTTTCATATAACTCATGGTTTAGAACTACTTCAAGCATTCACTTTTGGTGCCCATCCAGCAATAACAAACTCCTCCTTAGCAGGCTTGGTTTTCTCAAATGACTCACGGGAAAAGAGCAGCTGCAACAAAAAATAATTGTATATTAACCACCTAAATCATCTACAACTATACTATTCAAACCAGCAATTACATCCCTTTTTTCTTATCATTTGCAAAAAGATTTATGTTGTAGTATATGGACCTAGAATGCACATTTTCCTAGTCCATTAAACCAGAAAAACACTAACTGAACAGAGAACCGGCTAGTGGCCAGAAAATTGGTCCAAAACCAGTTAAAATTGCAACTTAGATACGTATATAATATGATCTTTTTACATTAATTTAAAATTTTATATTGGTCTCTGTCATATTTATCTATCACTGGTTTGACCATGGTTGGACTAGTGAATTCTGAACTAATGCCTTTACTTGTTCAATAATCAATCTAATTTACTGTTTAACACAATGCCAACTTCAAACCAGTAAATTATGACTGTTATGCAAATCATCATTTAAGAACAACAGGTATATTAATCTTATATACAAGGCAATAATGAGAGAACATGCCTGAACACTAAGACAGTACTCTAACTGTAAACTAACAATACTAAAAGCAAGGTTAGAAAGAGCTCCATGAGAGGTGATATTTCCAATTACATGGTTAAAGGGCAACTGAAAAAAAACTAACTATACGGTAAAAGCAATTTTCTTTGTTTACAAGAGAAGGGAGGACAACATAATTCTATAAAATTAGTCAGACCACATTCAAATGATGAAAATCATAAAATTCAGGAAATTAATTGATTTAGGTTGATCACAAATTAACAACATTTTATCATGTAAGAAAGGCCTTTAACTGGCTGACTGACCAAGGAAATCAGGTAAATTCCTGAGGCTTCAGAAACCTTTTAGGTTAAGCCTTTCAAACTCAAAGCACAGAACTTTTTTTTAAGCAACTTTTATTTAGAAGTAAAATTATATTCAATTAAGTTGATGTACTAATCTCAAGTATCAAATTGATGTTCCAAAAATATAATTAGATGAGACAAGTAGGGATTACTCAACGCAGAATCAATTCACAAAGAGATATACAGATTCTTTTGTGCACCCTTGCTGTAGCAAAGTACTTATGTCCATGAAAACACTTTCTGCCTAAATTTACCATGCACAGTCATGATTAGACATGTCGATAAGCATACAAGTGAATTTTTTTCTTAAACAAAAGACTAGTCTTTTCCAAATGTGTTTACTTCTTTGCTTTAGTCTTTTTCTTTTCAGACACTTTAGTGAGACTAAAAGTCATATGAAGTACTTGAAGATATTTTGAGCATATTGGCATGATAAGTTTGACCACATAAAATTCTCATCAAATACCAATCAGTCACAGTTCAATGTATATAAAAGACACAGCTAAATTAATAGTTCCACAAGAGCAAAGGCATTGCAGAAAACAACTCCAAACCTTAGTGTAGTTGTGGACATGTGCCAAAGTTTCTGGAATGCTCCATTTCTTGAAGTGGCCAAGTGCTACCACTAGATGGTACAGTTTTGGTGCCAAACTCAGGTCAACAGCGGTGACTTTCTCCCCAGCAACATAAGGACCCTGACCATGCCTCAACCATGTTAGCTTTGACAAAGTAATCACTACAAAAAGATAACAAATAAACAAAAAAGAAGAGTGTATATATAAAGTTCACAGATCTACATGGGCCTTAAGATGCTCATCCAAAGCACTCAATTCAGCCAGCAATGCTTGTTCTGTTCCATCATTTGGATCCTTGCTCTTGAGAAAACTCACAAAAGACCCAAATATCTTTGATCCCCTACAAGAGCAAACATATTGTGCACACTCAAAATCAGTACTTAAGAACAGCTCTAAATTAAAACAAGTCTACAAAAATTATAACAGATCATAATTCCCTCACTCATCACCAAAAAAACTCGAAAAGGATCATGGCTAACCATTACTCTTAAAACCAATTTTCCAAAGTGAACACAACAACAGTGACAACATTTTCACAGCAGGAATAAATTCTCGGACCGGTTCAATCATCAAAATCAGTTCCCAAACACACTCTAAAGTCAACAAAAAAGAGATAAAAATATTCCCAGACAAAAACAAAGAGAGTAAAAAGTTTGAAAAAGAAAAGGAAAGGGTGATGGAGCAGTCATACACGGTGGAAAATTCAGGAGGAGTGGTGAGAGAGGTTTCTGGGTACTTTTCTTCGAGTATCCCAACAATTACATCAGAATCAGGCACCCATTTTCCATCAAAAAGTACCACGGGCACCTTTCCTTCAGGGTTCACACCCAAAAACCTACCAATAACAAAAAACCAAAATTGATATTGCAATGAGTAAGAAGAGGCACAGTGGCACATTAAAGTTCAAAACTTTACCATTCGGGCTTGTTACTGAGATCGATCAGGTGGAGTTTGTAGGGAATCTTCTTCTCCTCTAGAGTTAAGAGGACCCTTTGGGAAAATGGACCTAAAATCAAAATCAAACCCAAAAAATAACAATAATAAACAAAGTGATCAAAACCCAGAGACATATATAGTGAAAGAAGAAGAAGAGAGAGAGAGAGAGTAAGAAATATACAGTCTCCAAGATTAGTTGGAGAACCAACAGCAGCCTTGACAGCAACCTCAAGAGCCATTTCCGAGGAATGATGAATCGTAAGACAGACACAGAGGATTGAAGAAGATACCAGAAACCAACTATGGTCACTATCTGCTCCACTTGGTACCTTTATTATACAGATCTGCTGCTTTCATGTTTTTTAAATATTCAATAATTAAAGCACATATTCCGCAGTAGCATTTCTAATTCAAAAGTACTTAGCATCTAACATTTTAGTTTTTTCTTTTTTTCATTTTTGTCTTATATATAATTTTCGTATTAAAAATAAAAAAAAATCTAAAAGTATGTTAAATTGAGCTAGTTTTTTAAGTTATAAATTATTGAAATGAAAATAAAAATTATAATTTGTGAGTTTTATAAAACATTAAAACAAAATTTGCAAAAGGGTTTTAAAGCAGGTGTGACAAAATGGGATCTACTTATTTTTATTTGAATGATATATTATCTTAATTTATTTTATAATAATTTCGTATATTTAGAAATATTTTTCTATATTTTCTTTAAATTACTTTTAGAACTTTGAGTCTAAACTTATATTTTTCATAACAAATTACACAATTGAGAAGGTGAAACCTAGAATATTAATATATGTTGAAGAGATCCTTTACTACAATAAGTTTATATTTTCCTTTTCCTATATTCCGTTTTCTTGGAGTGTTGAATAAGGGGATGGTGGTAGCCTAAGGTTAAACTTATAATGCTAAAATTTGGATTATTATTATTATTATTGTTATTATTATTATTATTATTATTATATATACTCAATTAATATATATATATATATATAATATACATAATAGTGAATAATATATATTAGTTCTATATATATTTTATCGGATAAGTATAGGTGTAGTATTTTTTTTAAGGTGTACTTAATTTGAATGGCAAATTGTTTTTATACAAGATTTCGAAGTTTAACAAAATGTGTCTTAATAATTTGATTTTTTTTTTTTTTTTACACATAAAGGAGTGTTATGGTCCATAACAGTTAAATTTTTCATGAAATCAACTCATGTATTTTGTCATTTTTCAAAACTTTTTATTCTATGTATTATTTTTTATTTTTTTTAATGTTTACTTTCGTCACATGCATTTATCATATATTTCAAAGGTCCAGGACCACATAGATTAATTTTTTTAGTACGTCCGTTTTATTTGATTATAAAAGAAAAATCAAAACAAATAAAATGAATGAAATTCATTTGGGTGTCACTAAAAAATTTAATCTGAATTCAATTATCATCATTATGAATAATCTAAACATGTGTTTTTCGTTAATTTAAACATAAACTAATTGCTGAACATTATCTTATATTAGCTTATCCACATGAGTTTTTAGTCATTTTAGATAATATCTTGCATGATAAATAATATTGCTATTAAAAATGGAAGAATGATTACAATATTATCATTTAAATTTGACCAAATACAATACAGTAATAGGATAACCATTCATTCTGGTATCTTTTATATTATCTGAAAAAATATATTAAAAAAATAAAAGTTTCCAAATTTTAATCTATTTCCCTATAATACAGTAAGTACATATTAGTTGTTACATCATCATTTCTAATAAATGCAAAGTTAAGTATTTCCTAATTTATTGATCACACAGCCACTTTTTAAAATGTATAAATGATAAACTCTATAAAATTAAAAGTTCAATAAAAATATTCAAAAAATGGAAAGTTAGAGCAAAATTTGTAATTTAAAATACAATGCATGTTCTCCTTTAAACCCAAAGTCATCTCATTAATCATATCATTACACCAAGTAATTTAACAATCAATTTGAAATTCAAAATCTAAAAGGTTAGTGACAAAACATGCAATTAAGCCAAGGTTGTAGCATCATCAAGAAACTACGTATTTATTATTATTATTATTATTTAATAGGTGAACATTACATTCTTAAACATGATGAATTGAACATCCTATTCTTAACAAGTTTCAGTCACAGCACATAAGTGATGTTCAGATAACTCATAATTTAGACCAACTTCAAGCATTCACTTTTGGTTCCCATCCAGAAATAACAAACTCCTCCTTTGCAGTTTTCTTAAATGACTCACGTGAGAAGAGCAGCTGCAACAAAAAATAATTGAATGTCACCATTTTGGTTTAAAGTAAATCATTTTTACTGAAACAAAAGGCTGGTCTTTTCCAATTGTGTTTACTTCTTTGCTTTAGTCTTTTTCTTTTCAGACACCTTAGTGAGACTATAAGTCATATGAAGTAGTTGAAGATATTTTGAGCATGTGTGTCTGAAAGACAACTCCAAACCTTAGTGTAGTTGTGGACATGTGCCAAAGTTTCTGGAATGTTCCATTTCTTGAAGTGGCCAAGTGCTACCACTAGATGGTACAGTTTTGGTGCCAAACTCAGGTCAACAGCGGTGACTTTCTCCCCAGCAACATATGGACCCTGACCATGACTCCACCATGTTAGCATTGACAATGTTACCACTACAAAAAGATAACAAATGAACAAAAAAGAAGAGTGTCATATAAAATTCACAGATCTACATGGGCCTTAAGATGATCCTCCAAAGCACTCAATTCAGCCAGCAATGCTTGTTCTGTTCCATAATTTGGATCCTTGCTCTTGAGAAAACTCACAAAAGACCCAAATATCTTTGATCCCCTACAAGAGCAACAATTGTGCACACTCAAATTCAGTACTTAAGAACAGCTCTAAATTAATACAAAAGTTAAAACAGATCATAATTCCCTCACTCATATCTCAATGACCAAGCATGGTAAAATAACTGTTTTAAATCATAAAATCTCAGACACCTTAAAAAAATTTTAATATTCGTATAAAATTAAAAAAATATTTAATTTTAAAATTATATTAAAAAAATAATTAAAATTTTAAAATATCTTAACTAACTTTAAATTTACATCATTATTATAAATATTTTTTAATAATTTTAAATTTACATTAATATTATAAATAATATTTAATAAATAATATTTTTAAAACTTTTTTATAATAATAAATTAATAATATTTTTTAAAAAAGAAATTAAACAATAAAAAATTTCTACTATAATAACTTTTTAATTTTTTATTTCTTTCATATTTCTCAAAAAATTGACATAAATTAATATTATTTTTTTATGTCTTATCATTATCTTACTCTTTTACTTTACTTTTTTAGTTCTTTTATTTCATTTGTTCATTTTTTGACTCTTTCAAATGCGTCTTTTATTCTTCTATAATATTATTTTAATTTCTTTCTAATTTTAAATTTATTTCAACATTCTATACTGTAAAAATTGAAACATTAGATTGAGAAAGAATTTATATTAATTTTTATTTTTATTCTTTTTTAAGTGTAATAAATTGATCTAAATTTTTTTATTTTATTATTATTTAATTAATTTTAAAATAATTTATATAAATTCAATAAAAACATTAAAAAATAAAATTTATAAATTATATTCAAAGACTTACTAAATAAAAAAAATCTAAAAATAATAAGACTTGAAATTTTATTCAAAACTACGTACAACAATATAATTATATTATAGTCCGAATAATATATATTATAATTTTTAATTTTATATAAAAATAAATAAATATATTAGCCAAAATATATAAATTAAATTATTCAAAACTTAAAAAAAATTATTAAATAAAAAAATTATAAATAAATTTAAATAAATTAGTTTTATTATTACAATAACTTTATTATCCGTTAAAAAAATAATAAAATTAATTATAATAATTTAATATCATAAAAACTCAAACAATAAATTTTAAATAAAAATCTTATAATTTTAATTATTTTATTATGTTAAAAAATATCTATTTTTTTTAACTCGCCCTAGCCTCTAAAGTCTTCCGCCTCGACGGTCATCAGAAAAAAAAAACTCCAAAACGGATTATGGCTAACCATTACTCTTAAAAACCATTTTCCAACGTGGGAATAAATTCTCGGACCGGTTCAATCATCGAGATCAGTTCCCGAACAAACTCTAATGTCGACAAAAAAGAGGCACGATAAAAATATTCCCAGACAAAACAAAGAGTAAAAAGTTTGAAAAAAAAAAGGAAAGGGTGACGGAGCAGTCATACACGGTGGCAAATTCCGGAGGAGTGGCCAGAGAGGTTTCTGGGTACTTTTCTTCGAGTATCCCAACAATTACATCAGAATCAGGCACCCATTTTCCATCAAAAAGTACCACGGGCACCTTTCCTCCAGGATTCACACTCAAAAACCTACCAATAACAAAAAAAGCAATTTTGATATTGCAATTAGTATGAAGAGGCACAATGGCACATTAAAGTTCAAAACTTTACCATTCGGTTTGTTACTGAGATCGATCAGGTGGAGTTTGTAGGGAATCTTCTTCTCCTCTAACGTTAAGAGGACCCTTTGGGAAAATGGACCTAAAATCAAAACCAAACCCAAAAAATAACAATAATAAACAAAGTGATCAAAAACCAGAGACATATATAGTGAAAGAAGAAGAGAGAGAGAGAGTAAGGAATATACAGTCTCCGAGATGAGTTGGAGAACCAACAGCAGCCTTGACAGCAACCTCAAGAGCCATTTCCGACGAATAATGAAATGTAAGACAGACACAGAGGAGAGAAGAAGAAACCAGAAACCAACTATGTTTACTATCTGCTCCACGTACCTTTATTATATATACAGTTTTGCTGCTTTCATGTTTTTTAAATATTTTATAATTAAATATGCAGTAATAGCATTTCTAATTCAAAAGTATTAACATCTAAAATTTTAAAATCAAGTTTTTTTTTCATTTGTGTCTTATATAAAATTTTGGTATTAAAAATATAAAAAAATCTAAAAGTATGTTAAATTGAGCTAGTTTTTTAAGTTATATAATAATTTTAAGATATATATCATTATTAACACACTCTAGAAAAAAAAATAATAGAAGATAAAACTCTAAATAAAAACTCTTTTATCTTATTGATAAAAAAGAAATATTTTATATAAAAATAATAAAATCATAACAGAATACTCATTCTATCATAATTACTAATAATTCTTATATAATAATTATTTATTAATATATTCTAATAGAATTGTTAATAATTCTTATATAATAATTATTTATTAATATTATAGATTATTGAGATGTAAATCAAAAATTATAATGTGTGAGTTTTATAAAACATGCGAAAGGATTTTAAAGTAGGTGGGCACAATAGGATCTAGTTATTTTTATTTGAATAACATATTTTTACCTTTTGCTTACTCTTGTTTTTATGATTATTTTATTGAATTGTTTTAGTTTTATATGTTTAATACTGCTAACAGAAGGGTCAATCCAAATATTTTATGAGTCTTGGATGATACAAAAGATAAAGGTCTCTTGATATTTCAAAATTTAAATATACACTATATACCACACAAAAAAAATGAACACGTAATTCCACAAAAATAACATATTTTTCTACATCAACACAATTTTAAAACAAGTAAAGTATAATACTTATATTTTAAATTCTCTACAATATTATATATTTGTTAGATAGAGGTATACGAAAGATTATATATTTAATATTTATGACTTAACATATAAATAAAGTGTAAACATTATCTTAATTTTTTTTATAATAATTTCATATATTTATAAATATTTTTTATTTAAATTATTTTTAGAATTTTGAGTCTAAACTTATATTTTTCATAACAAATTATACAATTGAGAAGGTGAACCTAAAATATTAATATAGGTTGAAGAGATCCTTTATTAGAATAAGTCTATTTTTTTTCCTATTCCTATATTCAGTTATAACTTCGAAAGTTATAATGCTACAGTTTGGATTTTTTAATAATATAGAGAAACGTTTTTATAATATACATAATAGTGAATAATATATATTAGTTGTATATATATTTTATCGGATAAGTATGGGTGTAGTGTTTTCTTTTTTTTCAGTATGTGTACTTAATTTGAATAGCAAATTGTTTTTATACAAGATTTCGAAGTTTAATAAAATGTGTCTTGATAATTTGATTTTTATTTTTTTTTTGTGGGTGACACATAAAGGAGTGTTATGGTCCATAATAGTTAACTTTTTCATGAAATCAATTAATGTATTTTGTCATTTTTCAAAACTTTTTCTTCTGTGTATTATTTTTTATTTTTTAATGTTTATTTTCGTCACATGCATGTATCATATATTTCAAAGGTACAGGACCACGTACATTGACTTTTTTTAGTACGTCGGTTTTATTTGATTTTAAAAGAAAAATCAAAACAAATAAAATGAATGAAATTCATTTGGGTGTCACTAAAAAATTTAATCTGAATTCAATTATCATCATTATAAATAATCTAAACATGTGTTTTTCGTTAATTTAAACATAAACTAAATGCTGGACATTATCTTATATTAGCTTATCCACGTGTGTTTTTAGCATTTTAGATAATATTTTACATGATAAATAATATTGCTATTCAAAATGGAAGAATGATTACAATATTATCATTTAAATTTGACCAAATACAATACAGTAATAGGATAACCATTCATTCTGGTATCTTTTATTATCTGAAACAATATATATAAACCAAAACAAAATTAATTACAGAGAAAAACTTTCACTTTATATTTTTTGTGGTGCATATATGTCTAGTCAATATCATGGTACCATGCATTAACGTTGTTAAAAGAGTGACACTGACAATTCATTAGTCAAAAAAAGATGAACATGGTCAGAAATTTTGGTCACATTCGTTACATTAGTCACATCTTCATTAAGATTCTCGTAACTCAAAATAACTCCATTTCACTTTATGGAAATTGATTTCATGTTTAGTGTGAACAATGTGAAAATCCCATCAACAAACTAGTTTGTAAAATCTATATAAAATATGAATTTCTCAAGACGAGGCACACCAAAATATAACCTTTTAATGACTTTTTTTTTTATTATCTTTATATATAATATAAGCAATATAATTCATTAATTCTGAGCATAACTATGGTAAATTTAATTTTTTAAAGTAAAGAGATTTGGCGTAAAAATTAAATCAATCATCTAATTTTCTTTTACCACATTATTGATCATGTCAATTATTTGAGTCAAGTAGAAATGTATTAAGTGGTACATAATTAATTATACAGTATTTTTAAATGTAAATTAACCAAAATTTGACGCTAAAGGAGATCATTTAAGTACTGATGTTTAATTTATATATAAGGAGAACATCACCATTGCATGAACAAATTAATTTTTTTCCTTGAAATTAATGATATATTTATAAATTTTTCATTTCATTTTACACGTATTCCCATTATCTTTCACTTAATTTAAACAATTTCGTTTTTTATTATGATTCCCTTGCTTTCTTCTACTTTTTTATTCTTTTTCATTTATTCCATTTCATTTTTTATTATGAATCCCTTACTTTCTTCTACTTTTTATTCTTTTTCATCTATTCCATTATTTGGACTTTTCGTTTTAATTATCTTTATTTTTCTTTTCACATCCCCACTTCCATGTGAAGAAAGGTTTTTTAAAGATGGGAAACCAAAGATGGAAAACCAACCATTTAGACATGAAAACCAACCAGCAGTAGCAAAAGATAACATATGCAATTGCTCTTACCAAAACTATTTATAAATTTTTAAGTATCTTCAAAATCAATAAACTACAAATTTTGGAGAATCGATCCAAACATTAGTATAAAATAAATTTTTATATAAGATATTTAAGGTTAATTTGTTACGAAACGGTCAGATGGATGTGAATACAGAAAATATAGATTTACACACGTAAAAGTAATAAGTACTTCTTATATCAGACAAACTTACAATATTCATAAATGGGTATAAGAGGAAACGTTCAAAATTTAAGTCAAACTGAGCATTATCTCACGTAAATTTACTTGAACTATTTAATTAATTATGATTTAAAATCAAAACCTAAAATGTAGAGAGAAAAAAAATATATATATATATATAAGATAAATATTTCAATTAAAATTTCAATTCAAAGGATATAATCCACCATAAAAAAATGAATAAAGAAATAAAATAAAGCTAACTACATTTACATTTACATGATCTTTATTAGATAATAGATGTTGTTTATTGTTTTATTATTTATTGGAGGTTATTGGACAATGAAGATCATTAAAAATATGAGATATTTGGCATACATTATTATACAATAGTCATAAAAGTAAAATATACTTTATTAAATATTAAAACGTGTTATCATTGTATTCTAGTTAGTAATAAACGTCTAAATGAGTCTCTTTTATTTAATATCTAGTCATCTTTGAACAGACTTGTCTATTATATTGAGTGAGGAAACAATTTGTAAAAATTATTTCCATACAACTTTTAAATAAAGTAATTATTATATGTATTAAAAATTGTCTAATCTTAAGATATATAAATTGTATTGACCTTGTTATGTTTATTTTACCTTAAAATATTGATGTAAGACATAACTTTAAATTAATATAACAAAAATATATCTTTCTAAATACACTTATACTTGTCCTGGAAAATGTTAAAGTTATTCATAATAAGTTTTTCATTTCGTAGTTAGGTTTTATTTTAAACAAACAAAATCACATTATGATATAATATAATTGTAAATAAATATCAATGCAATAACTTATATTGAATGACAAATAATTAGTTATATAATTAACATAATTTATATAAATACAAACAAGAAAACTAATCTTTTAATATATAAAACTAAATAAAGTATTATTGGGAGTGAACCTTTGTGTTTTCAAATTTCTGGTTGAATTGAGGCTTAACAAATTCATATAATTTAGATTTGTCTTGATCCACTTAATTTATCCATATAACTAATACAATGAATTATAAGTTAAAATATAATTATAATAACGTAAATACATATACAACATAATATAACTTACATTACTTATAATTGTATGACTAAAATGTTAAACGTATACATCGTAACATAACTTACATGAACTTGTACTAAAATGTTAAACATATATAACATAATACTTACATTATAATATAATATCTTTTAAACAAATAAATATGTTAAACAAAAAGTTACCAAGTAAACATATTTTACAAGACACAACTTATTAAGGGAAGTTAACTTTTAGATGTTAGATAAAACTATCATATGTAAGATATTAAATTATATTTACAAAAAGGTTTAAAAAATATTCAAACACAATTTAACCTAATTACCGTGTTTTTCCTCCTTCTTATAATAACTACATTATTTATTGAATTGTTTTTTTTAATATAACTTAGTTTCTTTAATTTTCATCTATAACAAATATGCGTAAATTATTATTATAATAATTTAATTTTAAATATCTATAAATACCAACAAATTATTAATACTTGGTTATCAAAACCATAGGTTCCTCCTATTAGACCTGATGGCCCTAACAACTAAATGTAAAAAATTAAAGAGGTGTTTGGCTAAGTTATAAGGCTATCCATGCAAGTCGTGAAACATCACTAGAAATGCAATATACATGTACTTAAAAGGGATTTTTTTTGTTGCTGAAATAATTAAAGAAAGAATGTTTTTAATTTTTAAAATTTAAATTTAATTCATATATTCAAACTGATGAGTGGGTTTTTTTAATTTAACAAAATACATGTACTGATTTTTTAATACCGAAACATAATGTTAATTTATCACCTTTATCCGTAAGAGACTAAATTTATATGTTAAAAAACTTTACGAATTAATTTATAGATTTAAAAGTATAGAGACTAAAGCACAACTTCATAAGAAAATATAGTAATTAAAAACACATTTTTATAATAATTAATTTTTTTTCGAAATAATTTTATTTTTCAATTTTTTCTAATCTATTCTTATTGGAGTATTATAGTTTGTTGTATAATTATTTTGTAGATATTGTTACTGTGCTTGTTTTTTTTATACATGCAGTACCAAGTGTTTTTGTTCTTCTTTTCAATTAACATAAATATCAAAATGCTCTTTTTAGAATGCTAAAAACTTTTGAAAAATCCTTTTCGAAATACATTTTCTTACTTTTGTAATGCTCCGATTAATTTTTGAAAAGTCCTTTATAGAATAATCTTTCCCATAAGCTTTCGGAATACGTATTCCGAAGCACTCCTACAACTCCAAATACCAACAGGGTAGAATTGAGATTTTGAAATTTAATTGGGTGCAGGAAGCAATTGCCTAATTCAATTAAGACAAGTTATTCCTGCATCCTAATAGGTTCTTCCTACACCCTAATAAAAAAATTTCATACCACAAATGTCTTTTATGACAATCAGATGACACTTTCATCCGGTTGTTAATTTTTTTCAAATGACAACCGGATAGAGGTGCCATCCGGTTTTCATTTCCAAATCAAAATAATAACCTGATGAAACCCATCCGGTTCTCATAATCCAAATTGAAAAATTAATCCGTTTTTGATTTGGAATATGAGAACCGGATGGGTTTCATCCGGTTATCATTTTGATTTGGAAATGAGAACCGGATGACACTCCCATCCGGTATCCGGTTGTCATTTGAAAAAAAATTAACAATCGGATGAAGGTGCCATCCGATTATCATACAATAACATTTGTGGTATAAATTTTTTTTATTAGGGTGCAGGAAGAACTTGTCTTCAATTAATGTATTTTGGGTTTAAGCCCGTTTAACAGGCCCAATACGCAATTGAGAATCCGATAAAAATCTAAACCGGTATCTGTTCCCATTTCTCCTTCGTCTTACTCTGTATCTTCATCTTCATCTTTGTGTTCATCACCATGTCTTCTTTAACATTCACGGCAGAGGTAGCTTCCAGCTTCTTCGGCCTCGCTTACCGCAACCCCAAACCATTCACCCTCTCACTCCAAACCACTCTTCTCCCTCTCCTCCGCAGAACAAGCACTCGTTCCCTATCGCTAACCCACTCTCTCTCCGCGCCATTCCCTCTCAGACCCGCTCGCCGCTTCACAGTCGCCGCTACCACCGCTGCGCCGCCTCAATCCGAGGAGTCCGACGCTTCCACTGTCATCCCCCCCGACAATCGCATTCCGGCAACCATCATCACCGGCTTCCTCGGTTCCGGCAAGGTATCCGTCCTATTTCCCTCCTTTTCTTTCTCAGAATAAAATAACAGCTGAGCTGAACTCTTGAATGTCTTTAACCGAGCAGACGACGCTGCTGAACCATATTCTGACAGCGGAGCATGGAAAGCGCATTGCGGTTATTGAGAACGAGGTATTTGTGTAGTGGAGTTTGCTCATTTTTTATGGTTATGTGAATTTGAATGCGATTGTTTCGGTTAATGTGTTGCTTAGTGGAACGAACTTACACTTACACACTCTGTATTGTTTGTAGTTTGGTGAAATTGATATAGATGGTTCTTTGGTCGCGGCAAAAGCTGCTGGTGCTGAAGATATTATGATGCTGAACAATGGCTGTCTTTGCTGTACTGTGAGGGGTGACCTTGTTCGAATGATTTCCGAATTAGTTGCTAAGAAGAAAGGAAAATTTGACCACATTGTTATTGAGACTACAGGTGAGTGAGTAACTTCAGGTTTTGTGTGTGTATGTAATTGTTTTCGTGCTTTGCGTATTGTAGAATTGAAGTTTTGATCTGGTAGAGTTTATTCTCAAGGTGTCATGGACCTCCTTATTAGTTATTGCGATTGTGTATGATTGTACTTTGTTTCTGTTTTTGTTGTTTGTACTTTGCACTTCGACAGGTTTGGCGAATCCAGCACCAATAATCCAGACCTTTTATGCGGAAGAAAATATTTTTAATGAAGTCAAATTGGATGGCGTTGTCACTCTCGTTGATGCGAAGCATGCTGGTTTTCATCTTGACGAGGTTAAGCCAAAAGGTGTGGTCAATGAGGCTGTGGAACAGATTGCTTATGCGGATCGCATAATCGTAAATAAGGTATTGGCTAATTTATTTTTGTTGTGGAATGGCTTTAGTTTTGCAAAAATGAAACATTTAGATTATTTAAGGCGTATCAGTTTTGATTTGGCAACTGGCCAACCTACTAAAGGATAGAGTATTTTTATTGTAGTATGGGCAACCTTGTCTTTCCATATATTCAATGTGAAGTTATTAGTAGAATTCTACATTCCAGGTTATGAAATGAGATGAATATTATCTTTATGACTGAAATTGTAGGCTAATGATATTCTTGTCTATATTGCACCAGACTGACCTAGTTGGTGAACCAGACCTTGCTTCTTTGGTCCAGCGGATAAGGGTTGGTGTCTATCTCCTCCTATTGTATCTAAGAGTTCAGTTTTAGTTTTAATTTTAATTTTGTTTCATTATTTTGAGCCCCACATGAACTTGGCTTTGTCTTTAATTCAGAAAATAAACAGCTTGGCCAACTTAAAGCAGACAGAATATGGAAAAGTTAACTTGGATTATGTTCTTGGCATTGGGGGCTTTGATCTGGAGAGGTAGCTTTTTGGTCTTGTTTCCGATTTACTGGATTTGAATTGTTTAAGAAAATGGCAATCTAAATTTGGGCTCACTAGTTCTCTGCACAAGGAGTTTCTTGTTAATCATATGGTTCCTGCGTGACTATACACTCATATATAAACAATTATAATATATCCTAGTCTTTTATACTGAAATTATTTTTGTCTGTTTACTATTCCTTGTCCCTAATAATATATATCTTTGAGAACTATTTGTGTTATTATTATCCTTATTGGTGACAATGCTCACAGCAGTACTCTCATTCCTGTTGTTGCTTTGGTGCTATGTAATCCATAACCTTAAGTGGATATTTCAAATTTTCTGCTTAATATTATGATATCTTTCTAAATCTTGATATATAATTTGTATTTTCTTGATCTTCTACCAGGATTGAGAATTCCATTAATGATGAAGGTGCAAAAGAAGATCATGACCATAGCCATGACCACAAGCATGAGCACCATGACCACGGGCACGAGCACCATGAACATGATCATCACCATGACCACAAGCATGGTACCTGTTATTTTTATCTTGAGTTAGTTGTATACATGCCATTTATTCTTGTTTGTAGCACTAGTCGCAATGTACTGATGCTCAGGTCTTATCAGTCTTAGTGTGTAGATTTACTTGTTTGGATGCCTATATATATATTATTACTTCCTCTAGATTTGGCATTTGGATAGCGATCAGTTCCTAAGAAGTTGCTTCCTATTTCGTCATTCATAAGGACATGCTTGTGGAATATGTCATTTTAATTTTGTTGGGTATAATATCCATTTTGTTGTGTACAGAACACCACGATCACCACGATCATGATCATACTCACGATCCTGGTGTTTCATCCGTCAGCATAGTTTGTGAAGGAAGCTTAGACCTTGAGAAGGTTAGACATAGACGTATACTTAATGCTAAGTGTGTCAATTTCTATTTTCCATTTGGATGGCTGCGGAATGCCGTTCATTCTTTTATGTACATGTAAAAGGTCAATGTTGGTATTTGTCTTCTAAACGGCTATCTTTTTTAGGCTAACATGTGGCTTGGTAACTTGTTACTGGATCGGAGTGAAGACATTTATAGGATGAAGGGTCTTCTATCTGTTGAAGGAATGAATGAGAGATTTGTCTTTCAGGCAAGCTTAAATTCCTTTCCCGTGAAGGGGTTGCCTCATGGATATTGAGTCAACTCCTTAAATTTTCCACTCGGCTTCGTTATTACCCATCGACTCTGACAATTATCATTTAAGTTCAGTTTCGCTGAATTAAGCAATTTTATTTTATTTTTTAACAGGGAGTTCATGACATATTTCAAGGTTCACCTGAGAGGTTGTGGGGTCCGGATGAACCAAGGATAAACAAAATTGTGTTCATTGGGAAAAACTTGGATGCTAAGGAATTGGAAAAAGGATTCAAGGCTTGTTTACTATGATACTAAGAAACTCAATACAGTGCTTTGAAGTATCTATCTGTTGCCCGTTGATGCACATTGAAGATGAGTCTGTCTGTATACCATGTAGACCGTCCAGATATATAATATAGTGAAGAGTCTTTCTTGGTGCTTCAAATGTGACTGCATTTGTTTTAACTGATTTTACTTGGTTTTGTTTCATGAGCTTAAATTTTGTTAAGAAGAATAATCCGAGAACATTTAACTTGTACTGATCAAAGGAGGTTAATTTACGAAAAAGGTACATTTTTTTTAATTTATAAAAAATAGGTAAATTTTAATTTTTTTATGAAGATATAATATTCTACAACATTTTAACCACCATACCGAATTTCATTCACCAATCTATCAGGTGTAAACTAGCACCACACTATTGAGGTAGTGTCTGACTTGTCAGTCACACAAATAATAGCAATTTCAGCGTTTGTGGTATTGCATGAACCCCAACTAAACTTACATTGTCTTCCACCTCATTCTCACCCCTCTCCTTTAGCATGCAGCAACACCATGAGCACAATGTTTTCACTAGGAAAATCTTCTATTGTTGTTTAAATGGGTTTATCTTAGTTTTGTGGATCTTACAATGTTACTTAGGTTTATGTACTCTAATGGTACTTATCGTGTCGGCAACAAAAGTTATTAGTTATATAAGCAACGTCATATCATTTGTAAAATTTGTTGGACCACATACCCATTGCAAGTAACTCTATTATAAACAACTTGAGGAACTAACCATCTTCATGAGCTTCTGCGTTGTGAACCCAACAAGTAAAACTGTCATCATTTTATTATTATTTTTTACAAAAATATCGTAGATTCGCTGTAAACGTAATAATTAAATATGCAAAGATTGAAAGATATGATATTAAAATGTACGAAGAAAAACTGTGATGAAATTCGGAATGATGATAATTGAATAGTAAAATATTAAAATGTGCTTGGCATAAATTAAAATGATTCTGATTTTTCAGAAATTACATTAAAAAACTAATATAGTAAGATAATTAAATTATTTGTTTTATAAACACTTAAAGGTCAAATAGATTTGTAGTAGTATTTTTATACGCACTATTTAATAAACATGTAAATTCGGTCTTAATAATTATTATATTACTTTCGAAACAACAATGTTGATATATTAATTTTGATAATCTCATACTTAGTATATTCATTAAATATTAAGTATAAATAATACTGAAAAAAAAATCGAAGTACTATTCCAATAAGATTAATTTTAGAGTTGCAAAAATTTATTTAGCCCATCACTAAATAAATAAGGAGGATAAACGGATTTTTTATTAGATCCTTATAAAAAATTTATAAAAAATAACAATTTTTAGCAAAACTAAAGAAATGACAAAACACTTCCATGTCCTTTTTGTAAGAAAAGAAAAGAAAGGAGCACTGATATTATCATATATATTCAATTTAATATTTAGTAATAGCGATATAGAAGTGAAAGGAAGGGGAAGCTTACCCAAACCCCAAATAGGGTTTTTATTCCCGCTCTGCTCACTGAGACTGACGACGTTACGAGTGTATTCCATCTTCTTCACCCGTAACGACTCTGTTACTGTGAATGTTTAATTGAAACAAAAACCCTAAATTAAACCCTAACCACCCCACGCCATGTATCTCTACAGTCTCACTCTCCAGCGTCCCACCGGCATCATCTGTGCCATCAACGGCAGCTTCTCCGGCGGCAAGAGCCAGGAAATCGTCGTTGCCCGCGGCAAGGTCCTCGATCTCCTCCGTCCCGACGACAATGGCCGGATCCAAACCATCCTCTCCGTCGAAATCTTCGGCGCCATTCGCTCCCTCGCTCAGTTCCGCCTTATGGGCGCTCAGAAGGACTACATCGTCGTCGGCTCCGACTCCGGCCGCATCGTAATCCTCGAATACAACAAGGAGAAAAACGTATTCGACAAAGTTCACCAAGAAACCTTCGGAAAATCTGGTTGCCGCCGAATTGTCCCAGGTCAGTACCTCGCCATCGATCCAAAGGGTAGGGCAGTTATGATTGGCGCCTGCGAGAAGCAGAAGCTCGTTTATGTTTTGAATAGGGACACTGCTGCTAGGTTAACCATTTCTTCCCCTTTAGAGGCTCATAAGTCGCACACTTTAGTTTATTCAATCTGCGGTGTTGATTGTGGGTTTGAAAACCCTATTTTTGCTGCTATTGAATTGGACTACTCTGAGGCTGACCAGGATTCCACTGGTCAGGCGGCTTCTGAGGCTCAGAAGCATTTGACCTTTTATGAGCTTGATCTTGGGCTCAACCATGTTTCCCGGAAGTGGTCTGAGCAGGTTGATAATGGGGCCAATTTGCTTGTTACTGTTCCTGGTGGTGGAGATGGCCCCAGTGGGGTGCTTGTTTGTGCTGAAAATTTTGTTATTTATAAGAATCAGGGTCATCCGGATGTTAGGGCTGTGATTCCGCGGCGGGACGACTTGCCAGCTGAGCGTGGCGTGCTTATTGTCTCCGCTGCCATGCATAAACTGAAGAGCATGTTCTTCTTCCTCCTGCAGACGGAGTATGGGGATATTTTTAAGGTCACGTTGGAACACAATAATGACCGTGTATCCGAATTGAAGATTAAATATTTTGATACTATTCCTGTTACTGCTTCGATGTGTGTGCTGAAGTCAGGGTTCTTGTTTGCTGCCTCAGAGTTTGGGAACCATGCTTTGTATCAATTTAAGTCTATAGGGGATGAGGATGATGTGGAGGCATCATCTGCCACGCTAATGGAAACCGAGGAAGGTTTTCAGCCTGTGTTTTTCCAGCCCAGAAGGCTGAAAAACCTTGTCAGGATTGACCAGGTTGAGAGTTTAATGCCAATAATGGATATGAAGGTCAGTAATCTCTTTGAAGAGGAAACTCCTCAGATTTTTACTCTCTGTGGACGGGGTCCTAGGTCGTCTTTGAGGATTTTGAGAACTGGTTTAGCGGTTAGTGAGATGGCTGTATCCAAGCTTCCTGGTGTACCAAGTGCTGTTTGGACGGTGAAGAAGAATGTTATTGATGAGTTTGATGCTTACATTGTTGTGTCATTCACGAACGCTACTCTTGTGCTTTCCATTGGTGAGACAGTTGAAGAAGTTAGTGACAGTGGGTTTCTTGACACTACTCCCTCCCTTGCTGTTTCTTTGATAGGAGATGATTCTCTCATGCAGGTTCACCCAAATGGTATCAGGCATATCAGGGAGGATGGCCGTATTAATGAATGGAGAACACCTGGAAAGAGGACAATCTCAAAAGTTGGATCAAATAGACTTCAAGTGGTTATTGCACTCAGTGGAGGGGAGCTTATATATTTTGAAGTAGATGTAACTGGTCAGTTGATGGAGGTGGAGAAGCATGAAATGTCTGGAGATGTTGCTTGTTTAGACATTGCTCCAGTACCCGAAGGCAGACAAAGATCTCGATTTCTTGCAGTTGGCTCATATGACAAGACCATCCGCATCTTATCACTGGATCCTGATGATTGTATGCAAGCACTAAGTGTTCAGAGTGTTTCTTCAGCTCCAGAATCTCTACTTTTTCTTGAAGTTCAAGCTTCTGTAGGTGGTGAGGATGGTGCAGATCATCCTGCTAGCCTTTTCTTGAATGCTGGGTTACAGAATGGTGTGTTGTTTAGAACTGTCGTAGATATGGTTACAGGTCAGCTTTCTGATTCTCGTTCTCGGTTCTTAGGATTGAGAGCCCCCAAGCTGTTTCCCATCATTGTGAGAGGCAAGCGGGCTATGCTTTGTTTGTCTAGTCGACCCTGGCTTGGTTACATTCACCAAGGACATTTCCTTTTAACACCCCTTTCATATGAAACCCTTGAATATGCTGCTTCATTTTCATCTGACCAGTGTGTGGAAGGTGTAGTTGCTGTTGCTGGGGAGGCCTTGAGAATTTTTACCATTGAAAGGTTAGGAGAAACATTTAATGAAACTGTAATTCCATTAAGGTACACACCAAGGAAATTTGTGCTGCAACCCAAACGAAAACTCCTGGTGATGATTGAGAGTGATCAGGGAGCATTAACTGCAGAAGAGCGTGAAGCTGCTAGGAAAGAGTGTTTCGAGGCTGCTCAAGCCGGGGAGAATGGTACTGGAAGTGCAGACCAAATGGAGAATGGTGGTGATGATGAAGATAAAGATGATCCCCTCTCAGATGAGCACTATGGTTATCCAAAAGCTGAATCAGATAAGTGGGTTTCATGCATCAGAGTTCTTGATCCAAGGACAGGAAATACAACTTGTCTTTTGGAGCTTCAGGAGAATGAGGCTGCTTTCAGCATTTGCACTGTAAATTTCCATGATAAGGAATATGGAACCCTTTTAGCTGTTGGGACGGCAAAGGGACTGCAATTTTTGCCCAAAAGGAGTGTAACTGCAGGATTTATTCATATTTATAGGTTTGTAGAGGATGGAAGATCTCTTGAACTTCTTCACAAAACACAGGTTGAAGGTGTTCCTCTTGCTTTATGTCAGTTTCAAGGAAGATTACTTGCAGGGATAGGACCTGTGCTCAGGCTATATGATTTGGGAAAAAGACGTCTGTTAAGAAAATGTGAGAATAAGCTATTCCCCAACACAATTGTCTCTATTCAGGCATATCGCGATCGGATTTATGTTGGTGATGTCCAAGAGGTATGTTCTATGTTATATCCATACATAGCTTATGTGCGTACTGGTTTCTCATGTGGAACCATAGAAGTAATTCAATCACTACTAATTGGCATCTTATTTTATGCATTAATCATGATGGATGCATTAACCCATAGCTGTCGAATATCTGTATTTGTGACCTGAGCATTCTGGTATTTATTTTTTTGGTAGCATTTGATTTATATCACTATGGATTCTGACATTAATTTGTCTGTGTGCTGCAAAATGCAATGTTCCACTGATTTGGTTTTTATACAAAGCTTCAGTGGATATTACTCTATTAAGGAAAGACATGACTAAGGCTTTTATGTTGTGAATTTATTCTCTCTTAATTTTGCAAATAGACAGTGTGCTTTTTCTTGGATCCAATGTGCTGCTGCACCGCATGTTTCAATTCACTGAATAAAATCTTCAGTTAAATTGTGTTTTTTTCTTTCTTCTCTCCAGTCTTTCCATTACTGCAAATATAGGCGGGACGAAAACCAACTCTACATATTTGCCGATGATTGTGTTCCAAGGTGGCTTACTGCATCGTACCACATAGATTTTGACACCATGGCAGGTGCAGACAAGTTTGGAAATATCTATTTTGTGCGGCTGCCACAGGATGTTTCAGATGAGATAGAAGAAGATCCTACTGGTGGTAGGATCAAGTGGGAGCAGGGAAAGCTGAATGGAGCTCCCAATAAGGTGGAAGAAATTGTACAGTTTCATGTTGGTGATGTGGTCACATGCTTGCAAAAGGCTTCTCTTATACCCGGTGGTGGAGAGTGCATTGTATTTGGAACAGTTATGGGAAGTATTGGGGCACTGCATGCCTTTACTTCACGAGATGATGTCGACTTCTTTTCTCATTTGGAGATGCACATGAGGCAGGATCACCCACCTCTGTGTGGAAGAGACCACATGGCATATAGATCTGCATATTTTCCTGTTAAGGTATACCTAATCAATATTATGCTGTTTATCGTTTTTATGAAATTGTTGGAAAGTGTTTTCTGCAATCTGTGGGATAAGAGTATCGTCCCTGTCTATATTTGTTTATTGTGTTTTTTGGCTGCGCATTAACTTTTGACAAATTTCTGATAGTCGTATTTTATTGTGTAGGATGTTATTGATGGGGATCTATGCGAGCAGTTCCCAACATTGCCAATGGATTTGCAGAGAAAAATTGCTGATGAATTGGACAGAACCCCTGGAGAGATACTGAAGAAACTTGAGGAAGTGAGAAATAAGATTATTTAAGAAATGGTTGCATGAAAGGTACGATTCCCTATTTTTATCTATTTGGGTCCTAACTGTTCTACGGTTGTTGTTATAGTAGATCTATAACCAATACTTGAGATTTAATTTTATTTTGGATGGATAATTCCAACATTGTGTCCACTCTCAACATGAGGATCTGTCCCCCTATCCATCTTCATGCAGATCGTATAATAAAGAGTTTAGATATCCTCAATAGAGAATGAAATATTACTGTTACACATGTTTACGAGAAACTAACCTCTTCAATGGGACTACCCTCCAACCCCTCGTCTCGACTATTTCCTTTTAAAGGATAGTCTTGGCTGAGGATTGTTTTCTTTATTTTCTATTGAATAAAAAATAAAAGGGAATTCTTCACTTGTCCAAGATTTTTGTTGTTTGATATTTCCCGAGGCAGTTGCTAAACAGGGTAATCAAAGAGGTCATCTACCTTTTTCTCCCCTTTAGAGATTTGGATCTTCAATTATGTGGTAGCTAAGTAGAAACCCCCACTTAGTAGTAGTTATTTGATTGGTTGATAATTATTGATGAGAGGAAAATAGAGGAAACTACATATTTTATTCTTTAGATTAGAACCCATGTTATAGGTGTTGTTTAAACATATCCCTGTGTTCCAATTAAACTACTTCCATCTGTTGCCATATGGGTCTTGCCTGAGATGATGACAATGATAATTAATCTTGAATAATTTTTCAGTTGCTCTACTGTTACTCAGTTTTGATTTGATGAATGTCTTGTGCTGTGTTTTGGTGTTGCAAGCAGGTCATAGTGGAAATGTGTTTTTCTAGTAGGTCATTTGCCCGCCGCAGCTATTTCAAATACTAACCAAGTGAAGTAAGCTTGTGTATCTCATTAATACGGGAAAGGTGATTTCTTGTCCTGTTTAATTCAAGGGGGATGAACCTGACGATAACTCTACGCGGTATTGGAGTCAAACCCACAAGCCTCAGTTGGCTATTTTATGTTGTAATTAGTCGTAGTTAACTGTTATCACGCTTTGTGGATGTGATAACGTGCCACATAACTTTCTATCTACGACTCACTCAGCAACCTGTCTTGTACTAGATGAGATGTTTCATTTAACGGGATTTGAAAGTTAGTGTAGAATATCACTGCTTTACCATTTCAACGAAAAGTTGGTTCTAGTTCTAGTTTTCCAAAATTGAACACCATTGCATTTAATGTACCTATTAAAATTCATCCTCAAACATTATGCATCTAAGGAATGATTAGAGAAATATTTATTTTATTTTATTGTTGAGCAACTGTGTAGTGGTAACCATTTGGGGTTCTGGTGTTGAATTTGTGGTGCCTGGGTTTTCCACGGTTTGTTGTTGGCTGTTGATTATCGTTAAACTGAATCCGAAGCCATTCTTTCCTTTTCAGATTTTGGTAGTTCTCACAGTAATTGAAAGGTGCATATCTCGCAATGGTTTTTGCTAAGTAGGGTTACGAAAGCTTTTGTGATCTTATATTCTGATTAAATTAGTTTTGAAGAGAAAAAAAAAAAAAAAACTTATTTAATTTTTGATTTTTAAAAGTAAATTATTTTTTTTTTTATTAAATTAAATATTTTTTTTTATTTTATTTATTTTAATAGTTTTTTTTTTTTTTTTCTCATCAAAACAAAATTAATCAAAATAAAAAATCACAAAAGCTTTCGTAACCCTACTTAGCAAAAACCATTGCGAGATATGCACCTTTCAATTACTGTGAGAACTACCAAAATCTG
>Ga0099824_1000831_pt1 | contig 40473 bp, 22 predicted proteins | sample SiratrowhiteBW_FD_76837 | JGI IMG/M metagenome (GOLD analysis project Ga0099824, IMG submission 76837) | Root nodule microbial communities of legume samples collected from California, USA - Siratro white BW | ecosystem: Host-associated > Plants > Roots > Nodule | place: USA: California... | reverse complement strand
TTATAAAACATAAATCAAACATTCAACATATAGTTAAACATTCTCCAAAAACATATATCAAACATTCTCCCAAAACATTCTAATTTGAACAAGCATTCTAATGATATAGATAAACATTCAACATATGTTGTTCTTCCATTTCAAAGAAGATAAAAACTCACCTCTTGTAGCGTAGTGGTGATGCCAAAACCGAACCCGCAGTGGTGATGCCAAAACCAACAACACAAACAAACCTAAATGAATCCTACCAAAACGAACCCTACCAAAACCACAAAGCACAAACAAATGCTCAATACAATAACAATATCAGTAAAAGCAAAAGAAAATGGAAGAGAAAGAATGGCGCACAGCTTCAAACCAAACAAAGCACAAACGGACTTGAAATCGAAAATAGAACCGTTCAAACCGAAGCACTCGAAAATGCGAACAAGGGGAAGCAAAATGGAGTAGAATGAGGTGCAAATGGAGGTCGAAAACTGTAGGAGAAGACGCCGGAACAGTGCCTGGAAGAGTTCGCGCACAGCGGAGAAGAAGAAAAGTGAAGAAAAAAAGGCGCGTTTGATATAAAATAGATGCACCACGTCGGTTCTGGGCCTCCCAACCGACGTGGTGCATGCCCTGAAATTTAAAAAAAAATTACTGTTAACACACCACTTCGGTTACGAAGCCCAGAATCGACGTGGTGTATGCCCTAATTTTACCCCCTTTCCCCAATTTTCCCTAATTTTGTCAAACAGAATGTACCACGTTGGTTATGAGTCCTTAGCCGACGTAGTAGAGAAAAATACCACGTCGCTTATGGCCTGTTAACCGACGTGGGATTCACACGCCCCTTACATCTTTTAAAAATTTGAATTTTTTTTTATAAATAGGTCAATGACGGTTTTTTGTTCCAACCGACGTAGGATTGTTCATCTATTTACAAAAATGTCACCGCGTTTTTGACTATGTCGTTTACCTCTTTAACCGTCATAAAAAGTAGACGTTAAAGCCTATTTTTCTACTAGTGAATAAATTGTTATATAAATATAATAGACTTTTTGTCTGGTACTCCTTTGTTGTTCTAACAACACTAATTTTAGCATATAAACTCAAAATGTTAAGAATGATGTGTTAAAATGATTTTTAGAATACGTTCTTGAGCAAATTTATGTTAGACATCTTACGTTTTACTGTCTTATATTGAACATATATAATATATTTATGGTTTAGTACATCTAGTGTCTTTTTCCAAGATTTCATGTAGACATCGTCATGCGATTGTCTTTGTATATAGTCTCATAAGTCTATCTCATGAAGACACACTTCTAACACTTTTTACATATTTGAGTTTTAGAAAACAAGTTTTATATTCAAGCTTTTGTAACACTTTGCTTAAAGTTAATATGTATTTTTGTCTAATTTCTAAAATCTTTGTCATCATTAAACTACATTTTCATATTATGTATTTTTGTCTAATTTCTAAGATCTTTGTCATCATTAAACTACATTTTCATATTATTTATTATCATCGAAACATAAATATCTTAGGGCATCACATATAAATAAGACTTGTATCTTATCATGTCTCAACAACACAATGACTAGAAAAAAAGTGACTAAAAAGAAGAAAGTAAAAAGGCTCAAACAAAAAAGCGAATTACATGAACGATTAAGAATGAATTACATTCAGGAGTCAATTTACACACCTTCAAGTTAATTAAACTCATGTAATATAAAGGAGATACTACCGTAACTAAGAGCATAATAAAATAAAATAAAAAATCTAACCAAGTAACTAAACAATCATCTAGTAATAGGTTTGAACAAACGCTAACACTTAAGAAAATAGACAATGTTACAATTTCTATCAAACACATTAACTAGATAATTTACCAAAGAGAAAAAAAGACAAGATAAAATTCAACAAATATAATTAGAAAAAAACATTTTAAAGGAAATATGACGATTTATTTGAACTAAAATACACAAGAATTTAAAGATAATAATATGCTACTAATATTAATTAATATAGTTTAATTTAAATTTGAAAATAATAATAATAATGCCTTTAGTCCAAGAAAAAATTCTAAATTTTAGTTCTTGCTCTTACTTCTAAATTTTAAAACCAATGATTTTCGTCAATTTTTTAAACTTTCTAACTTTTCCCTCCCTATAATTCTAACTTTTCCCTCCCTATAAGGGTCCAAAGTTTTGTTGTTTAAAAAGAGAATAGAACTAAAATCAATGATTTAAAAGTTGGGACCAAAATTTTAGAAAATCTGCAGGAACTAAAATATCATTAACCAATAGTGATTCTTATAGTTTAAAATGAAATTATTTAATTTCAATTTGAACATGTAGAAATTAATATACATGTAATAACAAAATTTATATTTGACAAAAAGTAGAATCTTCAAAAATAATCTGTCTCAAATTATGTAGAGATCACCACCATGTAAGTAGTGGCCAGAGATAGAAAATAAAAGAGTGAGTTGATTGAGAGAAGAAACACGTAGCAAAAAATGGATCTCACTCATCTAAGCTATCCATGTTTAGCTATTGTTCTAAAAAAAACCTTTTATAACATATCTAAACTATCTAAAGTGAACAATTTACCTCAGAATAAAATAAATAATCTTAATCAATAATAAGAAGATCAGTAATTGATATGTCATATAAAAGTACAGAGCAGATAATACATGTGGTAGTTAACTTTGTTTATTTCAGAAGAGTCAAATCCAAATCCAACACATGTAAGGCAAATGAATAACATCCATAATAAAGGTCTCGATTTTCCGAAAGAGAGGTTACCCCTTTGTCATTACAGAAATCAAAAGAAAACACAGGAAAGAACAAGGGAAATTCTACTTAGCAAAAACATACAATATATCGTTCCCTGCCATTTTGATCCTCTAATTGGAGAGTACAACTTTTATAGTCTTGTCAGGAATTGTGCTATGGCAGCAATGATAGCAAGAGGATTCTCCAAATGAGCAGCATGACCAGAGTTGGGAATCTCAACAACCTCATGTATAGCATTCCCATTTTCATGCTTACTCCCCAAGCCAGAGCACAACGCTTTCATCATTTTCTGAGCAATATTTCTAAATTTTATATCCTTTTCTCCATGAATGATAACAAGAGGTACTTTACAATTTGGCAAATCTTCCCACATTGACCTGCTCTCTCAGGTAATGAGAAATTGTTAGTTAAATGATGACCGTATCACTCAAATATATAAATTAAGTGGTGCACATAATACAAATTACTGATAGAATTTAGCAATTAGGAGAAAATGATTTTATTCATCACATCACAGTAACCAATACAATGTTTATATATACAGTGTAAGTGGTGATGAAGGCAAGGACCGCATGCACAGCTAACAGCTGTAACAGAAAAATATTTACAGCTATAATACAAATCAAAACAAATTAAAGGAAATCATAATGGCTTGCCTTATACACTAACAGTCCCCCTCAAACTCAAGATTATTGAAAATAGTCAATAACATTGAGTTTGTCACGCAACAGAGAAAACCGAGAAAACCTAGAAGAGGAAGTCTAAATGGAGATACACCCACCCAATATTTGAGTCTCAATGAAGAAAATGATTGTGCTTTATTTTAGACCACTGACCACAATTTTCTGGCTTTTTTTTCTGCCAACCGTCTGTTCATGCATTCAAACACAGCTCTTCATTCTCAGTTTTGTTCTATGATATGTTATTTTTTTTATTAATTCCATCATCATATCCAGATGGAGGGTACATTTTGAATGGTGGTCGCACATGTATAAACTATGATGTATATACTACACTTTTCATGTTTTTATTAATTTCTCTGTACCAAATTAATTTAACAAAATTTAAGACATTAGGTCTATGAATATGGTTTGGTTGCTCTAAACATCCTATAGATATTCAACTGGATGGGGAAGAAGACACTAATAGAGATAAATGAAGCAAAGGAAGCTTAATTTGCTTACAGATGCCTTCCTATGCTTAATCCAGACAACATCCGTGCAAGACTCTGCACATCATCATGCTGCAAGCGACTAGCAATGATTCGATTGGAATGGGGATGACTTCTTAAGCTGTTTGATGATACAAAAGTTGACTGAGATACTAATAGAAGGATTACATCATAATAGGATCAACATAAATCCCACATAGTCTAAAGATTAGAACAAACAGGTTACCTTTTCCACAGCTCTCCAGCATACCAGGAACTGACAAAAAGTTGTAAACCATGTGTAATAACTGTGCATGCTCTAGAATCATCTTTAGCCGCACGAATTTTTCTTGATAATTCATCATTTAATCCAGGGCTTCCAGATATTAATATGGCACCCTTTATCTGCATCATATATGCTCAAATTGTTTACCAACAGTCATGAAAACATCAAAACGAAGCAATAACATTGAATATAACCACTATACCTTGGTGCCAAATTTGAGAGCCATAAACAATGCAATCCTGGCGCCCATTGAATACCCGACTAGTGTAATTTTTTCTGGAGCTATGTGGTGAATTAATTTATACAATATATCAGCAATTGTCTCCAGTGACAGCCATGGTTCCTCACCAACACCCTCTAAGCCATGTAGTACTGATTTTCCATGACCAGGAAGGTCAACAGAAATGCACTTTGCTGATCCAGAAAAGGTCCTCATGATATTAATCCAGTCTTCACCAGTTCCAAGAAATCCATGAAGAAATACCAGCACGTTATCCTACATTTGCTAAATAAACTAAATCAGATCTATATCAGGGAGTCAAATTTTACTTTCATGAAAATAGATACAAAGATGGAGCATGTTACCCATATATACAATAGATTTGCTTGTAAAGTCATGGAGACTACATCCAAAATCTAGCCATACTACTCTTCGTTACATTAATTAAAGCATTGGGTTTCTGTACTTACATTTGTTATATGGCCAGTCTCACGAACTTCAAAAGAACAAGATACATTGTTAAGCTCTACTCTACGTTGGTACCGGCGAACTTGCTCCTTAACAATAACATATGAGACAACTTTCTTGTTGACTTGAAAATCACGTACCAATTGACTAGCACTTGCCACAGACGCTTCAACAAAACCACTTTGTGGATTACGACAAATAAAAAGAGGATTTGGTGTTACATCTTCCTTAAGCCAACGGTAGGTTCCAAGACCATGTGCTACAGTAGATGCTGGCACATTATCTAAAACTTTGAATTTACCTAAACTCATAATTTCAAGATAACTAGAAAACTGAGTATATGCAGAAAGACTAAGACTGCTTTCAAATGCAGCACTTACAACGACCATCTTCCCCATATGGTAGGCCCATTGAGCAATTAATGCTGCATTCTCAAATCCACCAACAACACTTGGTTTAATAACCTGAAAATTCATTACAAAATTCTTAATAAATCAAAGAGTTATCATTTTATATTGACAAGGTCATATAAACTATTTTGCAATTCCGATAAGAATTAATAAAGTGTTTCATCTAATCAAGATACCTATCCAATTGGAGTCAATGATTGACATATAGACATAAAAAGAAAATGTCACAACTCTAGCTTGTTTTAGAGTAAAACTTTATTTTCTCCATTGACAATCATCAGAAGGAATTACACATAGGGCTGAAAAATAGGAAATTAAATAAATCTGAAATTTCCTCAATTAACAGCTTTCTAGGCTAGAAAGAAGGAAAAATATCTCAATTATAAAATCTGATATAATAATTTCAGATCTTTCCTACAATCAAGAACAGTGGATATTCCTCCTAAAAACAATTATATCATAATTTAATGCAGTCCTACCAGACCTCAATAATAATTATGTATTTTTTCTAGTTTGTTCTAATCCTATAGCTTGAATAAAATGGAAAAGAGTATTGCACACATGTTGTAAATAATAAAATATCTTCGGAGTTCCAAAAGTGTATTGTACTTTCTTTATTTCCCTATTTCTCACAATTTCCTTTTTTTCTGTTATAGGGACAACTTTCCTCAATAATAGAAAGATGGGAAAATGTAAGTAGTGTGGCAGAAATTAATAAAAGATAGTCCTCTTTCAACTATACCATAGCAGAACCATATAAATAGGATAAAATTCTCTCAATTCCTTAGAAAAGTAATATTGCAATTTGTTAATATAATTATATTTTTTATTTTGTGCAGACACAATAATAATACCTAAATGATTTAAACCTAGTCTGCCCTTAATAATATTACAGAAATTCTCTTTTACTTACAACAGCAGCTATTGCTGGATGAGTAAACTTCACTAGCTTTTCCAAGGGATTTTCATGCATGTTATCTATGGTTTCATCTAGGGCAATAGATAAGCCACTTTCTTCACAAAACTTGAGAATATTATCTTCATCCTGAACAGGCTCCTGTAAATGGAATATTTTAATCAAGTTATAAACAAACATGCACCAACCTATAAATTGGTGGAAACCATATAAAGAAAAGCTGAAGAGTGAATGCATAAACTACAAAAAATGTCCTATTTTCTTAGTCTACCTCAATATACTGTAGGCTACAATCCTTAACCAAAGAGCTGAATTTCATAGCTTCTTCATAAGTCCAGTTTCGATTAGCATCTGCACGGATGATAATCCGGCAACCAATTTTCTTTCTCACTTCTTGTATTATTGCTGCATCAAGCATTGGATCACCCCTGCGAGCTACCTGCAAAGCAAGAGCATTATAAACCATTTTCCTTCTCTAGACACCCTAACAGTTGGTCTATATAAAACATAGTTGAGGGCTAATATGTGTAAGCAGCTGAAACTAAAGAATGAACACTAGATCACCTTCAGCTTAATAGCAGAAAACCCTTCCTCAATTAGTTTGGCGGCAACATTAGCAACTTCAGTTGGAGATCCATTTGAATCAATTAACGCACAAATCTGAACATTTGATGACCTTTCACATTTGTTGTTCCCATTTTTTGAGGGATGAAGTATGCTCAGCATGTTGGAGCCTTTTGCATCAGCAATGGCATTGAGGATAGCCATTTCCAAACCACATCTGACACTTGGAAAAATAGAAGATGGCTGCATCACAACAACAGCAATATGTTAAACTGTTAGTCACAAATTGGTATCTTAATGTAATGAAAGAAGTTCCCCTATCATTTTAGCTGAAAGGTTACAAGGAACTATATGGAAAGATTTGTATCTTTATTCTATAATCAAACTCTTCATACAAAATTACTTTGTTAGAGAAGAATTTGATACAACATGAAGAAACTCATCAACAAAACATCTAAAATTTTAGGTGTAACTCCAATAGTGGTTTTTATTTGTACAATATCTCCAGCCCTTGCCTAAATAACATAGATTAGACAGCTTACCACGATGCCCAACTCATTCCATATCCAATATGAAAATGAACCCTTCAATAGAGAGAGGAAGCAACTAACATCAACATGTTCCATAGCATGGATAAGAAACCTAAGTTGATATTCAGCATCTACCAGATTTTCCCTGTGGATCTCAATAGGTGCAACCTGTTTGGTGCCAATAACACATGACAAAGTAGTTCAAGAAAGTTTATGATAAATTAAGAAAATTGAAAAAGGAAATAGATAAAACAACAATAAAATGGAGGCGTGGAAACAATTGAAAATTGAGGACCCCACAAACCACTAATTTGGTTAACACAGATCAGGTTCAATTGTGGATAACAGGCACTCTTGACCTGAGTAAACCACATGGTTAATCGATTTTGCAATTGTAGATTTTAATGTACTCTAATCATTGTGTAACTTACCCAACAAAACTTAATAAAAATAAATATAAATTGTTTGTCATCCTATGTCCCACCAACTAAAGAATCTACAAGAATGTATTATAGATGTTGAAGATCTCACATCGATTAGAGATAAAGCCTTTCAATATTATATAAATAGATACAAACCTCACCTTACAAGCCGGTTTTGTAAAGTTGAATTAAACTTAAAGTCCACTTCTTAAGAACAGATATCGTATCAACTAAGAATTCACTGTATTCACTTTCATTTCAATGTAGTTACATCCTGTTTTAGTAGTTACAAGTCAGTTTTTTTGTTTTGGTTAGTTACAAGTTAGTAACAGATGGTTATAGCACCAACTCTACAGTGAGTCACACTTATAGCTAAATGTAGCTATATATGTTCTAATCAGTCAATGTTGAATCACAGTTTTTAGTTCTCACTCTTTTCCATATCTGTCATTTATCTCTCATTTCTAATACAAAGATCCTCCATCACAAATGGCTATGCTATTATTCTTTAGTTTGTATAGCAACAACTAAATATGTTAGTAAACAACATATTCCATTTTCGAAGAAGATGCATTGCAGCTTTGGAAAGAGAATAATAACTAGACTAATTATCTCTCTTGTAAATAGAACTTTTTTTTTTTTTTTTTCTATAATACATATGCATACAAAGGCATAATTTTGCCTAGTGTACTTTTGAATGAAGCAATTTCAGTCACATATTTTCTGCTTTCTTAAACATATGTCAATGTAACTGTGGATTAATACATCTCCACTCGTGCTGAAATCTATGCAATGTCTGAATCCCCGCCCTTTGTTCTTTGACATGGCAGCATGCCTCAAATATATTTAAAATAAGAAAACAATACAGGTGGGAGGACCACACCAAAATGTATGATAATCGGTAATGGTTCTCCAAGTGCTCACACACAAAGTCAGGATAAAATGAATAGAAATAGCAGCAGAATAGGGAAGAAATAAATAAATAAGACCAAAGGACGAATGGGAAGTAGACTTTAAGCCTAACTCAATCTTACAAAACTGGCTTGTAAGATGAGGTTTGCACCTATTTATAAATTATTGAAAGACCTCATCTATAGTCGATGTGGGATCTCCAACAAAAAAAAAAAAAATTACAAGAGATGATATAACATTAAATCAATACCAACCTCACCATAACCAACACTTCCATCTTCAAGCTCTAAAGATAGAATAAATCCTTCTTTATAGAATTCTTTACAGCTATCACCCACAAATGCTGATGTTGGTGGAGCTTCAAGTGCAATTCTGCCACAGCACCATTTCATCCAATCCAAGGAAAAGAATTAATAGAAAGGAACATTAAAATAAATTAGCCATGACAATTTGTGTGATGGGAAAACTCACCTATATTTAGAACATTGTATTTTACGAATTTTGTATAAACAAAACTCACGTATAGAGCCTTCATTGAAAGCCCACGAGAGATAACTCATGGTGTGTTGAACAGTTTGGAGTGTGAATTTTTTCAAAATGCTGAATCAAGATATAAAGCTGTCGGCAAAGAGTTGACAATCCATTAAGTCAAAATATTAAATAACCAAATGCCTATATAAACCTGTGGAAACTGGCATTAGCATCAATGGAACTCTCAATTTCAATCATACAGTCCATTTGCTCCTGTTGAGCTACACACAAAGCTTCTTTAAGTTCTTCCTTTGTCATCACATGTAAATGTTTGATACTGCAAATGTATTAATTTTTCCTTAGCAAAAAAGGTAGCATTGGTAAACCAGAGACTGAATATTGTGTGTGTAGATAGATAGATTATAACATTTATGCTTGTAAGAGAGAACCAACCCATACAACTAAGCACTCTAGGTCTAGTCATCGATTCAACTGTATATAGCATAGCTTTTACTTTCTTCTGTTTAGAATTCGGCTTCCTTTCAATCAGTTGATATTGACATATAGTTACCTTATGCCTTTACTAACCCTCTATCAACATAGGATCAGCTCATAGTATTATTCAATTTTCACATTTCAATAAAACTGAGAATGCTCTATATATATTAGATATTTTTTCGTATCTTCTTTGCTTTAAAAAAACTTTAATACCTTAAGAGTGATGAACTAATTACACAATCCTTTTTGTCTCACTGAAAAAATACATTGGAACTACACAAATTTTCACTGCGTCAAGATGGAAGCATCAATCAAAAAATACAAAATTAGGCTTGTTCCAAAGGGATTGTGACGGTTAAACCAATGACACCTCTGAAGGCATCCCGAGTTCCAAAATTAAACATAGCTCCCCTACAAAAGGCACCTGCATTATAGAAATATGCATAACTTCCCACCTTCCATAGTTAGTTTGATCCTAGAAAACAATTAAATTCTATAACAAAAGCGTCACTTCCACCTAAGATTAGTAAACCATCCTGCAAAACCAGCACCCATATTGGAATTCTCCTACTCAAATGGCCCCATGTTTAATTTCTACCTAACCAAATGGAGAGCCGAAACTCATCAACCTTTGCAGTAAATTCACAACAATTTCATCAACAGTACTGCATTTTTATCATCCCAAACACATGTGCCAACCAACTTCGAGAAAGCACGTATACCAGCCAAGATAACTCACGAAGTAGCTTCACACCTTATCAACCCCAACAACTAGACTGTAGATTAATAAAAAGCAGTGGATGCCCTTGCCAATCGTAGAAGAAGAAAGCTGATTGTGTGACCTTAGGTTTAATCCAACCCCAGGATCTGAACTTAACTAAATTCAAAACATTTTCCACAAAATAAGTTATTTTCATGAATTTGAATTTTGTAACTTTTTAGATTTTTTTTTCCCAATCCCTTACAGCTTCATACATACTCTTTCTTATGTACAATTTTTTTTTTTTTTTTTTCGCATGCAATAAAAAATTAATTATCTTAAAACTACTTTTCAGCACATTTACCTAAAGAAAAACAAATTATGATTATAATCGACTATAACAATGATTGATTATTGAAGTTGTCCCAAACACACCTTTAAATTAGATATGGCACAAATTAAACTAAAATATCAATGATAAAAAACATTTTCCACACAATTCATGCCCAAAGTTAAGAATCATACCCATGTGCCATGCATAGTTCACGTATTGAAATGTTATGAGAGGTGTAGAAGTATTGATGCATTATGGACGCTTCAACTTTATCTGCCAAAGGAAGTTGACTGAAAATTGCTCCTCCATGATTATTAACCACAAGAATTGTCATCGGTTTCCGCAATTTCCTAGTTGGCATATTTTCAGAACGTTAGCTATGGTTCATGAAAGTAAAAGTTGCAATAGGATAGCTTTGTTGAACAATACGTACAATAAATAATTTTATAACAAAAAAATAGACACTATCAAGATTATCTCGGAAGATAAATGTTCATACCATTATGCAAAAGGCCAAATACCTAAAAAAATTCGTTAAACCTACAACACAATTATTAATCCCTTATAGTGAAGCAGAGTGACCATCTCAAAAAATAATGGGATGGCCACTATTTTAAACTTGTCAAAACTCATCGGGGAAGTGAATTCAAACCCCAAACCAAGTACATCATTGAACTATGGGTTACTCAAATGAACTACTGCCCTCCCAAAATGAATCAATTACTTTTCTTACTCATACTGAACCAAGTATATCTTGATGACATTGTTTTCAAAGATTTGTGTAGACCTTGGCAGGATGCTATTGTCATCAAGCTGTCCGGGAAAAATATTGGTTATCTTCCTATTAAGGAGAAGCTGCAGAAGATTTGGAGAAGCAAAGGGGTTTTGATATCATCAAGGTTGACAACAGATTTTTTTGGTTAAATTTGATTATGCAGAGAATATATAACGTGTGACTACAAGGGGATCTTAGATGATTTATGATCATTATCTTGCAGTTAAATTGTAGATACACTATTGTTTCAACAGGAGGAACAGCCTCAGCATTGGAGAGAGGTGGAGTAGCCGTTACTAAAGTAGAACAGCTTACTCAGTTCCCTGAAATGTGTGCATTGCCGCTTGAGTTCTCCTCTCTAAACTCTAATGAATAAATCTAGTGCTGGAACTTCTAATGACATGTCTATGAATTACTATGTGATTAGGCCCTGTTTGGATAAACATTATCTCAAATATTAGGGTAGAATAGAATAATTTTATTCCTAATATGTCAGACATATATACAAGATGGAAGGCTAATGTAAGAAATACAATAACAGCACTCATATAATTAGATCACTATGATCCAAGGATATTCCTGATATGCTAAATACGGAAGAAATAAAATGTGATTGCTGACACTCCCCCTCAAGCTAGTGAACATGTGTTTTCCATTCCTAGTTTGCAAACAATCCTTTTGAAGTTGTTGCTATTTAGCCCCTTTGTTAGAATATCTGCGATGCTGTCTTGTGAGGAGATAGATGGAGTGCAAATCTAACTACTATCTATTTTTCTTTCATAAATTGTTGGTCCACCTCAATGTGTTTGATTCTACTATGTTGCTTTGGATTATGGACTACGCTAACAGCTGATTCGTTATCAAATTAAAGTCTCATTGGTTCATCCCGCTTGATTCTGAAGTCCGGAAAGCTTTTCAACGTGTTGCCTCCTATGACTCTGCAGTATCTGAGTGGTTGTCGAAGCAGAGTGTGGGAGGTACTTCTGTTTCAAGTTTGAGAGGAATTAATCATTGATTCACACTGCACTGTTGCTACTTCATTTACTTGTGAGATGGAAATATCGATTACAGGAAAGTGATAACAATTTATAGATAATCCCAGAATGTTAAATGCTTAATCTACATCCAGCAGATTAATCGGTGTACCAATATTCATATATTTTTCAAATTTTGATGTTTGTGAAATCCGTGCACATTTCAAATCATATATTTAATTTTGAAAATAAATTACAGTTTCATGAACAAAACTGTATATATTGTTATCCGAGGTATATCATCGTATACAGAATATGTATTTAATTTAAATATTTCAAGTGCTATTGTTAACTTTTATGATCTCGATAGATTTACATATTCTATATTTGATGACGGATAAATTTCCTCCTAGCCTAACAGTGCCTCTTTCACTCAAGTTCTCTCCTTTAGGGTGAAAATCTCAATCAAAAAGTTGCATTCTATGTCGTTCTCTCCTTTAGGGTGAAAATCTCCATCAAAAAAGTTGCATTCTATGTCGACAATAAACTTTCTGAGGTGAATGATGGTGAAATTGCTACAGCCATCCAACACCATGGAAAGGTGGAAGTCAACCCAGTAATTTCTTTCATCTAATCATCTAAATTAATGCTAAATGTATTTCAGATATTTTAAGAGATTTTGACTGATATAAATCATCATGTAATTCCCCTAAGAATACAACCCTAACACTATCATGAAGGAGATGTCATATAATAACCAGTAGGTTTCTTATGCTGCTTGGAACTGTGTATTGAGTTTAACAACCCCACCTGTGTAGTAGTGAAGCATACCAATCCATATGGAGTAGCATCACGTGATGATATTCTTGAAGCCTATAGACCAGCTGTTAAAGCTGAGAATGCATTTGGTGGAAATCTAATCTAATTACTTGGATTTTGATTGAAATTTTTAAAAATCCACCCTAAACCCATGCCCAGCCCAACAGAAGGAATGTTCTTGACCATCTTTACTAATGGACCATAACTTTGTTTCTTCCGAAGCCTTTCACCTAACCACTAAATTTGTTCTCACATGATTTAAAGTGAACCATGTGTATCAACTACATCAAGGAAGCTGAATATAAAAAAATAAATACATGGATCCAAATTACCCTACGTAAGATGATTACTTAATTCAATTCACTACTATATGTACAATGAGACTATATGGCTAACAGTAAAAGTACACAACAATACACTAGTAACAAGCATTACCAAAAGAATACATAAATATTGTAGGAAATGAAAATTTGGTAGATAATTTCCTACCGCTGGTTCAAAATTGCCAGGCCGTTTGTATCATGCAATAAAGAAATATCTCCAACTACACACAGCACCTGAATGAAATTATGAAATTAAAATAAACTATTAACAACAGAAAGGAAAATATGGTAAACTATTTTAATAGAAAAATAAATGGAGAATCAAAACAACGAAAGATGAAGTTTTTAAGAAATAAGTTCTTATAAAAGGCCCAAAAAGAGGCACCAGAATCACAAATCCATGTAGAATTACCACCTCGAGAAGAGGTGTTAGCAAGCATAGCACAGGGAGGGGCTACATTAGTATCCTGATTAAAATTCTTTAGATTAGGGTTCACCTAGGTGTTAGGTTCTGGTGTTGGACTAAGAGCAATTGAACTATGGAGGTTGGAGTCTTGAAAGATCATATAGAAGAATAGACTCATGGGGTTGATAATGTATAGCTCTTTAGAAGCAAACGATGGCAGTGTGACCATACTATAATACAAATAGATTTGGTATTGAAATTTGGCAAAGTGTCCACCACGGCCCCTGCCAGGATCACCACCACCATCATGACCACTGGTTGTGCCGCCTCGACCTCCACCATCGCAAGCACATCCACTGTTAGATGTAATGGGCTTAGCCCATATGTTTTGCATTATATAAATACATATGTGGTCAATACACATAACAGATTAATCCCATGCCTCCTTTTACTTTATTTTAACAGCCACTTTTAGCATGAGGTCCAGATTAATGTGAGTTGGGAGGTACATATCCCTAAGTGTAGTTAGTATAAGGAAAGAAGAATTTCTTGTTAAATCGGGTGGTGTGAGACTTATGAGCAAGAAGGAAGCCTCTTCTTCAGCAGCAAAACTCACGAACTTGGTTTCAAAGAGTGCATATTCATGTGGTACACCTTCTAGGAGAACAAGGTTAACCACACCTGCGTTGAAGGACATTATGAAGTTGTCGTGCATGCACTTCCATCAAGATGAAAGCACTCATGAATCATGTCACAAACCTGATCGGATTGTGTCACCAATAGTGCAAGAGAGAATTCACTTCAATAACATTGATTGAAGAAATATGAGGGGCATTTGATCCTGAACTTCCCACACTTCTTATGTAATATTCACATGGTCAACATAGTGATCCTTATCCTACAGATTTTGTGGAGGAATCGTAGGGTTAGCAACAAACAATTGAAGCCTTTGCAATTTGATAACAGGTTCAACTTGTTGACGTAAGTGAAGATAGTTGAGCCATCAAGTTTCACAACAAGGGAGATGGAAAAGGAGTAAGGAGCGGAAACTGTGGGAGTTGAGGAAGCCACAACAAAAGGAGAGAACTACAATTAAAAAATTAATTAAAGGTTTCCACGAGGAAAGAACTCTAGATATCATCTTAGAGAAAAGATAAAAATGGAATAGAGAGAGATTTATTTTATTATCTCTATATTGTTCAAAGAAAAATACAAAGGGAGCATTTATAGTAGCTACCCTTGTGAAATCAAACAAACCATCATAACTTATAATCCATTTCCCTACAAAACTTTAGACAGCGGACAATTTCACTAAGGGGCTTCCTCTGAGCAGATTCCGGGATCTTGTAGACATGTTGGTAATGATCTATATTCATTTACCAACTTGAGAGAGAGCGTTGTAAATGGTAGATTACTGGGATGAAAATATCCTCAATATCTTGATATTGATTAGGAGAATATACATCCAGAATCTTCAAATTCATTTCATCATACTTTTATTTCCTTATTTTGGAGATTGTTACAAATAGAGGTGATGAGTGTGATTGTTACCAAAAATTAACTTTTTATTTCCTTACATAGTTCAAGTTCCTCTTTTGGTTATAAATAAAGAGCATTCTGATATATCAATTTACAACAATATTAAATTTACATAAAGAAAATTCCATGAGAGCATCCCTTACAAACAAGGTACCCCACCCTCTAAAACTACCAGCACAGCCCTCAGTATCAATCCTTTGTTCATGGTTCTCATATAGCAGCAATGGACATACATTGAACTCACAATTTCCTCAAACAAAAAATGCTAGTGATAAAAAATTCCTATTTTAATATAAAAGAATCCCTATTCTAAACTCTAATAGTATAATCTAACGAGACAGTTAACAACAGAAATCATCAGCTAATATATCCAAAATGGGTATTTCTGAAAATATAAACAGCTACCTTTTTGTTGCATCCTGCTGCAAAACCAATGGCTGTGCTAAGTAACCCATCTATACCACTTGCACCCCTGTTAGCAGCCACCCTCATCAAGTTAATTGGTAGGTCTGAGTTTAACATTAGCGATGAAACACTTTGATTATACATAGACCAACTGCGTCCATATAAATTTGCATCCCGAATAGGCATACTGTTACCAAGAAATAGAGCAGACTCGGAGGAAAGAGCTTCTGACATCACATGTGCAACATAAGGTTCAGTAAGGGAGCATTCTGCAGTAATTTGAAATTTTATCTCCCACTCAACCTACAAATTAAAATGTTATGAGAAAATGACTATAGCTGTATCCAATATCAAGGAATTATTATCAGCCACAAACAGAAACCTCATGAAGTGTACTTGTCCAATGTCATTCTAAAAATTTTAATGGAGAACATTGGCAATAGTGGAAATACTTTCAACTGATTTCAAACAGCTAGATAAGATACGACAGGAATACATCAGATTAAATGTAAAGGAAAACATTGCGAACATTACCATAACAAGAAATAACTTTTCATTATTATAATCAATACCATTTTACTCAACAATTGTAGGGAAATGCTCCACATGCTCCTAGTATGTGAAACTGAAGCTTTAAGTAAGCAGTCCACAAATTCAAAAATTGAAGTTTGTATACGATGAGTTATAATATGTGATGGATCATGACGATGAGGATGGTTGTCAACCATAATATATGAAAAAGGAGCACGATCCTCAAGAATTTGGCAGACTCGTTTGCTAGTTAACCTGCTTCCTATCTGCTCCAAATAAAAAAGGAGGATGGGAACAAGAAAAGAAGGAAACATAACTTAGAAAAAGAAAGTGAAAATTGCAGAAGGAAATAAAAGGGGAATTGGAAAACTTTTGTAATAAGTGGTAATACCTGAATAACCACATCAACCTCTAACCAGCCCTTGACGGTATCTGAGAGGAGAGCATGATCAAGATTATCAACAAACACAAAGTTTCTTTCAACATCAGGAAAAGAACTTAAAAGAGTTCTCAGCCGCAACCCTGATAAGATATCTGCTACAACAGGCCACTGAAGGTGTTTAGCCAAAAGCAGAGCAGCCCACATCTCATCTTCTGTGTGGATTGCACCAAATAATAAAAGACTATTCTTGGATCTTTGAATCAAATCCAAAACTTCAGACATTTCACCAGGAGCATTTGTGCTAGTATGAGATAATCGCATGTTAATATACTTGGTAAATGGTTCAGCATTAGTCATCCAGAAATCTAAGCCTGTTAAACAGCTAGACAACCATTTGCAGGGACTGCTTTCCAAAGGCTCTCTAAAAGGGCAGTTGATATGCACTGGACCACATGGTGAAGAAGTTGCCCTATGTATAGCAGAATCAAGAGTGGTAAGTACCATCTTTGCAGGAATTTGATCTGTGGGTGCAGGGAGATTAAAGAAAAATCTCACAAAAGAACCAAAATGGTTCACCTGACACAGAAATTCAATGTGTTGCCTAAGTAACCAAGGAAAAGATCAATATAAAATACTCCATTTAGAACAGCTAATCACTTGCAACGGAGACTACCCAGATTTGCATTTAAAATAATAGGCTTTCCATATTAATGCAGTAGATGTAGTAGTGAATTATAATATTCAAAAATATACAGAAATAGTCACTGTTTAACAAAATGGTGAGGTTGTTGCTCTGTGATTGTTGAAAGAATTATTAGAGTTCTTGAGAGAGAGAGAGAGAGTGAGAGAGAGAATAAAAGAGAAACACAAATAAAATTGGTACTACTGAAAAAATCACAGGTTCTCTTTTATATAGAGAAAGAAAAGGAACATAGCCGTAAAAATGCAACTAATAAAACAGCCATAACAAATATTATAACAAACTTAATACAACACTCACACCACCCCCCTCCGGCAAACTCAAGGTGGATGATAATTAACAGGAAGAGCAACCACATTGATTGTCCCCAAACAAACATGAAACGAGCCAGTTAGCCAAAGGTTAGTTAACTACTAGCTCAGCTAGATAAAGCCGATGACATCAACTATTCAGAGTTTGTAATTTGTAAAGAAAACACTTTCTCTCAATTATCAGAAATTCCAAGAACCTTATACTTCTCCCTCTTCACCCTAATTTAACATTGTACAATATGCATGTGTGTGTACTCATGTCTACATATACCATGATATTTCAGAATATAATGGCTTTAACCTGATCAATTGCTTGGTTTGCCCCACAATCCAAAAGCTCTGGAGGTCGATCTGCAGTAAGCAAAATAAGTGGCACAAAATCTTGACTTGCCTCCACAACCTGCAAAATTAGTTAGTCACCTAATTAGATAAAAAATTGATTAACATATCCCTCTAGAGAAATAAAACTACAAATCAAGTTTACGTAAATAAAAGTAAAAAAATATGTGTCTAATATTTAATCATATATTATATAGGGAAACTTACATATCCATTATTTAGGGATCCTATATATTCTTGTATCCTAAAATATAGCCTTCATATTATTATATTATTAAAATAAAATCAGAAGTGTTAGTCTAAATGAATAATAGTTAATTTTATTACAGTTGTTTGCTCTTACAGCTGTCAGCTATTATTAACAATAGCTCGGTGAATATAGTCTTTGCTGTAAGCGGGGAATATAGTCTTTGCTGTAAGAGGTGCTTATAAATAAGTTTATACTCCTCTTATTTCAAGTGTGCCGAAATAATAAAAATTTCAGTTTATTCCTCTGGTTCATTTTATCTAATAATCAGTGCTAAAACGCACAACTTCTGCACAATTCTTATACCTGAAAATCCAGAAGTTATTATGTATCATTAAATTAAAAACATACGGAATGAAAACAAACCAAATCACAGCATAAAAATTAACAAATCGTTATACATTCAACATAATCCATGACAATAAGGAAAACCATGTCAAACATGCAATACTAATGAAACTTACAGCCGGAAGAAGGTTAGAAACTGCCGTGCCTGATGATGTTATGACTACTGCTGGAATGTGAGATCCTCTTCCATATCCAACACCATGAAATGCAAGTGAACGTTCATCGAAGCATGAAATACAAGTGACTAATTTGTGACTTGCAGCAGCAACAGCAAGAGGGGAAGATCTAGATCCAGGAGCAATACAGAAATACTAAAAGAAAGAATAAATCATAATTGTGTTATATTGGCGCATGTATAACAATTTATCAGATCATCTCACCATCAAACCAAGTCTTGTGCATTCTTCAACAATAAGTGATGCCCAAACAGCATTAATATTGGCACTTTCTTTCAGTGAGTACGATAATTCATTGGCATGAACCAGCTGATAAGAGAGAAACATAGCAAGGACAAATTTACTCATTCTAGCATTATTAAATACATCTTCAATGCACCACAAAGTAGAAAAATAAATAAATCTTAAATAGCATTACAGAACAAGAAATAAATTGGATAATGAATAATTTTCTTATTTTTGTCAGTGGTAAAGGAATCAAATTTCCCAAAAAAAACTAAGGTGTCTGGCAACCATCATAGCAAGATATATCGACCTTTTTAGATATAGATCATTCAGTAATCATTTAAATTTTAAAAAATTTGTTCTTATCATAATTAAACATAAGGAATATTTTTTTTTTCCTTAAAAACCCAACTCAAATTTGGCTTTCTTGAAGTCCAAACTCTTTATTCCATCAATTTAATATTAGAGAATATTTGAACTGAATTGCTTTAAGTAAATAAGCACTCATAAAAACCTCTTATTTATAATAATTTGATCAAATGCATTTAATAGTACAGTGAGAAACTGTAATCTGTCTCATTAATTGGTTACCCACTTTTCCCTTACAAGGCATTAGTCCAATTGAACACATTGGTTCTTCCCTTCTCCCCTAATGTTGAGTCTCTCACGTGTGTTCTGCATTGTTACATTTGCCCATTCTCCTAGTCCCCTTTGTGGTTAGACTCCAGAGCTGTCAAATGGGTCTTTATTGCTTTACACCTCAAATAAAAACGGGTATAAGTGTTATCAACCTCAAATTTGTTGAGCTTTTGTATGTACCAATAGATGTCACTTTCATGAAAAACTATCCTTCTTTGTTACTACTCAACTTCAAGGGGAAAGTATTTTGAAAGTGGACTTTCTGGTGTAATATTAGGATAAAGATATCCTCAATATCTCCAAAGTAATTAGGAGAAAAATATCTTTAGCATCTTCTTTTCATTTCAGCAGATTCTTATTTCCTTATTTTAGAGAGTATCATTGTAACAAATAGAGGTAATGAGAAAGTAGGTGTGACTGTAATCAATAAAATAATTCTTTATTTCCCTACATAGTTCAAGTGTTTTTCCTAGGGTCATTACCTCTTCCATCCTCAAAAGATTTCTAAGCACTAATCATGAAGTACAAGGACATCACAATGAGGCAAAGGAATATCATAATTAAGAACGACAACAATAGCGCAGGGGACAACTGAAACGACAACACGAACTGCAGCAACAACCACATCACAACACACAGAGTGAATGATGGTGCAGCGAACAAAGAGAATGACGGTGCGGCTAACAAAGAGAACAATGACGAGAAGGAATCCTAATCCACGAGCAGTAGAGGAGAAGAATGAACCCTACTCATAGTAAGATTTGTTTATTTTCACACACCAAACTGACAATCAATGGCATCGTTTTGGTTTAAAAAAATACCCTCTGAACTCCCCAACTGGATTGCAAGCTCAAGAGTTTGGCCGAGCTTACCAAGTTCGCAGCAAGCCTACCAATCCTGCTAAAAAACGAGTATGTTTCCCAATCAACTCTGGGGTGTAGAAATGTAAACTCAAATGATTTTACAAGTTAACACTCGAGTTTGATAACCATGTATAAGTTATCAAACAAAGGTCAAGCACTTGCCTTAACCCTAACCCATAAGTTGGGTACATACAAAAAGAAATAATTATAAAATAACATTTCATTTTAACAATTTGAAAAATAGATTTTTGTTGTCATAAATCTTATTTGTTATTTGGAATAATTGTGTTTTATTATGACAATATAATTTACTTTTTTAATATATGTCCAATCAATCAGTTCAATTAGGGGCCCACTGGTTTGACCACTGACCCATTAAGCCAGTACCTCAATTGGGTTGATAACCAAATCGGTTTTCACAACATTGGATATTTGTTTCCTTATTTACTATTATTGTTATGTTCTTTTTAAGCATAGTCAATTACCCTTAAAAAAGCGAGCTTAGTGATTGCCAAAAACATTTGTTTGAAAATGAAGAGGAGGGCTATCAAAGTTTGTTGGAACAGTTAGGAAGAATAGCTTGAATAAAGATAAGATCCAAATATACAATCTATATCTTATTTACGAGAAGGTTTCGCTATCCCCATTTTTCAACTTTTTATTTTTTTGTATGTAATAAATTGATTGTTTTTTTCTAACTAACTTTGCTCTAGCATTATATGCCTATATCTGGATAAGAGATAAAGCATTATATATTTGCAATAAAATTACAATATACCATATTATTTGAAACAGCAAGGGTTGCGGATAGCCTAAAACAAAATTGACTGAAAGATGGAGACTCTTTCTGCAATAGAAGTGAATGAAATTAGAAATGTTCAATTATGCAGAAGAGTAAAGAAACATACACTGATGGAGGAAAAAAATAGATTAATGAAAGAAAAAGTGAAAATATCAAGGATTGAAAATTTACTGGAAAAATAGAATACCAGTTCCATGATGTCACTCAGACATTCTCTTCCTCCTGGTGCTGTAGTGTTCATGTAAACCTGGTAATTCCGTAGATCATAAATAAACAACTTCGAGAAAGTTTTTTATAGATCAAGAAATATTTGTCGCTTCAAAAAATATTAGGATATGAGCATTACATGAATTAACCAAAAAAAAAAAAAGATCTAAAAAGGTAAACACTCAACGATAAACATAAACCAATAACAACTTTAAATTTAAAAAATGAACGTAAGGAAGGATATACAGACTATTGAATTTCAGAGAAAGACGTGTAACTGAAACTAACTCAAACCTCATTAAGTTTCACACTCAGCTCTTGATATCGTGTTGAATTTCAGGGAAAGACATGCAACTGAATCAAACCAAAAGACTAACTGTATTACAACTGAATTTTGTAATTGAAATTAGTTACACTTATCATAAGTGAACTATATAGATGACTGACCAAAACAGAGGGTTGGTTGTAACACAGAAATATGTATATGTAGCATAGCCAACTATAATGTAGAGGAACGGAATTCTTTTTAAATAATTCCCTTTTGACAGTTCTTATTAAAGTTCAAAAAAGGGTTAGCATTATGTTTATGAGTTAGATTAGACTACTGAGAGCTATGATGCATGGATACACAAAATTTGGTCCCATATCAGTATAGCATATATGTATCCAATACTAATAGATTCGAATAAGACTATGTTGTCACGTTTGAGATGCAGTCTATACATGATTTTTTGCTACCAAATATGATTTCATCATGATTCAAACCTTTCAACGACTCTGCTTGTTTCGTGCATGGAGTTCTCTTCCTCTAACGTCTGTTCTTGCCACAAAAACAAAGTCTTTCTTTATTTGCTTTTTTACATTGCCTCGTGTAGTCACTCCACCAAAATAACCCCACAAGCTAATTTTAATATTTATCTTTGTCAAAATCCCATTATTTATGCTTTAGTTAATATTTCCCTGTAAATTTTAATTACATAATTAGTAGATTTAATTAAATTCCATATTTAAGAGGATAATTAGGAGGATTAATAGGCTGACAGTATATTTTATATTTATTGTACCAGTTCATTGATCCTGAATTGTAGGATAGATTATATCTATCATAAATTAGGATTTTCAGTTATTAAGTCAATGTATTCTATTTAAGAGCAATTGCTCCTCCATGAATAATGTCAGAAACAGTTTTTCTGACGTGGTATCAACGCTCTAAAATCCTTGGGAGCCTGCATAATCTCTTGCACAGTCTGCATTGTTGCAAAATCACATCCCTTCCTTTCTCCCGTTATATTCACCTGCGTAGCCTGCATTTCTGCAACACCACAACCCTTTCTTTATTCCATTGTATTCCTTCTAGTCTTGCATTGTCATACTTCAAACCATAAAAGTGTCCCATACTCAGAATCTCTTAACCAATGAGACAATTTGGGTAATGTTGAACTGCAGAATATTCAACCAAGCCTTATGCTTAATGGGAAATTACCTAAAATGGTCTCACTTTGTCCAAACCTTTTCAAAAGGGAAGGGCAAATCAGGTCATCTCACTAGCAACCCTCCACACACTTTGGATCCCAAATTTGCCGCACGGGAGGAGGCAGATGTGGTTGTACTATCATGGTTGTGGAATGTCATGACACCAAAGATAAGTGATGCTTACATATTTATGAGACAACTAAGGAGGCACGGGATAGCTGTAAAGCAAATTATTCCAAAGTTGGAATGTGATGCTCCCCAAATCAATGAGATTAAGATAAGAATCTCTAATACAAAACAAGGGAATTACTCAATCAGTGAGTATGCCCATACACTACAAAATTTATGGCAGGAGTTAGACCATTATGAGCTATTTGAAGCAAAATGTAATGAAGATGTTGACCTACTCAGACGCTACAAGGAGAAGGACAGGATCTATCAACTGACAGTTCACCCTAGCTTGTACAAAACAAGGGGAGAAAGTTGGACAAGAACAAATCACTTCATCTGAAAATTAAGCAGGAAGAATAGATATACCTAAAGGAGATAACAAAGACAAACTTTGCTGTACCTATTGTAAGAAGTCATGACACGCTCAAGTGCTGGAAACTTCATGGAAAGCCTCCAAAGCAAAACCGGAATTGGACACCTAAAGGAGTTCAAGGTGAAGGACATACTGACGTCCATATGGCACAACTAGGCCCAGGAGAAGGCAATTCTTCACAACCCACCAGAGTTCAACACAGAGGAGATTGTGACACATTAACAAAACCTGCAAACTCAGGTAATTGCTCCTCAGCATTTGCAAGTAATATTCATTACTCCTATGCACTCAATGCCTTAAATTTCTCTAAAGAAAGTGTCTAGGTAGTTGAGGAAATATCATTTTAGTCCCTCAATTTTAGTAAAATATAGTTTTAGTTCGTATACACTAAATTTGAGGATTAAAAACTCATTTTTAGTCCTTCAAATTTAATGTTTAGGGACTAAAATGGTTTTTTCTTTTTTTTTAATTTTGAGAGACTAAAATAAACTGTTTTAATTTTCGAAGACCAAGATTAGAATTACCTTAAATTTCACTGTCTAAAAACATAATTATGTTATGTTTTTATTATATAATATAATGATAGTAATAAAAAAGCTAAAACATGTTTTTAGTTCCCCAAATTTAGATCCCTTTTTATTTTAGTCCTCCAACCTAAAAATTATTTTTTAGTCCCATAATTTCAAAAAATGCTCTTTTTGATCCCTAAACACTAAACACTCCTTGTTGAAATTGCTATCAACATTCATGTCAACAACTACATATGTAACTAAAATAATGGTGGAGAAATTTATTTCTTAGATTTTTTGGCTAAAATATCATTTTAATTCCTTGAATATAGGTCCAATTTTATTTTAGTCTCCCAAAAATTTAAAAATAATTTTCTAATCGCTCAAACTTAAAATTGATTTTTTTTTTACTCCCTCAAATTAAAAAGCAAAAAGGGAATTAGCATCTCTAATTCCAGACTAGTGTGAAACTGTTTCCCAAAATAAAAACTTAAGTCAAAATTCTATTCATGACAATGTGACAAAGAACAAGAAAGAAGAAGATAAGAAGGGACTGCATCTTTGAGGTTGTAGTAGTAAGAATGTTTTAAACATGGTTAAAGTTGTCTTTCTCAAATTAAACACTATTAATTACATCAATAAATTTTCAATAATATCAACTTTGAAATCAAAATGAATTATTTCAAAATTGGAAGATTTAAAAAAACCAAAAAAATAAATAAAATTTGGAACACTAAAATAAAATTTGACCCAAATTTTTGAGAATAAAAATATTTTAGCAAAACAAAATTAATAAGCGTATTTCCACATTATTATTTTAGTGACATGTGTCATTGTTGACGTGCATGTCAATAGCCAATGTGACACCGTTAGCAAGGGACCAGAAACATCATTTTCTGAAATTAGGGAACCAAAAAAGCAATATTTAATTTGGAGGACTAAAAGAAAAAATTACTCAAATTTGAGGGACTAAACCTTCAAAAAAATAATGTCATTCAATTAAATCCACGTGGCAAATGTTGAGTTGACCTTATTTGCCACATCATCAATGTCACTAACATCTTCTAATTCCAAAGTCTAAAAATAGCATTTCACAAAATAGAAGAACTAAAAAATAAATTTTTTTAAGAGGACCAAAAAAAATAGTGCCCATAATTTGGAGGAGTAAAAACATTTAAATGTAAACTTTATAATAAATTCTTCTATTAAATTTATCATAGAATATGGGATGTTTCTCTATATCTCTTCATGTTAGCTTGATATTAGAGGCAGCGGTTATGGAGATTATTCATGCTATTGAGATTGCTCCGTTTAAGGTTGAAGAATATATGGATGAATAGAGTGGAGACTTTAAAAGATATATATTTTCATATCTCACATATTTTTAGAGAAACAAATAGATGTTTTGATAATCTAGCTTCCTTTGGGATTACAAATCAGGGTTATTTTTCGTAGGAAGGTGTTCCTCCCTTTATTTTCATATTACTTTTGTAGAGATAAATGTGAGCTTCACATTTTATTCTGCATTTCTTTTCTTTCATATATATATATATATATATTTATACGAATGCTGCAAATGATTGGTACTAACAGGGGTACAAACCTAGTTATAATTATAGTCAGTATAATGATGCAATGGCATTCTTACTTTTGATTAGTAAAAATGAAACTATATTACGCAGCAACTACATCCAAGATTACATAGCTAGGGCAACTGATCTAACTATACAAAACATGTTACTATCCTACTCTAAATGTCATGTGTGTATGATGTAAAACGCAACACATTAGCAACTTCAATAACAAAAATTTGGAGACACTTAGGATATTAGAGCAAAGCAACAATCAAGTTGTTCTCCACATTGCATCAACTTCGGTCTTCCACAAGATGACTAAACACAGAAATCATTTGTCACTTTGAGAGTTATCACTTTGTTAACTCAAATGACCAACTGGAAAACTTGTTCACTAAATCCCTCAAGGGTTCTCATATTGATACATTTGCAACAAGCTCAATTCAAATATTGGCAACTAAGGAAGTAACAACTAGTTGTTTCAAGAAAAGCTTACACATTATGGAAGAAATGAGCTTATACCCTTGGAGTAGATCTATCTTCAACCAAATTGAGTTTTCTGAGAGCACCTCTAGTGCATTTGGATTTCCATTTGTCAATAGTGGACCAGACATGACACATAACCTAAACCATAAGAAATATAATATCAGGCATGAATAAAGATGAGAGTTTATATTTTTATTTTCATTTTTTCCATAACACAAGAAGAAAAGGATCCTCTAAATTATATGAAACAAAGTGAATGGCCCAATGAAACCATAATGAGAGGTTGTTTTCTCATTAATAGAAAAAATTCACTGTGCAGTTTTAAGAAACTGACATAATGAAACCATAATGAAAGAAACTGACAAAAAAGAAATATAATTCACTGTTTACCTTCTGAGAATTCCAATTTATTTGAAAAATGATAGAAGCAAGGTGGAATTTAAAATACATATATGGTGATTCTGTATATTGAAATACAAATGCAAAGATAATGAATTATTACTGAGGTACGAAAATGGATTAGGAGAGAATGAGAAAACTGTAAGAGGATGAAAGGATTTGACTATTGGTTTTGCTGAATTCTTTTGCTACTCTCTTGCTCATTTTGTGTTATCGAGCACAATTTCTTCCTCTGTAAAACCAGCTCTCAATCCTATCAACTTTTATCAATTTCAACCCTAAACGGCTCCTAATCTTGTCAAAATTTAAGGAGCAACAACAATGCAATCATGGATTTACATACTTAAATTTAGGAATTTCCGCCAGTCTAGTCTCATCTCTGTATAGTTCATTAAATTAGTTATGCTAAGATTTTGATATGTAAAAATTATTCACGAAACCTTTTGCTAAAGTTGATAAAAAAAATGAAAACCTTTTGCTAAAAGCTTCTTTTAGGAGAGTTGGTCACTGTCACTAACCAAGCTTATCTGAATAAGTGGTCAGAACTCTTCTAAAGAGAAGTTCAATTTCAATACAAGGTAGAACGGGCCTATGCATTAGCATTACTCGCACATCATGTCCCTAGGGCTATTAAGAGTGAATATGTGTTATGTAAAACCACTCATGAACTATACCTAATTGCTTACACTTTTAGTTGGTTATTATTAACAATACCCCGAAAATATTATGTTTCTATTAGTATCATGAAGGTAAAGGTAAATATACAAAACAAAGACCTAAAAGATATCATAAAGGCACTTCGGGCACCTGGTCTAGAGAAACTTCAAGCAAATAATAGGCTTCTTGAAAAGTAGAGTGGGAAAAGTCATCCCATGCTAGGGTCATTGTCAGAACGGAAACACTTTCCAGCTCATCCAACTCAATCTGCCATGACAAAATTTGCAGCCAGAAACGGAAGTAGCAAACAATATTATGGGCATGTTTTGAGGAAACTCCACTATAAGCATTCTAGAAGAGAAAAATTGTATTACTTTCTCCACAAGCCAAGACTAGTTTATACACGGGATAAAAATCAGATTTTGGAGAAGTTAGTCAGAAATAACTTCACAAATGAGCTCATGTATAAGCTAAAATTAGCTTGTGATGAGAAGCTTTCTTTCTTTTCCTTTTTTTTTTCTGAAAAGGCTTACGGAGAAGATTCTCCAAACAAAGCCTGTAACAACGAGGATATATTATAAAGAACTATTCAAAAGCAATTAAACAGTCGATTAACCTTTACCTGAGGGATGAAAAACCAAAAAGAACCTTCCCGGTGACTCACATTACCATCATCCAAATTAACATCCATGAAACCATATGCCACTACATTGGCGGAATCAGACGACACATATCTGCAGAAAGAAAAGTCCGTGATAGTCCTCGATTAGTTCATAATTCTAACCAAATAGAATAATGCAGTGAGTGAGTGAGTGAGTGAGTGGGAACATTAACAGAAAAAAACCTATTGACGAAAGTAGGACGGTCAGAGGTTGGAGGGAGAAAGGAAACGGCGGCACCGATGGCACAAACGCCGCGAGCTCCGTTGACGTAGAGCGACTTGGAATCGGCGTTGTCCTTGGAAAGGTAAAGGAGAGGGAAGACGGAGGAGGAGAGGGGTTGAGAGCAGAAGAGAGCGAAGGCCTTGGAAGCGGGAGGAACGGCGACCTGAAATCGGAGGAATCCAGTAGAGGAAGAAGGCTTCTGCAACTTCACCGTGTGGAGAGCGGCCTTCAATTTCTCGAGTCCTTCCTCCAATGTCAGCGCCGGAGATAGCGTCCGCGTCACGCACTGCTCGAAGCGCACTTCCTTCTCCAAAACGTCGCCGTTTAGCGGCACCGGTCCATCAAACCTCACTCCGGAGACTCCGGTAACCGGAGTCTTGGCGGCGTTCGACGCTTTGGCAGTTCGCATTCCGATTCCGAAATCGTTGGCAGCAGCATCAACCATAAACATTTGATTATTGCAGAGGCTCCATCTTCCTAACGGCGACACCGCCAAAATCATGGATAACGGATAAGAAACTCAGCTCACTCTCACTTTCACTCTCTATCCGTTATTTTCCGAGTAGCACGGTCTCTTCATATGCGCCACATAAATTTCACGTGATTGGTAAGAACCATAAAAAACAAAAAAACAAAAAAAAAACAACGATATAGGTTTAATAAGTTGTTTAAGTAGTTTTGTTTTTGTATTTAAATATTTTAGCATAAGAAATATAAAACATTTAATGTATAAAATATTCATATTAGACATTTAAGGTTAATTATGTTATGCCATGTAACATAAAAAGTGCCTTTGTACGTCAACCTAACTTACAACAAAAATTAATGGGTATCAGGTAAGGGTGATCTTACTGAACGAGATTTACATGTGCCAAACGTACAATTAGATTGGGCAGTGTATAATCTGATGAAATCTGGATGGTTTTCTTTAAATTAGTTGGTTTTGGCATAAAATCAAAAATTGAAATGCAAAGAAACACCAATATAGATATACATATAATACAATTCAAACATTTATACTAGAAGTTCGATAAAAAAAAGTTTAATCTAACCAAGCGAAAATAAAGTTAATTATATTATGTATGTTGGAGAATAAAGGTTCTTCATTATTCTTTTATTTATTTGTGAGATATCATTTTGATACAATAGAAATTAATTATTGAAGACTTTAAATATTTCATTTATATTATTATATAATAATTATAAAAGTAAAATATACTTATAAAATATTAAAATATGTTATCATTGTAGAGTTAATAATACTAGCACAAATAATGATTATTATATAATATATAATATAGTAAATAAAATAATTATTGTATGTATTAAAAGTTGTCTAATACATGAATTGCAAAAACTTTGTTATACTTCTTACACTTAAAATATTTGTATCAGTCATGATTGGAGTAAAAGTCAGAATATATTTATATTTTTCCAATATAATAAAAATGTTAAAACATAATGGAAATGTTAAAGTTATTGTTGAAATAAGTTTTTCATTTCAGGCTAGGTTTTCTTAAAACTAATAAAATCACACTATTATATATTTTTTAAATATAGTTACAAGTAATTGCTAACCGGACTAACCCGTCAATGTATGGATCCAAGCAAATATATTTTTGTGAGTCACTCATCTATATGTTGCAAGTATTGTTAGATCTAGACCTTTGTGCTTTTAGATTTTTGAATAGATTGAGGCTCAATATATATATATATATATATATATATATATATATATATATATATATATATATATATATATATATATATATATATATATATTTTTTTTTTTTTATATTTTTGTATATATTGACTCTCTATATATATATATATATATATATATATATATATATATATATATATACACTTTGTTCCACACTTAATTTGTCTATGTACCTAACACAATGAATTTTAAGTTAAATGTTATCATTATAATAAGAAAAACATAGACAACATAATATGACTTAGATAACTCATAGTTGTATCATTGAAATGTTTACACATGAAGGTTCCCCCAACAACCTATAATGCATCTAGTAAGGAAATGCATAGAGGAGCACTCCAAAATCTTTATTGTCTCACTATATCTCAAAGGGTTTCAGTTTCAACCTGTGTAATATGGTCAGAAAGCTTATATATGAGATCATCCTAAGCTTCTACTATGCCATCAATATCAATAACAAGTTCTCTCATACTCATTAGAACAAACAAAATTCTAAACAAAAGTAAAATATTAGTTCAACATTAATAGAAATTATAACAATAAAAAGTAACACAATGTAATACATTTGTCTGTGTTGAGACTAGCATGACCAAATGTCTAGGCCAAGCCAAAAATGTGCCTAAAGTCTCCCCCACTAATTAAGCCTCTGTACTGGGCAAAGGCAGTCAAGCAGCAACATCTCAAGCTTCATCAACCACTACCTGGCATCTAGTCGAAATGTAGAGGGATGCCACGAAAAAGTAACCCTCCTCTAATTGATACAAGATTGTGATTGCTTCATTTTCCAACTCATTTAACTTTTGAGGGTTAATTACTTTCTTACAAATGGCATTGAAAAACAAACACAATCATGTTGTTGCATCAACACATGACAATCGTGGGACTTTAAACTAACACACTTTAATCTTGCATAGACAAAAGGCTTTTACTTAACATTTGAAAAGTACCATGTGAAACTTTCACATTGCATAAGCATTAACAAAAGCTTTGCTTTTCTTTTTTAGAAAGAGTATGCGACAAGATGGAGACAAGTAATTATGTTTTCTACCAAATTATGGATGTAAATTAGAATGTATAACCATGTCAAACAAATCTTGTTATGTTTTAACTCCATCTTTTATCTTTTCTTTTATGTTGAGAAATACCTCAATTACATTATTGGAAATATTTGCTTCACATGCATCACATCTATGTAGTGTTTAACATCTAGTTTACACCAATATGGAAGATAAAAAAAATATTGATTGTTTCTTCTAAATGTTCTTCTCAATGGACTTCTTTTGTGTCTTTACCAACTAATGTTATCGTTCTTTACTTGCTTGTATACTTGTTCACTATTGCGGGTGTCGATGCAACTTCATCCTCCTAATCATCCATTCAATGCTTTCTTCAATTTATGATATGGATGACTACGAGTAAAGAACTTTCGATTCCTAGTCCCTTTAGACTATAATCGCTCATGTTACCATATGTTAGAAAATCATTTATTGTGCATAACATTAGGCAAAAACAAAAGTTATCTTCACGATATGCATCAATACTCATCTTAGAAATTGGTGCAAAAGTCTCTTTCCATATTAGCAACCAACCTCGGTTTCTACCTTTCAATAGACACATCAACTTTATATTTTACTGCAAATATCCATTTGCAGTTAACAACATTCTTTCCTTTGAGTTTTAATAATTTCCCAAGTACTACTCTTTTGTGATGCATCCATCTAAATTTTCATGATATCCCTATGTTATTTCTTTATTAAAGCTTTAGAGAATTCAAACTAACAATGAACCAAGTAACATTATATCTTGCCTCTGATTTTATCTTTTATGAGAAAATCAAACATATTGAAATGAATTGTCATTTCACAAAGAAAAAATCGAAGTATGAGGATATCACCACTAGATTTAATTCACTAATATATTTGTCAAATCTGTAAAACGACATATGATCAATTGTATTTGTAACTAGTCACATATCACTTATGTGTTCTAGCTTGAGATGTAGTGTTATAATTATAAAAATATGGAATTGATCTCTTTCAAGTTTCATTAACTTGGTCCCATAAACATTTATAACGGGTGATTTGCTAGTTTGGATAGACTATACATTGACACCTATCTATATTAACAATTGTTATTGTGACTACTAAGAAGTTTGTCGTTAGGTTCTCGCATTTTACAAATCAATTGGTCATGTTTGAGCATGGGCAATGAATCTCTCAGACTGTGTTTCTGGCTATCTAGAGTAGTTTCGTAGGATTTCTCATCCATATATCTACTCGTTAGTTGTGATTATGTAAAAGTATTTGCTATTCACACTTCATACACTTCTATTTACATTGTTCTTTCCTTTTATTTCTTTTTGTTAGATGATGTAAAGTTAGTGTTCCTTAATGAATTTTTTGAAAAGGAAATTTATATTGAGCAACCTAAAGGCTTTGTTGTGGAAGGAAAAGAAGACAAAGTTTATAGGTTGTTTAAAGATCTTTTCGGCTTAAAACAAGCTCCAAGAGCATGGTATAGCCGAATAGATCATTACCTCCTCAATTTAGGCTTTGACAAAATTCTTTCCAAATCTACACTTTAGAATCTATACTTTATGCCAAATCCAAAAGCGTTAAAACTTTTGTTATCTCACTATATGTTGATGATCTTTTGATTACAGCTAGCAATGAAAAGCTTATTGATGATTTCAAATTAAAAATAATGCAAGCTTTCGAAATGACTGATGTTAGTCCAATCAATTTTTTCCTTGGAATGGAGATTAAGCAAGGCGGGGATGAGGTTTTTATCCGTAAAAAAACAATATGTAAGAGAGATTCTAAAAAAATTCAGCTTGGAAGATTGCAAGAAGGCCAACACTCCCATGAATCAAAAAGCAAAATTAAGCAAGGATGATGAAGCTGATGCAGTAAATCAAAAAGAAAGTCTTATTGGTTGTTTGATGTATCTTATTACAACAAGGCGAGATATATTGTATGCTATGAATGATAAGAAACAAGAAATTGTTACACAATCTAGAAGAGGTTGATGCTAACCAAGTCTTAGTGGTTGAAAAAAATTTTAATTGATCTTAACATGGAGCAAAAGTAAAGTATGAAAGTTTTTGTCGACAATCAAAATGCAATATCTATTTCCCATAATCCTGGGAAAATCAAGCATTTTAACATTATATTGTTCCTCTTCTTAAGAGAGGTAGATACAGAAAGATAGAGTTGTTGATCTTGTTTGTTGCAAAATTAAAAACCATGTTGCAGATTTATTTATCAAGCCACTCAACAAGTTTGAATTCTTAAGATAAAAAGATAGGATGTTGCAGTTCCAAAATTAAGGAGGAGTGTTAGATATTGTTTCTAGATTTTATGTTGATATCTTTATTTGTTTTTTCTATTTCAGTTTTTGAATAAGTCTTTCTAGTCAAAATAATTGTTTCTAAACTTCCGGACAAAATGTTTCCGTGAGTTTAATCTTTGTTTTACTGCAAGTATTATAAATGTATTTGCACTTTGCAACTGAGATGCAGAATAATAACGATACGTTTTATTTTATTTCATATATTTTCGTTTAATATTTTATCTGCCTTTTTCCTGTAAAACAACACTTTTGTTGCCAAAATGTCCTTTTATCTAAAATAATATAACCCCAATTCCTATCTTTACACTCGACTTTGGTTGTCCACTCCATCCCTTCTACAAATTTTCTCTATTTCTTCATTAAAAACTCAAAAATTACGACCAAAAGAAAAAAATTTAAACATTATTTATTACCTATTGTGTTGGTGAGCATATAAAAAAGAACTTGTTTGATATATCTTCTTGGGGAATTCGTGAAAAAACCTTTAAAATTTTAGTTTTTCTTATTTGGCCTGCATGTTCTTTTGTTGTTTAAGCACAAAATCCTTTGATTCAGAAGGGTGATACTTGTTTTGGTTCTTGAGCAGTTGGTTTGACACATATCACATGCATGCTTCCTATATCATTGATATTAATTTCTTCTTTTACAGTAATGTTTATGAACAAAATGCTGTTCTATACAAGATAGAATTTGAGATTATCTATATTATTGGTTTGTCGCAATTTTGACAATGCAATTCCATTAATCTGTCTGATTCTCTCCCTTGACAGCTGCATCATTCTTCCTATCTCCTTGAAAGACCGAGGGGTCTCTCCATCAAGTCCATAGTGCAATGTCACAATCTCTGCTTCTCTCTTGCTAAGTGTGTTAAGAAGCTTCATCACTTCCTGCTTCATTAGTTGCCTCTTAACCATCTTCTCTGGAGTCATGTCCTCTGGCCCTGGTATAATCTCCTGATCAGAATTTTGATGAACAAGTTAAACAACTAGGTACACTCTCCAATCTTAATCTTTAAATTTAAGTTTGAGTTAAATTTAAATTTGTAAACTGAGCTTGCAGAAGTAACTCAAACGTAGCTTTTAAAAATAGATGTTTTTGGACAAAGTTTAATGTGGAAATGTAAACCTAAGTTTGTAATCCGAGTCTCCAAAAATGTTACAAGTCTAGCTACTATGAGACTGAATTTTCAGACAAATTTTAACAAACAAACGTATTTTTGAGAATATTCAGACATGTCACAAAACTGAGTTCACTTTCCCAGCTGATTGGGAACACCAAACGGGAAACCAATCAGTAGTTGATCAAATAAGTTATAACTTACATATAAGTGAACAAGTTATTAGACCTGAAGTGTCATGTGGCCACAATCAGTTACATCTTTGTCCAGTGAAATTGGTGTTCTGCTGTTTTCAGAAACAAGCCTAATGGTGGAAGCCTTCACATTGAGCATTCTAGCAGTTTCATCGTATGTGGGCTTTCTCCTCAGTCTTGTGCTCAGGATATTGTTGGCCTTAGCAACTTTGGCCACCATCTCACACTTGCCACACTGTAAATCACAAACTAACCAACCTTTCACAATAACTAGTCCACTTCTTAAGTCTTACTGTGTCAAGAGCTGCTTTAAAAATGTTATGTTATGCTTCATGAATTAGTTTATTGCTCAAACACTTTGCATGGTAAATAAGACCAAAATGAATCAAAGCCTCACCGGTAATCTCACTAATCTGGACTTTCTGGCTACGGCTTTTATCATGGCTTGCTTAATCCACCAGTAAACATATGTGGATAATTTATATCCTCTCTCTGGGTCAAACTTCTCTGCCCCTCTAAGAAGTCCAACGGTTCCTTCCTGGAAAAATAATTTTACCTTACATTGGAGATTCTTAATTTGATCCTAATATACAAAAACTTACCAAAACCATTCATGTGCAGAGATCAAATTGAAAATTATACTTTGACACAAATAAGGACTAGTGTTATAAAGAAATGCAACAAATAGTGAAATACTAAAATGAACAGGCACCTGAATGAGGTCTTGAAGGCTTAATCCTTTGCCTTGATAACCAGTTGCAATGGAGGTAACTAATCCACGATAGTCATTGGCTAATCTTTCTTTAGTCTCTCTGGCATTGCAAAGTGCCTTATCCAGACTAAGTAAGGACCTTCTTGGGATTGCAGAGTGCTCTTCAAACCCTTTGGTTATTAGCTTAGCAACTTCACTCTTTGCTCCCTGCTGCTAGTTGTTATGCAATACAAACAAACATTATGATTCCTTTTGAAATGAAAGTCAACTCAGCCACCATCAAAATTTCTGGTTGGAAAAACTTAGTTTTATTTTTAAGTGAAAAATATTTATGAAAAAGTTTATTCATACATAGTTTAGATATTTTTTTCCAAACACAGATGTGTAGTGTAGAGTTTGTATAAAATTGAATTGGTACATAAACAGAAGTTGGAAAGAAAATTATGCTGCCAAATAGTTTTATTACTTGTGGTGTTTGTGTTTTATCCGAGGATACCCTGAGACCTAAACAAAGCTCTGCTTCTTCCCTTGAGCTCAAAAACCAAGATTTTCTAAACCCAACTATGCTCCCATTCTCATTGCTTCCAGTTACAGACTCCTCTGTCTGGACAGAAGCATTGACCAATGTAACTGCTTCTGTTGATGTATCACTGTTGGTACCAAACTTAGTAGGTTGAAGAGAATGGTGCATTGGAAAGGTGGGAAGGGAAGATAGAGACATGTTGGGGATGAGCATATTCTGGCTTAGGCCATGAAACAACTGAGACAGATATTTCAAATTTAGTTTCTGGTGTGTGGGGCAAGATGAAAAGGCATGAAAAAGTATCTACTTTTGTGGATATCATTGACACAATTATGCAGTGTGCTATAGGTACTACCATGTTAGGCCAAATTATTCATTATCACATTTGTCTCTTCTGTTCCCAAAATGTGGCAGCTTAAAATTAAATAAATGATTAAATATATTTTAGTTTCTCAAAAGAAGTAAAAAATGTTAACTTTTTTTTTATCTCGTAAATTTAAAAAGAAGTATGCTATGAATTCACGTTTAAAATTAGTTTTATATAATTAAATTATAAATCAGGATATAATAAGTTTCTTGACTTTTAAATTTGTGTGTAGGAGGCATTTCTTTGCTAATTCAATAACTTGCAGAAGCTTATATAGTTTTTTTTTTTCTCAAATAATCTAATATTTTTATGAATTGAGACAATTTATGGGGGTTTGATATCATTGGTTTTGTACATATATTCTAGAGCATTTCTTAATCGCAAAAAATGAACCACTAGAAAAATTATAATTAAAATTGGCATGTCATGTTAAACCAAAAAAATTAATAGGAAAGACTGAAAGTGGTGACAGAAAAAAGTTTAAGAACTTTGAGAGGTGAAGAGTAAGAAGAAGAGAATACATAGTAGCAGCCCTCCTTTATCAATCTCACAATTTCTCAGCAGACACTCACCGGTTCAAAGTTCCAAATTCATTTTAGGGGTAAAACTAGGTTATATCATGAGTGTAAAAGAAATAAGTTTAGTGCTTAATCAAACTCAAACATGGTTTCATGTTTCAATTTTCAAAAACTAGCTTTCAAAGTAAACAAGTTTTCTATTCCTTGTCCTAATTCAGAAAAAAAAAATAATGACATCGCCATTTCCCCATAATTCTACAAAAATTGATATCCTGTCCGATGCCTTCCGTGACACATTAAAGTTCACAGAAAAGATAAGTTCGAAAATGAACTGAAGGACGAAAAAATTAGGCATTTAGTATAAATGAAAAGAAAAGTATTAACCATTATTGGATGAACAGAAGATTTTAGCCTAACGGTTTGGATAACGAGCTCTTGTTCTTACAGATATGAACTTAGTATATAACATTATCAATTACATTCTACTCTGACTTATGTAAGTTATGGAGGATATACAAAGATGCAGATGATAAGAAAATACAAACTGAATAGCTTAGTAAATCCAATCCTGTTGCAATGTTAACCATTTTGCTCCTCTCAAACATCTTTACCAAAAGAATCATGACAATAACATGTCCCACCTTTGTCTTCAATTCATCAAGTGAGCATATTTTCATCCACTTAGGCCTCTCCTAAAAAAGATAAATAATATATTCACTTTCTTTTCCAATATATAAGAATCATGTCAATTAATTAAATGGAAATTGGATAACATTTAGCATTGAATGATGCTAGAAAATAAAAGAAAAAATATACATAAAAATGAAAGATGGTGGATTAAGAAAACTTCATGGGATTATATCATCACGTGACATTGGGTTTGTTAGAGTTTATCATTAAAAAGAAGTTAGAAAATGCAGAGGACTGATCTCCATTCAACCTCATAAGAGTTCGAGGGCCTTCTCCTTACATTAACTACAAAGTCACTGACTAGAACAATCACCTATCTTATCTCCAAGCTATTTTTCTTACACTGAAAATACTAAGTTGCTAAAATTTCCTAAGTAAATGTCATTTGTATGTTCTTGATAATAAAAATATAAAAGAAGTGTGGTATATAGTTACTATTTAGGGTTGTATAATACCTTCATAGCAAACATTCCAAACAAAGAGGATCCTTGAAGGGCACGGTCTACGGTAGGTGGAACATCAGAAGGTATATTGCTTATGAACAATCCGTATAAGCCCATACCAAAGATCAACATAACCGTACCAGCAAGATAAACATCTGCAGTATCAAGCAAAATGGATAAGTGCAAGTACTAAACATAATCTTATCTGAAATTCAGACCAAATATATTTGGAACTATGTAGTTTAACGATGATTTAAATGTTTTACTCTGATAATGTTCGAGAAAATATTTTTTCGAACAAATTATACATAAATTTGATAATTTAAAAGCAAAAAAGTAACATAATACTTTATTTCTCCGATTTTTCCTTTGATGTTTTCATGATCCAAGTAGAGTAAATACAAAATCAAGTCTTGATAATATAGAAACTGTAAGTCTGATAAGCAATAGATTACCAATTGCTTCAACCAACCGCAGAACCATCTGTCCGGTGTGAACTCCTTTAACACAGCTTGTCCAATAGACTTTGTATGCATCAACAATATAAATACAACCCTAAAATGATCCGGTAGAGTCAGATATTTGTACCACAATGTTTGTCATCATGATTAACTGCAAACTTAATTATATGTTTAATGTCTGAAATTTAAAATAAATTTGATTTTAGTCTACCCAATTATTTAAAAAAAAATTAGTTCCTCAAATTGGAAAAATAAATTAATTTCTAAATATTAAATTTTAGTCACTTAAATAGCTTTTTTCAAAATTATTTTTAGTCCTATACCAATGGTGATAACCTCTTAGTATAACTACAAAATACCTACCATAAAGTAGTTGAATGATTTAATTATAAAATACATTATTCTCGTGATCAATCCCCACCAAATGTGAAAACTAGCTGAACCACGGTAGTCACATTATCGTAAGATTAGTTTCAGTGTATTAGGCAAACCCACTAAAATAATGCATTACACTCTAATTTTTAAAATAGATATATCTTTTATGCTAACAATAGTACTCTTTATTTCATTTACATTTATATCATGATATGTATAGAATTTTTGGGGCATAAGGCAAAGTTTTTATAAAAACTTATAATACCAATTATCAATCCTTATATTAATTTTTTAGTTTTTTTTAAGCCGCAAAATCACTTATCATAGTTTAATAATTTTAATGACTAGGTTTTTTCAGATCACAAAACCAATGCAAATCCATTTTTCTTATAAATTTTTAAATAAACAATAAACATGATCAATTAAATTATAAATACCAATGTTTATATCCCTACCTAATAAAATATCACACAAAAATTCATTAATAATTCAAAATTTTCCATGTCGTGAGTTTTTACACACCTGTTTTCACTTTTTAATTTAGGATAATATTTTTATAATTGAATCAAATCATTTTTTATCTTTAGTGTTAAGAATGTTATTGTGTTTGACATTTGTAATCTTATTTCTCATCAAGTTTCGTATATAAAAAATTGATGTTATCTTTAAACCAAAATTTTAAGATAAAAGATCAATGAATTCCTTTAATATATATTGTTTAATTTTATTTTTTAATCTTTACTTAATATAAGATTTAAACTATAGTTAAATTCCTAACAACTTTAAAGATGTAGGGTATTGAGAGAACTTACATTTAGAAAGCACAAGAGTGAGCCTGCCAAGGACCCTCCAACAGCAAATAACGCCAAGAAACGGAAGTCGAAAATGATCTGATCAACATAATCAAAAACCTTTTAATTACAAAAGGAATATCCATACCTCAATTGCCATTCATCACTATCCAAGTTTCTTTTTACTTTCTTCTTCCATTTAAGAAAAAATCACTTCTTCAATAATCCTGGTTGCTTTTGGCATTGCCACATTTAATCGTAATGTTATATTCAGTCAAACCCCAGTTTCTGATAATTTTAAGTTATAACTAATTCATAGAACAAAATTCATTAATTTAGTAATATTACGAAAATTTACGAGTTAAGGTAACCCTGAGTTTCTGCGAAAAACCTAACTTACTAAAAAGTTGCTAGTGCATCAGTGTATATGAAGAATATAATAGTTCTTATTTTCTCAATCTTCACCCTCAAATGCAAATTTATCAATTGAAAACTAAGAAATATAATTTTACCCATTTATGTGTAAATATTTAAATTTGCCAGATATTCTAAAGCCACCACCCGTTCGTTAATAATTTATCAAAAGGCCCTTTGATTACTCTTAGAGGCTCTTTTGCTTTTACTAATTATGTTGACAAATTGTTAAATATTCAAAATTATTATTTAGAGATTGTGTTTGATATATATATATATATATATATGATATTTGAAATTATAATTTATTTATATTAATATGGTAACCTTTTTCAGTAATTTAAAATTTTATCTCAGACTTTGGATTAGAAGAATGTAAATTAAAAAAAAAAAAATTAAGAAGTTTACTTTTTTTAATTAGGTAAGTATGTCCTTCAAATGTCATCAACCCAGATAAGATGGATCAATCAGACTAGGTTTTTTTTTTTTTTTTTTTTTTTTTTTTTTTTTTTTTTTTTTTTTTTTTTTTTTTTTTTTTTTTTTTTTTTTTTTTTTTTTTTTTTTTTTTTTTTTTTTTTTTTTTTTTTTTTAT
>Ga0099824_1000829_pt1 | contig 40534 bp, 16 predicted proteins | sample SiratrowhiteBW_FD_76837 | JGI IMG/M metagenome (GOLD analysis project Ga0099824, IMG submission 76837) | Root nodule microbial communities of legume samples collected from California, USA - Siratro white BW | ecosystem: Host-associated > Plants > Roots > Nodule | place: USA: California... | reverse complement strand
TATATATATATATATATATAATATGCAGAGAGAGAGAGAGAGAGAAAGCTTCAAATTCATTGGGGTCTAGAAAAATGTAAAAGAAAAAAAAAAATACTAAATATTGTATTAGAATTAATATTTGGCTACCATGTACATGTACATATTGTTCGTAGTTTTATTGTTCTATTATAACTTTATTTTTTTTACTAATATGATTGGTGTGCTAGACGGTGAGTTTAGTTTAAATTAAATTATAAATTAATTTGGATAAAAAGTAATTCTAAAGAGGTATGATTTAGGGTTCAATGTTTGCAAGATAAAAGTAAATTAGCACTAAAACCTACAATGAAATTCTTTATCTGATACAGAAGAATCAATTTTTAAGCAAAAAATTAAACGTGTGTAAAATTAATAAGGAATCATATTAACAGATATTTTATATATGATTTTGAACAATATGATGTCAATTCATACACATACACAGAGCAAGATTTCTTAAATATTTTGTATGGTGTGGACTTTTATGATAATAGGTTTGAGTGTAAGTTTTAGTTTAGGCTAATTTGTTTTACCTAATAGAATAGGTATTATATATAACATCAATTGTGTGGTGAGTCAAGTTAAATGAATTGACTCAAATCAAGTCGTAACTTAAATGTCTATATTCTTAAATTGGAAAAAGTTACACATTGATTACTATCTGTTATAGTTTATATCATTCTTTCGATTAATTAAAAAAATTAAAAGTCTGATTTTGTACGGTATAAAACTTACTTGAATATATCGCTAGCTATTGGATTTAGGCTTTTTATCACTAACTAGTATTGACAAATATTTAATAACTTTGTTTACTGTAACATGCTTTTGTATACTTATACATGTTTTTGTTTAATCTTAAGGGCTCTGAGATTGGCATTTTGAAATGAGAAAGTGAGGGGAAAAACCAAAAATGGAGAAATGGCATCTAGGTATTAGGTGATGGGATAGAGATAAAAAAGAATGAAGTAGGGTTGGAGAAAGGAAGAGATAAGAAGATGACAAGGCATGAGGAGCGTGTGTTAGGGGTATGAAGGTTTAAATGAAAGTTGGGTAGGGTCCAAATGGGGTAAGCCATGGGAACCAACACAGGACACATTACATTTATATGCCACTAAGATTTTCATACACCATCTATGTGTCTCATGGTATTGTCAGGGTATGCATAAAACCCCATGCTTTCAATTTTACACCCTTCAATCCAACCATTATTGACCATGGCAAATAAAATGAACCTCTTCCCACACCCTCCCATTCCCTATTCATGCAACTTGCCTAAAACAATACACATTTTCAGGTGGGGCCTTCTCATGAAAAACACTCACTAACTTAACCTTTTTTTCATTTATTCCCAATTAGCTTCTTAATTGTTCTTTTCTAGTTTTTTTTCATTATGGTGGATTTTTTTTTTAACAAATGTTTCAAAATGAAAAAAAAATATTTTCATTATAGATAAATCATGTTAAGTTAATATGATTTCATTATGAATAGATCGTGCCACATCCAATCAAATTAATCTAAAATTGTGATACGTCAGTACAATTTGGATATGAAATTATGTTACATTAGCACAATTTAAATTCAGAAAAAAAAAACTAAAATCATACTATCATGACACGATTTCAATTAACTCATGTTAATACTACTGTTTATATTAAAATCGTACTATAATGACATAATTTTATTTTCAATTAAATAAAATCCTGTCATGATGACAAGATTTCTTTCTAATGAAATCATGCCAACTTGATACGATTTACCGATATTTGAAATAAAAAAACAAAATTACTCATTTTAAAAATTTTGTAAAAAATTATACCAAAACAGAAAAAAAAAAACTCCCTTCTACCCAATAATTCAACACTTTGCATAATTTGTTGGATAAGACAAATGAATTAGACAATTTTGGAGGAATGGGTTTGCCTACACCATTTTGGTTAGTGATGATTATGTAGTTGGTTAATAGAGAGGCACACCCAGATTTCCCTTGCAATGAAACTTACCATTTCGTACCCATCAAATGATGTTTTCTTTGTCCTCAAGGAAAAAGGTTGCAAGAGAAAAGAGAGGGTGAAGAATCACCTTTCTTAAGAAGTAACCTTTTGAATCCAGAAATGGGTGTTATGTATCTGAGTGAAATACCTTGCTATATCATTTTGGAAACAAAGGATTTGTGTCCCACGTGCTGTAATTTCCTCTATTAATGTTAGGCCAAAAATTATTCTCTCTTACACCTACACCTTTCTCACCAAAATTCTTATCTATATAGGCATTTTGAAGGGACACCTGATGAATGGCCCATAAAGCTGAATTCGAATGCATACAAATATAAACTAATAATTTTATTTAGCTCCAAAGTTTTCAACTCATACAAAGAGAGGGAGAGAAAGTTTAGAAGAATAAAACTAAATTAACTTAGAATTCAAACGTGAAGTTAAAAGTTCTACCTTAAATGAAAATGAATAATGTATAAAATAAAAAGAAAATTCACATGTTTTAAAGTTTTAGATTAAAAGTCAAGTTAAATCTCATGTATAAGTTGATTCTAACTCAATAAATATAAATATTTGGTTACATACTAATTTTCCTTTTTATAAACAAACTCTGTATTAAGACTAAATTGGGAAAATTCTAGTGATTCTAATATTCTTTTTCTAATGGCAAAAGGTTTATACATGAAAAATGTTAAGAAATCCCCTTATAAATATGGAAATAAATTGAAAAATAACAACCATTTGAATTCTATTACTCTATGCTACGCACAAAGAAAATATTGTTGAAAGCTCTGTTTGAACAATGTTATCTATTGTTCTGTTTTCTTTGGTCTGTTAACAAATCATATAATAGTTTAAGATTTCTGTTATTACGTTTTGTCAGTTTCTAATTATTCTACCCTTCATATAATATGTTATTTTCGTTATAGTTTTAATCGGTCTTGTGACATAGTTCATTAACTCTAGATAAATTATTAGCATGGATAATTAAAATTAAATAACATTATATTTATTTATTTATTTGATATATGCTTAATTTTCATTCAAAAATCTTTAACAATATTTTTTTAGTCCAAATTATTTCTATTATTTTTTACTACATTAAATTGATCTTAAAATAATTCACGCAAATTTTAATTTTTATGAAAAAAAGTTTTCTTTCTTGAAATTTATGTTTTACCAATGATTACAATATTTTCTTTTTTACTTTAATCTCTTTTTTTTTCACTCCTCAGATCCAAATACACTATTTATTTTTTTTTATTTTTAATATATTATATATGCAACGATGAAGAAAGAGATCTTTATATCTCCTACTTATCTCTTCTGATAAGTTTATCTCATCTATTTTCTTAATTAAATATTTAATCATATAATATTTCAAAAAATAATAAATTTTTCTATTATTTATAAATAATATAATTTAATATCATTTAAAAAATATTATATTATAAATTTTGAAATATCACATCATAAGTTATCCATAAATAAAATTTATCTTAAACTTGAAAAAGACGTAAGTAATGTAAGTTGTACTATATAGAATAATTTAATACTAATGTATAACATTTTTTTTTCTTTCTAACTCTAGGTTTTGTTGGAGACAAGTAAAGTCGAACACCATATGTTGATGCACCAAACCTAAAAAAATATATGATAACTTTTATAACTTTAATTGTTATTTTGAATCACAAATATTGCGAATTGGAATAAATTTAGACAAAGCAAATAAAAAAAATCTTCATTTTCATGAACTTGAAGCATTTCAATATATAGAAGTGTGACAAAACCCGCAAGTTTAATTGAAAAAATACTTCGAATTGGGATCCAGTCATGATAGATAAAGTTGAAGATTTGTTTTTTCTTTCTATAAAATCTTAAGCATTCAAATTTGACATACATACAAACCAAAAAACTTTAATCGTGATTTAAATCCAAATAATTTTGGGATTAAGCTACGAGAAAAGAAATTGAAGACTTTTTTTTTCTCTTCTTTCCATAAAAACCTAAAGCAATCTAAATCGATATTTTCAGTTATAATATTTTACAAGATAAATATGTTAAAGTGATGAACACCCAAAAGTTAGTAAGGATTGATCATTAGTCGTGTAATAGTTGGATTTTCTCTCTCTAAGAATCATATTTGTACATTTTTTTTACCCACTTTTGAAGAATAAATATTTGAGTTTTTTCGATGAACATTTATCTTCTGGCATTAATTTTTTTTAATATTCATATCTTGTTTGATTTAAGTGGTGAATTTTTATAAAACTTATTCTCTAACTTTAACTTTATATACTGTGGAATAACTCTTTGAAAAAAAAAATCACTACAAATTGGTTACCATACAAATACATTATGACTAAGATATTATGACTAACAACATATAATGACTAAGATATTATGACTCACTTTTGTAAAACATGCTTAAACTAACAAGAAAGACCCATAAATAATGATTCTTGTTATTGAGCTGAAATGTTACTCAAATAATTTCTCTATATGATTCAAGAGACTAAACAATCTACTGAAATTATTTATCATATATGATACATGTTACATATCATTTATTGAAAGGTTTGATATAACTAAAGGATCTAAGAACATAGATTTTACTAAGTGAACTTAATTTTATATTTAAAATTTCTAATCGAATAATCTTATATTTAAAATTTCTAATCAAATAATTTAGTTTGATCAAAAAATTTGTTGACTTACATTTCAAATTTCTTTTCCATGTTCTTGTAGTATAATAATAATAATAATCAAATTATTATTATTATTATTATTATTATTATTATTATTATGAAGATAGTATTGTTCTTTGAAACATGCCATGAATTTATCCATATAATATTTGGTTTTAATTTTGTGATCTCAAACTCTATTTTAATTAAAAAATATAAATACTAAAATGAATATGATAAACAATTAGATAAGAAAACACAAAAAAAAATAATTCTTATTTTATCTTGATTATATACGAGAGCTCATTAATATATGTGATGTCTATGAAAAATATGTTGTTAGAAGAAATAAAACAAGCACAACTTTTATATTTTAGAAAAGTTAGTCTCCAACTTTTTAGTTTCCACCTAGTTCTTACAAGTTGGGTAAAATAAAACATTCCTTATAAATGCTAGTTAATGTAAAATAGAAGCTTATTTCAACTCTTATTCTTCAACCATTAGAAACCTTATAAGCTACTCTAAATTTCTTCACTCCTGTATCTTTTTCACAGGTCCACAAGTATAGAAACAGATGTAGAAGTGAACATTTTTCTCTTATTTAAACACACAATAGCAACACATGATTAGACAATTGTTCATAGGTGGAAGGAAATAAGCAAAAAAAACCGATGCTAAGTTCATCGATCTCTCACTTCCTCAATTCACAACCTTGCAATTAAGTCTCACTTCCCCATTTTGAGAGACCCCCACATTACCAAGCTTCAACATTGAAGCCACAAACTCTCGGAAGAACAAGCCCTGATCTTTGGCAAATGCTTCCACAATCCACCTAGTTCTTTGATTCCCAACAAGTGACTGATCCGATGAGAACACACCCTTTCCCACCAGCAACTGTTTGTAGTAGTCATTGTCAAACACTGATGATGTTGAGTCCAGGAAGTGTCCAGAATTGGGGTTTGTGTTTTGTTTTGGACACTTCCCTTTCAGGTCTAGTGCAAACTCAGTGTTCAAACTAGGGTCAATGTCATGCAACAAACTGAAGTTGTGAACTCTAGCTTGGAAAGAAGAACAGTGTGAAAAGCCAAGAGTGTGGCCACCAGAGAGAGTCACCATATCTTTGACTCCTAAACCTCTCTTTGCAAAACTCTGAATGAGTTGGTTCACATTTAAAGTTGGTGCAGGCAAGTTGACTGTTTCTGATGCCTTGGACACCCTTCCATCTTTTCTTCCTTTCAGCACATTCCAAGATGGTCCTCCAGACTAGGAAAAAAATTTATCACATGATCATTACAACATATAAAACAAGTTATATCATATCAAGCTCGGATAGTGACAAGAAACACTGATATCTTTAAAATATAAGAGATGAAAAATACAAATTTATACATATATAATTTAAATATTTTTTATTATATATAGGATTTTTTTTTATCTGTGTAAGTTTATAAGTTTTAAAAAATTATTATATTAATTTTTTTTAAAATTGTATGAGAATCATGTTAAAATTATTATATATCTAAAAAAATGTTATTTGAATTGAATACTTTATCAATAACTGTCATACGCATATCAGTGTTCGATATATGTCAAACACGTATACATAATTTAAAAAATAAGTATTGGAGTTTTGTATAAGAACACGTCACTTATATCCTCTGTTCTCATTCTTTCACAAGAGTTTATCATCACATAGAAGAATCATTGTCAAGAAATCACTATATAAATGTATCAATATTACTCTAGTTGAAACTTTTATCATCCCTCATGTATAATATTTACCATGCACAGCATCAAGATACAGTACTAGCATAACAAATGGCAGTGCCATTCAAGAATTTAGCAGCTATAAAATAGTTTGAAGGCTTGATTGAGTTATTTTACCAGTGCCACCACATCTCTGGCTGCAATGGCGATTATATCAGCACAAGAAACAGTGTGTGGACAAGCTTTCTCAAGCTTGGTCTTGGCTTCATCAATAACATAGAATGAATGAACAGAGAGATTTGGTGGACCATCTTTCTCAGCCTGGTTTTTGGGAGTTGAGTCCAGCAATATTGATGCATCACAACCCTGTTATTCACAGTTCACCAAAAATTACAATTACATCAACATTTTTCACATGAATTAATAAACCTTAAACAGTTCCATTTGTTGTGCTTAAGTGAGGGATTGAGAGATTATATATTTACTTTCATTTTATATCTATATTAAATATCCCTTTTCATTTCCAAACTATTGATATGTTACAAATCCAATGTCTTATTAATTATTTTTGTTCATACTTCAATTAAACAATAGTTGTGATAGTAATTTAAAGTAATTGAGATCTCAAGGACATATTTTCCCTCCTCATTTTAAAAAAATTAAACTGCTTTTTTTAAACAGTTTCATACAAGTCATAAATAAATTTTTCATCCAAAACCTATAAAAACTAAAAAATATCTATAAAATAATTGTTTTAAAAGTTAAAGAAAAAAAAAACTAAGATATATGTGTTCTTCTATTCCTCTATTTTCTCTTCTTAGTTCAAGTGTTCAAATAGCAAAAATTTTAGAGAACAAAAATAAGTTCATAGGACAAACAATGTGCTTACTGAACATATAAATTTCAGAAAGCAAAAAACTATTTTAAGAAAAAAGTAATTAAAAATTGCAAAAAAGGGTATTTAGTCCAAATATAGTAATGTGTTACACAACCATTATATACTCCATTTTTACATACATTAATCTTAAACATCAATAGACATGAAATGAAGGTAGTTTTTTCTTACCCTTATGAAACAATCATGGAAGAACATCCTCAAGAGCCGAGCTGGGACTTTGGGGTCAAATTTGGAGGCACTGAGAACAGTGTCTGAAATGATTTTCTCTGCTTGTGGACATGTTTTGTCATAGTAATGAGCATCAAGCTCTGCTTGAGACATTGATGATAATGTGAAGAGGAGAAAAATGATTGCAAAGAGAAAAATGCATTTTGAATATGGCAAAAGTGCCATTTGTTTGGGAGTGAAAGAAGTAATTATGGAGTGCAATAACTGGAAAAGTGATGAGGATTTGATGAAAACCATGAGCACGTGTATGGTGTATATATATGGAACAGAAAGTTGTTGACACCAGCATTAAAATACAAGTTTAAAGCATAATTATTGTGCTTGAAAGCCACTCAATGTTTGGAGATTAGTTTGGAAGTGCCAAATTTTGACTTCACTTTTGTTCTGCTTTAAGATCAAGTATATTCATCCACCTACACACGCACAAAACACAAATCTTGGGTATTCAACTTTGTTAAGAATTAATTAAGAACTAATTAACACAATTTTTGTGTTATTTTTGTTGCATGTTCTACCAAAAGGAGCTCCTAATTTATGTGTAACATTCAGGAAATTTTCAAAAAGCTATAAGATAGTATGTTACGTGAATTAAGCAAAAAAAATAAAAGTGATTATGCTTTTGTAGTGGTGTACCACGCAGAAGTACAATTGTTAGGTATACGTATACTATATTCTACTATATTTTTCTGTTGCCTTATACCCATCAGGTTAGTTTAGGAAAGTAGTTGTGAAGTTGGTGATGATGAGAGATATGTTCTTCACCAATAATTATTCATAGTTTTGCAGGAATCTTCCTTTTTATATAATGATAGGGTAATTTTCATAGTGTTGAACTTTTAGTCAATGTTTTTTTTTTTGGTGAATTTTGATCTTATATGAAAACTAAGGTTAAGACATAGAATTGTATAATTTGCTGTATTAAATATGTAAGTGGGCAATAAATATGTTAGGAGACTGATGATTTATTTCTTTATTTAGATATTTTTTTATTATGAATCTTTCTTAAAGAAAAAGAATAAAATCATAAATTTGAGATACATTGTGATAAAAATATAGTAAAATAACATGGCTTTAAAAAAAAAATAGAAACTGTATATGTCTTTTGCCTTTTCTTACTTCTAAGTTATGACAAATTACTGCTACTTTACTCCATTCATCATACAAAGTCACACAAGGCCCTGTCAATAAACTTCAACTCTGTAGTAAAACTTAAAAAACACTAAATTTTAATTTTGGTTTATAACTCAATTAAAAATAATGTGTTCGTATCTAATATATTTGATAATCATCTGAGACAATTATTTTAGATTAATATATACTATTGCATTGAATATTTAAAGAGACTGTTTCTCGAACTCGAACAATATTGTCTCTTACGATAAATAAATACGATTTAAAAAAGTATATGTTTTCTTTAATCAACAACTACTGTGTTTTTTCTTTACATTAATCATTCCATGACTTTATTATTGATTTTTTAATCAATCGTACTTCCAATTCTCCTTTATATTTACGTAATTTATCAAATTAATATATTTTATTCCTCATTTATACTTTCAATTATTCAATGCATTAAAGGTCGGTAACAAACAGCAAATATATTTAATAAATCTTAATAAGTGCGTTCAATTACTAGACTCATTTTTAATGTTATTTTTGAAGATTTATTTATTTATTCTTAATAATGTCTAAAGCTTAAGGTTTTTAGTTAGAGTGTTTTGCTTTTTTTTTTTTTTTTTTTTATTAAATTAGATTCAATATTATCGGGAGTGATTTGTCCATCAAATCTAATGAGAAAAAGTACAGAGATTAAAATAAAAAACACGAAAAATTGCAGGGATAAAAAAAAAAAGAGGATTAAAATATGAACAACAACAGAATTAAGATCAAAAAGAAAATAATCTTATATTATATTTCGTTCCTTGTGGGTTCAGTTGTTAGAGTATGAAAAACTGTGGTGCTTAAAAATGACTTTGGATTATTTTCGTTATTAACTAAGGAGATACAAATTAATGAAGGTTGATAATCATAGGAGTTAATAATTTTTATTAAGACAAACCAATACTCAATTCTTTTATTGGAAGAAGTGCTTTTCAAATAAGCCTTTTGGGACTTGGATCCAAACAGACCTTAAAGGGAGTATAAGTATAACTTATTCATATTTTCAGTTTTGTCCATGGTAAAAAGGGACAATCCTTAACATGATCAATATACTTTTTTGCAGTCATAAGATGAAAGTTCTAATACATTTTTATTTTAAACAATTAACAGTTGTATATAAACTTGTTCTTATTTTGCATGCACGTGACCATCACATGAAAAAAAAAAATGAAAACATTATCTTATAAACAATTTGATAAATAACCTTATGAGAGATGAAATACAGGTGAAGAAGCATAACAAAATACACTTTTAACTCTAAATTTGGTCATATAAACTAACCAATCACCTTGTCCTTCTTGGCATAATATCTCCTGTACATAGAATCAACATTGGTGAGATAGAAGGTGGCTGGAGGCAAGTTGCTGCAGTCCTTGCTTGTCACAAAGTCCTTACCCCCATAACGGTGCTCCATGATCTTCAATGTTTCAACAAACCTTTCAGGAGGAATCTGCAACACAACATTGTATCACACCATTTTTTTACCTTCTGAAAATCAAATTCACTGATTTGCTACCATAGAACACTATATGAGGCACAACAACCAAAATGGATTTGCCAGTACAACAAAAAATACCAAAGAGATCAAACAAAAATAAAAATTGAGTTAGATCCATCCAAGAAATGACATCAACTTCAACTCAAAGCCTTAAGACATTAGGTTTGTAAGTCTTTTTTTCTTATATATTGTTTAACTTTCTTATTTCTACTTAATGTGAGACTAGACTTACATTTGGATAACTAACACATAAAATACTAAAATCTCAAAACCAATTGATGCCATTATCTTCTTAAAGGTTGCCAAGGTGAATCAGGTCAGTAGTGGTTGTAAGAAATACTAGAAATGCTAATTTCCTTTTCTTTGGGATAATGCATGTAACCATTCACTTCAGTTGCTCACTGGCCAAACAGATCAAAGGTCATGCATTTAATTTAAAATTAAGTTACTTTTTCCAGTAAATTTGTCAGCATTGAACTTCACAAATGTCATAGCTCTTATACCAGTTTGTAGTGACAAATCGTATTTGACATAAAAATTTAACTATACAAAGGATAGCATGCACAGAGAAGTATCTTTATAGCAAGAAAAATTTAGTTACACAACTTATCTATCACAACTATGCTATTTAAATGTTTTGAATATATTGCCCTTCTATTCTTGTTGGATTGAATGTTACAAATCCTTTGTACATGAGGACTTATTTGGACGAACTTCTCCATAAGGACTTTTAAATAAAAGAAAAATTTTAAGAAAAAAAAATGAAACTGACTTCTCAATAAGCTAAAATTAGCTTATGTACAATTAAAAATAATTTTTTTGAAAAGCTATGTAATTTAAGAGAGTTTCTCTACATTAGCTTATGCATAAGCTAATTTTAACTAAGTCAATTTCATTTTTTTCTCATGAAAATATATATCAAATAGAAGATTATAGGTAAGAAAAATTTCATCTTTAATAATCTGAAAGGTTTGCATTAACTAAATCATTAAATTTAAATAATTTATTATTTATATCTATAATAGATATAAATTATAAATTATTGAATGGTTTAGTTAATGTAAATCATTCACACATATGGTTAAGGATGAGAATGTTTCTTCATGTATAATTGTATAGCTTCTTTTTAGTATATATAGGCATGAAGGATTTGTAAAATTCAATCCAACATGAACAAAAGTACAAGATTTTCAAAACTTTCACAGAGCGTAGTAGTAGGAGATAAGTTCCATCTAGTCGTATTTTACTTGCACTATAAGTTTTTCTTTGTGCCGGCTATCATTTGTATTGCTAAATTTTTATGTCAAATACAACTTGTCATGACAGCATTCATGCACCTATTGAAGATGTCAATGTACCTATATGTGTAGTTTCTTAGATGGTAATTCAAATATCATAAACTATAGCTTTTAAGTGGTCAAAAACTGCATACCTCAAGTCTCTGCTTCAACTTCTCCGAAACATTCATCACGGTTACAATGTTTGACATGTTAAACGGATGCTGACCTTCTTGAATGCGGACAGAGAACATTGTAGCTGTTAAACCACTACCATATGAAAACAGAACTACCCTTTTACCCACCTGCACATTGAAAGACAACCCTGATGAGAAATTTAGAATTAGCCATTGTCCACGTGAAAGATGAAGTCCAGGACAGAGGGAAAATTACCAATGAAGTGTTTTTATTATGAAGAAGAGATGCAAAAGCTGCATAAAGAGATGCAGTGTACATGTTACCGACTTGCTTTGGGATTAGTGTGCTGGGCTGCACTTTTGCATCATATAAATGTTTGGCAGCCTGCTGGTTTGCCTATTGAATCACAATGATCACAAACCATTTAAGAGTTCCATTCAAGAAATGTCATAAAACAAATTTCAAAAGTTCAAGTAGCTACCTTTTCAAGATCACGACTTTGATAACTCTCATCACCGGATAAGGAAGCATATGGTGCAAGGGTTTCCCTGGCAGCTTCATCAACGAAACTGGCACCAAACAACATATTTGACAAAAAAAAATTAGGATCCAAAGACGTTAACTTAACTAGCAAAGTATTTTCTACGTTTCATTTCTATGTAGCACGGATATTGACACAGATACTGACATGGATTTATATATTACATCACTCTGAATTATATAAATTAGCAATCAAGATTTATGTATTACAAAATCATCTATGAACAAGGTTAGTTAAATATCACAAAAAATAATCTAATTCATTTATTTAAAATCCAAAAAGTGAAAAAAAAACATATATAATCTAAATATTTTTTATTATATATAAAATTTGTTTATATAATAAGTTTATGAAAACTGCAGTTTTCCAGGAGTTGTTAGTGCTTGATAGAAAAGAAAAAAAAATATACTGAATATGATCTAATCTAAATGTTCTTGATGGATCAATAATCTTTTTACAAACAGCAAATATCTTAAAGGTAGAAGTAACAGTTATCTTGTCAAAAGGATCAATGGCATTCTATGCTTGACACCTTGAATTAAAAATGCATGAAATATAAGGTAGCAGATACAAAAAACCTGGGATTTCTCATGAAGTCATTAAAGTATAGCCGGCCAAAACTTTTCTGCACAAGCTGCAATACATGAAGAAAGCAATTATGTAGAGAGTCATTGTAGGTCGTGTTATGACATACTTCTCTGCCTTTTCGTTTTCATTCCAAATATGGTGAAAAAATTCCTGCATGACAATTACCTTGTTATATGGAGAATGAAACACAAAATAATCAGAATCTGATATTGAAAAAGGCCTCCCCTCCAATTTTTCAAATCTGTATGTGGAAGAACGTTTAATGAGAATTTGAAACCAAAAAGAAAAATTCAAAATGGCTATTTTGTTCAGTCTATACTTCTCACAAAAAAGCCGATAACAGGAATCCAGTGCCACGAGATAACAGGTCTGTGAGAGTTTTCCATCAACAACCTACAGCAAGAAAACCACCAATTAAAAATAAAGAATTTCAATCATAAACTAAGACACTCATCATGAAAAAGCTATGATGCAAATAAAAATAAAGTGAGGAGGTGAGAAATCATTACTGGATATTCACTAGCAAGATTTGGCTTGTAAAAATCATATGCATGAGACATGTGACTGCCTCTGAGTTTGCTTTCAAAAGCAATAGGAGCATCTGGCCCTACAAGCATGGCAATTGCAGCTGCTCCTCCAGTGGGACGAGCAGGTCCTTCTGCATATACCTGAAACAAGAAAGTCATGGCTAATAAATTGTTTGATACTGCATATAATCTGCAATTGATTTCAACATTTGAAGGGAAAGATTAATGTTTGCCAGGAGTTCATACCGCACTGTCTGTACAAACAACAAGTCCATAACGTCCATCCCATGAACTACTCTCCACCCAATTCACACAGTTGAACAAAGCCGCTGTTCCTCCATAGCACGCATTTGTTGAATCAACACCTTCGATGTCAGTATTACCACTTGCCTGATTGTTGCATGAATAAATATAAGATGCAGATACACAAAAGTGCAGATACAGATGTCTTTCCTTTTGTTCCTTTCTAATTTTGATTCTTCTTCAAAAGTTCAAAAAATAGGGATAGCAATTAAAAAATCCTACTCAAGAAACATCTCCCTTTTCATTTTGATGTGCCTGTGGACACAAAATAAAGGAATTAGATCCTGTCACACTCCAGGTCATCCCAGAAGAGGTATCATGACACAGGATACTATCAATACAGAAAAACTAGCATATAGCTGTAAAACCTGATAACCTTAGAAGGTGAGAGTCAACACCAAAAAAGAGAATGATTTACCTCAAAAACTTGCATCAGAAAGGTCTTAATGGATTTGCTTTTATCAATGACAGTTTCACTTCCAACCTCCAAGCGTCCAATTTGCTTTGGATCAACATTAAACTTTTCAAGAAGTGAAGCAACTACTGTCAAGCTGCAAATTCAAAGTTTAAAAGCAAAATATCATAATAATAAGTGCATGAAAGATGTGTATTATAGTATTATAGAAGTTCAGGACATAGATCAAGTACAAAAGCATGAATTAAACACCCCCAAAAAAGAACCACATTAGACTCATCAGAAAAACCTCTCAGTAAACAGTATCACAAAAACAGAGAAACTACATTTTCTATTTGAGCAATCCTAGTAATGCACTCTGTAGAACACTTACTTTAACATGCTCTTTAACCCCTAGTGATAAATCTATACTTTAAAATTGAGCAAATCTGGCCCCTCTGTTAATTTTCTTCTACCTAAAACCCCAAAGTTCAAATTATCTACTCAATTTTCACAAATTAATTCAATCACATTGTTTTAAACCTTCTTTTGCTCAAATCTCACCAGCTAAATTATCAATTTTCTCCACAAAATTTGTAAGATAAAAAAAGAAAGTCAAATTTCCACCCTTTTAAATCCTAATCTCACCCCCTATGGTACTCCAAGTTTTTTCTAAACTTTCAAAACTACTTCAAAAGCCAAGTTCTTTGTAACCTCTCAAACACTTGGATAGAAAACGAAAACAATAATTTAAGATGTTTAAGTAGAGCAAAATCAAAATAGGACACTTCTCCAAAAGCATTTCTAGGAGAGAGATAAAAAAATGAACTTCTCCATAAACTAAAAGTAACTTATACACAAGTTAAAAATATGAATTTAGAGAAGTTACATCAGGGCTCTAAAAATTAGTTCAAGCACAAGTTAACTTTAACTTATGAAGAAACTTTTTTTTTCTTCATTTTTTCTCTCTTATAAGTACTCATAGAAAAGTTTCTCTACGCATTCAAAATTAAAGGTACCAAAAGTGTAGTCACCGCAATAACTAGAAGAAACAATTATAACTAGGAAATGCTTATTGTTTATGCAAAATTGTAACCAACCTCATTGAGATAACATCTTCAACCTCAGAGCAGAAGGCCATGCAATCCTGTCCAAGCCCAATAGTGTATTTCCCTTTGCTCACCCCATCATGAACCTCCAAAGCTTCCTGCACAACCCACAAAACAAAGCACACAACACACCCAGACAAACCATAAAAATCGCAGCTTTACAACACAAAACACAAAACTAAGTTTAAAAATCACATCTTTATGGCAAAAAAACAGAATTAGAGACCTGGGTGACGCAGGTGGGAGGGAAGTAGATGTCCATGGCAAGGATTCCCACATTGGTAGGGCGTGAAGAGGCCATGGAAGTGTATTTTCCCTCTCTTGTTTTGGGGCCTGTTTGGATGCAAAGAGTGGCTGTGTGTGTGTGTTTCTTTATAAAGAAAGTGAAAGGTGTGGAATTTGGAATTGGAAGTGTTAGTTTGTAAGATAGAGTGTTAGGTTTAGGAACAAGTGCTGTGTGGCTTCCCAACTAACCCCTTTTTTGGCGGAAATTTTAATGGCTGTTTTGTTTGAATGGAATGTGTCATCAATTCTGCAAAAGCAATTATGGATGGTCTGGTTTTGTAGGTGGAACAAAAACTGGTTTTGTAGGTGGAACAAAAACATTACACTACAGTAGTTCATCATGTTCTTCATTTATGAATTATGTCAGTTTATAGTTGACTGATATTTGAGTTTTCCTATTATTTACATAATTGAATTTTGTAATACATAAATTATATTACAAAAAAGTCATAATGAATAAGTATTTAAGCTTATAAATTACGTTTTTAAAAAATAATTTATGTTATAATTTTTCAAAATATTGAAATTAAAGATGTTGAAAATGGTAAATTAGAAAGACATTGAGAAAAAAAATAAAAGATATGTCGGTTTTCTTTTCATTATCGAGAAGGAATATCACTCCATCTATCATTGAAAATAATATATTTTGAACGTCATCGAAAATAATATTTCCTAAATAGATAAATACGTCTCTTCAAATAGAGCTTTCTTGGTTTATAGAAGATAGGAATTGAATTTTGATGATTTTGGTTATGTTATTATAGTCTATATGTATAATTGTATTAAATATTCTTGAAGAAGATTTTTGTTAGCGTATAAAACTAGTGATAGATCTTCAATCAAAAATTAAATTTTATCTTTATTAAATATTAAATTTTATTTTCATCAAAAATTAATTTTATTTTTATCAAAAAGTTAAATTCTATTTTTATCAAATATCAAAATTTATCTTTATCAATAGTTAAATTTTATTTTTATCAAAATAAAATTTTATCTTTATCAAAACTCAAATTTTATCTTTATCAAAAATCAATTATATCTTCATCAAAAATCAAATTTTATCTTTATCAAAAATTAAATTTTATCTTTATCAAAAATCAAATTCTATCTTTATTAAAAATCAAAATTTATCTTTATCAAAAATCACTTTCCGTGTCTATTAAATTCTAACTCTATCAAAAATCAATTTTTATCTTAATTGAAAATCAACTCTTTATTAAAAAATTATTTTATTTTTACTATTAATTATTTAGATATTTTTAACAAACTAAAAATACAACTTTTAATTCAAATAAAAAATTTATCATTTATTATAATTTTTCTTTCAATTTCAGTTTTAATATAAAAATACAATTAAAAAATTATTATATTTATTCTGCCAAATTTAAAATTATTATAAAAATATAAATAAAATAATGTATCATTTATTTTCCTATTATAATTAATTAGTTGAAAATACTTATAAAATATTTCATTTTATTCTGATTGTATTATTGTTTAAAAAAATTTAATTCAATTATTTTATATTATTTTTTATCTTAATTTTAATTAATTAACAATAACAATCACTAGTAATGGTTACAAATCACAAAAACAACACGTAAAAAAAAATCAATAATAATCACAATTGTTGCATTAATTCGAATAGTGCAAAAAAGAAAGTGTTATTTTAAGAATTAACAACTAAAATTTTTTATTGAAAAAAATAAAAAATAAAAAAAATGTTAGTGGGATAAACAAGTCGTTTTATGATTGTTTGATTTTTTTTTTATTGATCTTATCAGTAGAAGAAAAAAAGTGATTATTTCACCAGGTTTTTTTTTTTTATTGAAGTTTACAATTATTTGGTAAAATTTGACTAAATTAATGCTTAGTTCTACATGTTATACTTAGACAGATGTTTAGTTGAAAAGGATAAATCATTTAAAATTATGTGTGATTATTGCATTTAGATTATTAATTATGTTTGTGATTTTATGAATATTGAAATTGGAAGTAACATATGTAATTTATATGGTTTGATTCATATTAATATATTGATTTTTGAATTTTCAATAGCTTAGATGGGTCAAAATGAGTACTTATAGTTAATTTGAGTGCTGGGTTTTTTTAGAACAAATAGATGTTTTGAACTTGTTAGAATAGTTGGTTTAGGTAAATAGTAGTTTAGAGGTTATTTTATTTTACTTTACATGTTGATGTGTTTTAATATATCTTTGGTCAAGAATTGAGATGTTACTTAAGGAAGAATTTCAACTTTAAGTACATAACACTATTACTTAAACAACCATTTTGATATCTCTTCTTGTGGAATTTAACTAAAACTTAAAAATTAAAAAAATAATATTAATCCTTTCTTTTATAGAAGTTCGTTGTTTAAGTGACCGTTAGTCATTCAAACGATAAAATTACATTAGTTTACGTAAGTTTTTTTTTTTTTTATTCTTTAAGTAACAGAAATGAGTATTTGTTATAATGCTTAAGTAACAAAAGACGTCACTCAAATGAACCATGATAGCTCGAGTGAGGAGGAACTAGAAAACAAGTTTAATTTTATTTTATTTGAAATTATATTTTAAGTGAGGCGATTTTACTCAAAATAAAAATTTCTTAATCTATAAATTTTAATTTAACTTACTTTAAAAATATCTACATTTTGGCTTATCATATTTTATATAAAATTTAATGTTTATTTTAATAAAATGTTGAAATATAACATTTGAATGAGTTGATGTGTGATAACTAAAATGATATATAAACAATTATTTTCTAAAACATATTAAGTAAATGATATGGTTAAGAAAGATATTTCAACTTCATTAAATATGTACATATCATATATATTAATATCTCAAGTGGTAGAAACTAATGAAAAAATTAATCATACATATGAGATATATACATGTGTCAGAAAATTAAATATCTTAAAGTCGTATGAAATTGAAGTTTTTATATTTGAAATGGGTTAATATTAATACTTCATGAGATATATTTAATATTAGTTTTTAATAATCAATTAATATTTCTTGTTGTATACTATAGGAGTAAAAATATATATAAACCTATTTTATTTTAATCTGACCTATGATTGTTTAATGGATTAAAAGTCAATCCCTCAGCTTTTTTTCAACTTTTATTTTTTATAACTTTACTTTTTATTTTAATATATATATATATATATTAAAAGCATATTTAATTACCTTTATATTTTCTACTTTTTAATTGAATAATTTGAAAATCATGGATCTTTGCATATCAAATTACTTTATTATAATTAATAATTGGAACCTAATTTATAAGTTTTAATAATTTAAGTTACAATATTTTAACATATATATAAATATCTTTCAAATAATATAATATAAAAAAATAAACTTTTAAATCATTTTTTATTTTAATTTTTAATTACAATAAAATGATCAATATACTAAAAATCCCTACTTAATCTATCAAACTCTACGAGTTAATAACTCATACTTGATCTAGTGTTGATTTATAATTAAAAAAATTAATTATTATGGGTTTATGTATACATAGAACATACTTATTTATAAGATTAATTTATATATAATTATTTTCTATTTGATAACTTATTTTTTCTTATGTTAGTAATTAAAATTTTGTTATAATTATATTTTTTTTCCGGTATACCCAATAGTCCTACATTGTTTAGGAGTTGAAGTTTTATATACACCTTTCTTCCTTAATCCTCTGAGATATTTTTTAAAGACAAAATTGTGACGGAGCAACCGAGTTCCAAAACGAACAATACCTCGAACACGGTGATTGACCCTAGCGATGTCATCTCAACGGACTTGAGGTCGGAACATTAGCGTCGTCTATGGGGATCTCTTCCCTTAGCTCTCGACTCGGGGGCTTATTCCGGTATACCCAATAATCCCACATCGTTTAGGAATCGAGACAAGGTCAGTTTATATACACTTTCCTCCATTAACCCTCTAAGGCGCCTTTTAGGACAAAACTATAACAGAGCAACTGAGTTCCAAAATAAACAATACCTCAAACTCGATGATTGATCCTAGCGATGACATCTCAACGAACTTAAGATCCAAACAATATTTAATACAATTTATAAAACTAAATAGATCACTTTAAAATGACGTAAAAGATTATATATATATATATATATATATATATAAAACATTTGTGCAATTGACTATTAAGAGATCATTATATGTTTTAGAGTGTTAAAAAAACCACCACTTTAAACTGAAAATAAAATGTGTTAATTAAAATAGATATATATTTCACTTTATTTCTTTCTCAATCTTTCTTTGCATCGATCAATTTATCATATTTATTACTTTTTTTTTTCTTCTCCTTTCATTCTTACACATATACTTAACCACTATCCTCATAGTCGAATAAATGTTATTTATTATATCAGTTTATGGTTGTTGACTTTTGAACAAAAGTAAAACATGCATCAATCAAGGTTTTATTTGTCTCTCAATGATTTCCTTTTTTCTTTAGTTTTTAAATTAGTACTTCCTCCAACTCATAATAGATGCATGTTAATATTGTTTCACACTTAATAAAGATAAAAATAAATATATTATTTTTAAATAAATTTTATTAAAAAATTCACTATTTCAATAAATAATTTTTACTAACAATATATACATTTTTTAAACAATTATACTAAAATAACTATATTCTTCTAATATTATACTATTTTGACTGCGATGAAGAATTATATGATTAGGAACAAAAGTTGATGTTTCATTGAAATTGAAATCTGAGTAGACCAGTCAATTTAAAAAAAAAATGATTAAAATTGCACTCTTGTAAGATGAGTACTTTATAAAATATTTCCACTTTTGTTTTTGGCAGTTTTCATTTTTCCATTTTATCTAATATTTCATGTTCTTTTAAATTTTGCTAAATATAAAAAACTTTATGTTTATATATTAAGGCATATTTAAATAAACTTATTCATATGTAAGAACAAAATAAAGAAATTTTATAAACTATAAACAATTTATAAATAACTTAATTTATAAAAGTTATTTTCTATTAGTTTCTTGAAAATTGATTTTAGCTTAAATTTTTTCATGAATACTTAAATGAAAAAATATAACTTTATTTTTATCATAAATTAAATTAAAATAATGTAAAAGTTAAGAAATAGTATTGAACCAATAAAAACAAGTTTAGATTTTGATTTAAACTGGGTTCGGAAGGGAAAACTTGTTTAATATGGAAGTTGTGCCGACACAAATGTTTGCTCAAATATTCAGCTTTATTGTTAAGAAATGCATTTTCTATCACTTTTTTTTCCTTTCAAATTAAGTTTTTATTTTTTATTAATCATATTGTGATCTCGTAACTTCAATTTTATTGATGATAATAGTTTTTTTTTTTTCAGTACACAATGGTATTTTATATTAATTGAGATTTATTAACTTTTATACATTAAATTTAAATCATAATAACTTTAAAATATCATAAAAGGAATCTAGTGTTCAGTCTAATAATTGAGGGTAGACTTAATCTCTATACCAGTGAGTTCATAATAAATACTACCAAATAGAAAAAAAGTCAAACTAATATACTTAATGTTCACTGATTCTTCTAATAAATGTTATTAAATTGGATCTGGTAATAGTTAGTACATTAATCATTAATTTCATTGCATACTCTTAATTAGGGTGCATTGGAGAGTGGTATTTTGGATGGAAGAAGAGTGAGGACAATTTTTTTTAAAATTTTAATGAATACTTTATGCAATATCTTGTGGAAATAAAAGTAAATATTACATTAAGTTTATCTTTTTTTAAAAAAACGTAAAAATTAGAAACTGCTCTTTTATAAATAAACTTCTTTACCCTTTTAGAAAAAATCTGATTTTCTAACATATATTTAAACAATGTTAGTATAAAATCAAATTATACTCTCAACCAATTTAGGATTATGAATAAACTCAGTAGCACATTTTAGTAACTTTTTCTTTTCATTGGTTAACATTTAGAGTGTGTTTAACAAACCATTGAGCTTATTTAACTAAAATAAGTTTGTCCATACGTTATCTTTTTTTTTTTTTATTAACTTGTAATTTATTTTTATAAATATTTTAACCAGGGTATGAGTTTCACACTTTCTCTATTTTTATTCCCATTGGCTTATTTGAAATCTCTTCTACTCTTTAAAAAATATTAAAAAACCTTCTTTTATTTTTTTTTTATCGTTATAATTTGAGAGGATTACTCAAAATCCCCAAATTTTAACTTTTTTTTTTTATATTATGGAATTGAAAAAAGTATTATCCTGAATGTTAAGGGACGATAAAAATAAATGTAAATGTTATATATAATCAAATAATTAATTCAATGTCATTTTTCTATACTATGCCATTTATTTTATCTATTTCTATAAAACACTTTCAGTTCAGTCGACTAGTTTTAGTGTGTAATTTTTTAGTATTTCAACTCTTTTCACCTAATTTATAAGTTTTTCAATTAATTAACTTTGGTAAACTAGCTTTTACCTTATTTTGTAAAGTAAATATTAAATAAGATTTTTTTTTAAAGAATTGAATTTTCTTTTAGAAATCAATTTTCTAATTGATAAAGAATGAAAAGTTTATAAAATAAATTATAAAATTCTTTATTTCATTATAAACTTTATTTTTCTAGAGTTTTATTCTTCAAACTCTTTCTACTGTTAAAATTTGATAAGTGAGTTGTTGTATTGATAGATTATATTCCAGGAAAGGTGTCAACTTAGATTAAAATAGTCTCTAACATATTTTTTATCATTTAGAAATATGGTTTTATTGAAATGGATATTCATGTTGTAACATGATTATTTACATATTGTATATAATTGTTGGAAAATTGAAGTATATCTATAAATGTTTAAGAACATGATATAACAAATATTTGGAATCTAATATGTTTTGAAGTTTTTAAATATAGTATATATGTTTTAATTATACTAAATTTGTGTTTTTGGATTAATATAAGCATTGGACTATGTCAAAGTAATATTTAAGTTGAGTGTAATAATCACATATACTAAGTATTATTGTTTGAACAACATCCTAGTCATTCTAGTGATGAAGTGTCTCATTCAAGCAATAACTTATGGTTTAAACGAGAAAGATGTCAAGACAATTTTTTCTCTTTTACAACACTCTACACTAAAGGGGTAAGAGATCGTTCAAGTGTTAAGGTGGGATGGTAGTGCATATAGATTTTAGAAGATGTTAAACCATACAATTATATATTCTCACTCATGTAGTAATGTGGTAACTTAAGTGTTAAGGAGATGGCGCATTTAATATTTCTTGAACTTGTCAGATTATATACCAAATTATCTTCTTGCTAAAGTGTCAATATAAAGCTTGAGCAATAAGAAAGGGTTGCTTAGGTGACCAACGAGCTCTCAAGTGAGTGAAATCAAATTAATTCTCTCTCATATAAAGCACTGCCACTCAATAAATCTTCTTTTATATGAGGAAGTAATGTTGTTCAACTGAGATAAGCTCCCTTAAGCGATGTACATATGATAATATTGTGTTTAAATATTGATATCGTTCAGTCTTTTAGTCATTCAATATTCAATAGATCTTTTTCTCAAAAAGTGGAATTTAAGCCTAACTCAACCTTACAAAACCGGCTTATGAAGTGAGATTTGCACCCATATTATAAACTATTGAAATGCCTCATCTTTAGTCGATGTGAGATCTCCAACACACCCCCTTACACCGAGACTACTCAACTCGAGCGTGGGACTATATTGTTTAAGAGTGGTCCGATAGCGGCCCGATAGCGGGTGACCCCAAGAATTGTGCTAGGATAGGCTCTAATACCATCTCAAGAAGTGGAATTTAAGCCTAACTCAACCTTACAAATCCGGCTTGTAAAGTGAAGTTTCCGTCAAAAGTCCTTATAATATTTTGTATGACTTCTCTTCTGATTTAACTTTTATTAAAGTCTTTGGTTGTGAAGCTTTTGCATCAATTTTGACTCATAATAGGACAAAACTTGATCCTCGGGCTAGACGGTGTGTTTATTTAGGTCACAAACCAGGGATCAAGGGTTCACTTCTTTATTATTTACACACCAGAGAGTTTTTTTTTATCCATAAATGTTTCTTTCAATGAAAATAACTTTTCTTTTAAGCATGTTGTGAATCATACAGATAGTGAACATTTTTTCATGCCACATTTTCCTATTTATCAAGACACTTATCTATCTTTCTTTACCTCCTCCTCACCACTACAAAACCAACAAATACCGTATATTGTCCCACAAAAAAATTATTCCTCTCCCACTACACCATTACAAAACCAACAAACACCATATATATTGTCCTACAACAAAATTATTCCTCTCCCACTTTCACAGCTCCTGATAACCTTGTACCTCCTGTTATAAGAAAATTCATTAGAAGCACTAAAGCTCCTGCTTGCCTCAAGGATTTTCATTGCAACATAGCTGCGGGTATAAAGAGCATTTAATATCTCTTTCATTGTATCATTACAACGTAGCTGCGGGTATAGAGAGCATTTAGTATCTCTTTCATTGTAGAACCCAAAACTTATGCTATCTCTTTCATTGTAGAACCCAAAACTTATGCACAGGCAGTAAAGCATGAGAACCGGAGGAAAACCATGGATGATGAGATTAATGCTTTAGTTCAAACTGGAACTAAAACACAAGGCTGATGGCTCAATTGAGAGGTTCAAAACTAGGCTCTGATACCATCTCAAGAGTAGAATTTAAGCCAAACTCAACCTTACAAAATCGGCTTGTGAAGTGAGGTTTGCACCCATATTATAAACTATTGAAAGGCCTCATCTCTAATCGATGTGGGATCTCTACCATACCTCCTTATGCCGAGACTGCTCAACTCGAGCGTGAGACTATATTGTTTAAGGATGGTCTGATAGTGGCCCGATAGCAGGTGGCCCCAAGAACTGTGCTAGGATAGGCTCTGATATCATCTCAAGAAGTGGAATTTAAGTCTAACTCAACCTTACAAAACCGGCTTGTAAAGTGAGGTTTGCACCCATTTATAAACCATTGAAAGGCCTTATCTCTAGTCGATGTAGGATCTCCAACACTTTTAAATACATCTTGCTTGATGAGTTCATCTGTCAAGATCTTCTACATGATGTAAGACCATAGTCTCATATTGGTTATTCGTCTAGCACATTGACATTTACAATACATTTAGTTGGATTGTCCAATGAATATAACATCCAAATATCGTCCAACACATTTTAGCTTAGTCTTTAACAATAAAATCATCTTGGAATGTTTATTTGGTCCATGTGTCCTGGTGGTATTTCATATGGTAGTCTTAATTCTTTATATAATTAATTTTAATTATATATGCATACTCATAATTTGGTTAGACTTTTAACATACTTGTAGTATTTGTTATCATCAAAACTCTCATGACTCTCTTATTATAAGATCTTCTAAGAGATTTTTTATCGTTCAATGACTTAACAAGTTGATGTGTGAGGTTCTTACAAAGTAGGTATAATGAAGATGATTTAATCTCATGTTGAGAATTTTGATGATAATAAATATAACCAAGAACTGAAATAATTATTTCTTATTATAATATCATTAAATATATTCACATATTGGTAATCATCTTTTAATAAAATTAATGATAAGTAAGTAGTTTAAAGTAGAGTCTTATATACTTAAATAAGATCAGACAATTTAATAGTCATAACATATTGCAATGCATTTAATCTTATTTTAAAATCTTATGTTTACTTAAAAGATTAAACCTTAATGGTAATCACACTACTTAATTTAATTAATAGTTTAAAAACAACATCCAAAACACATCCTTTTATAATTAAGCAAATTATATTTGAATAAATATTTACAACAATTCTATTTATGCAATACATGGAAAAATATATTTGAAATAATAAGAATGCTTGTCATACAATGCTAAAATGATAAAAAAAACATATTATTTTGTGATATTATATGTTATGCTTTGTTTTTATTTTTATATTAAGCACAACAATAAGAAGAAACACAACTTTCTAAGTATAAACACAAGAGAGAATAATCAAGTTAATTCAATCAATTATGCACATCAAGATTAAAGAGAAATGATATACGAAATATTAAAAAATATATCAAGATGAAGATTGCTCTACAATGGTTACTTTATTAAACAATTTTAAATACAAGATGAAGATGAGTACGAAGAACACATTCTAACACAACTATAGTTCCACATTCTTAAAAAAAAAAAACCTAAAAGCATGTATTCATTATCTTTGTAAGGTTGGGGAGAGAAACCTTGTAATATCCTTCACTTTGTCAAGTTACAATCTTTTAAGGAAACCTTCATTCTATATCTTCTCAACAAGAGTTATTCCTAAGTTCATCTTATTAATTGTTATTTATAGTAAAAAAATGTCAGTTAAGAATACTTAGAGTTTTGATAATCTCATTAAGAAATTAAGAGAAGATGTCTTGTGATATCCAAATATGACATATATACTTGATTCCCAATGAGTTTTTTATTAGTAAAATTTTTTAAATTAGTATATTTCTATGTATTATTTTTTATTTGTTAAATGATTCTTTTAGATGGTCTAGTATTCTCATAAAGAAAGAACCACCTTAACATAATTATAAAATAATTATAAAAGATAAATATTCTTTCTCCGTGACGGATGATTTATTATATCCACTTCATAGTGGCATAATATTCTCCCAAACTCATTTGGAATATAAATACTGTTAGACTATATTAGAAAGTTGATGATATAAAAAATTAAATATTTAAATTATGAATATATAATGATATCATTTAAAGTGATTAATTCTCTAATCATATTTATCAATTATATGAATTTGATCCTTCTGGCCATACTTAAATCGTGATTATATTCATTAATGATATATGAATACGTTCTAATAGTCATCAACAACATGATGTACACTTGATTACGTTTTTAAGTGTCTTAAAAGAAAAGCAATTGATGTTCCATGTTAAAAAGATCCGAATAAAATATGCAAAAACTAAATTATTAATCACTATAAAAACAAAAATATTGAAATTGTTAAGAATATTCGAATCAGACGGTCAAAGTCTAAATAATTTGATAACTCCTTTATTATAAATTAATCACTCTTTCTATTTTAATTTTATTTTTTTATTTTTTTATTTTAAGTTTTATTTCACACTGTGTTCTTGTAACGAAAAAAGAGTACATGTCTCGATCCTCTCGAACAAACAATAATTTTTATTATCTTTATTGTGCATTTCATTTTTTTTAACCACGTATATCTTTCAATCAATAATTTCTTTCAGTTTTTTAAATAATAATAGTTAAAACTGAAGAAATATTACAATTTTAATTATTAATTGAACATTCAAAATATAATTTTGTATTAAAAATGTACATATCATCATTTTATAAAAGATGTATTCGGCACAGTACACAACAAAAATATAAAGTCTTCAAGGGCCATTATCATGTTCCATAAGAAAAGAAATTAAGAAATTTGCACGAGGATAGACCAACCACGTAACCTAATCTTGTGTTTAAAAGAGTTTTTCGACGGAAACTTATAAGAGGAAACCAAAGCAATAAGATAAAATTAATTTTTTTCATAAACTAAAAGTTAATTTATATAAAAAGTAATTTGTAGTAACTCTTTTATAAACTATCTAACTTTTTATTATTTATATATAAATTAATATTAAAAATAAATTTTGATTTACGATTTTATTTTTCATTTTTCCCTAAATATCTTTACAGAAAATCCTATATAAAAGGACGTAATATAAAAAAAACAAGATAATTATGCATAAAGACTCAAAAACATTTAAGTTTTTTAAAATGTTCAACCACACACACATGGTGGTGTGTGAAATGATTGAGATTAGTTGCATTGAAGGTATCTTTTATGTCCGAGGGTGGGTTGACGAGTAGTGTTGGTTTAGGGAGAACTTTCAAGGATATTTCCTTATTGTTTTCGACTTTGCCAAATAGCTCTTTGAATAATTCACTACTTTGGATTTAAGTCTTTCTAACTCATAAAACATACATTTCATAATTATTCCATATAATCCTTATATTACCGGAAATCAATGAAGTATTAAGCAAGCATTTATGTATCAACAAAGTATAGTTATAAAATGTTGTGATGTAATAACAGTTTTATTAAAATAAAGTCTGATATCATGTATTAAAAAGCGAGTTTAAGGTTAATTTAAATTACAAAACTAGTTGTAAGGTAAAAATTACCATACTTATATATTATAGATTGGTTTCATGTCTAGTCGACAATCTTAAACACTGTCATAAGATTTGAAGAAAAAAAGAAAAGGAGATAAAAATCCAGAGAAGAAGATAAGAATCCATGTACTAGGACAGCACACAATAATCAAAGTATATTTGACATAATGAATTATTCACAGTTTTCTGAATTCATAATACAAATGAATGAATAGTGTATGTATTTAATCCCTTTTAGTTGGAGAATGAAATTTCCATATACATGAAATTTGAAGCTGAATTCAGACTCTATGGAGTGTTCCAAGACCCAGAATCCTGAAGAATAAATGAAACTGAATGGATAAACTAAACCTCAACTGTTTTCTGGTTGATGGCAATGTATCTCCACCTCTCTTTCTCCACAAAGTCAGCATCTAGGAATCTAGCAACAAAAGCCCAAAGCTTATAGACATCTTCAAAATTAGCAATGAAGCCTAATGCAGCAGTAACCACAGTGATTCCAACACTATCTTTCTTCTTGTTGGTTCTTGTTGTCACCACTTTGGTTTGTAGGACTTTTCCCTTCTCTTCTGCATACTTATCTGCAAACCAAATATGATGCAGGAATGCATAGCTGATAGAGATGTTGCTTCTATCAGCCAGTTTCTGGACAAGCACAGGCTCAACCCTTTCACCTTTCCAATCGAATATATTGAATGCCAAAGCAGGCCCTCTATCAAATTTCACCTTTGGACCATAAATCTTCACCAAAGGAACCCCTTCTGTATTGGGATGCTTAAGCTTCAACATAGAGTTTACCAGCCAGTTAATAAGGTACCTTGACCTGTTAGTGATGAGAATCAAGCCCAAAGAATCCGTTTGGTCTAAGCACCCACATTGGAAGCTGCTACTTTCTTGGACATTACTTTTCTCAAGTGTCTGAACTGGCTCTTGTATGTCCTCAATTTCAGGAGCTTTTAGATTTGAGTCAGTTGGTTCTCCTTCTTCAACTATTTCAGATTGTTCAGTTTGCATTGGAGGTGAGAAAGATGACAAAGGAAATGGTTTATCTTCATGTGGCGATTTAGGTGTTGTATTGTGTATAAGTTGTAAGTCAGTGCCAGAAGAATGATCTGATAATTGATGAGGCTGCTTTTCTGGTACAAGGTTGACAATTCCTGCTGAAGGGGAAGATTCCAAGCTGGAAATGGCAGATTTCTTAATGAAAAGGCATCCAAATCCAGAAGGGTTTTCCCCAAAGACCTTATAGAAAGAGCAGATAAGAAAGTCAGGTTGAAAGAGAGAGAGGCCAAAGCAGTCCATTTCTTTTGGCCCCAATGCACATGCATCAACCAACACATGCCATCCATTCTCCTGTGCTATGCTCATCCACAGATAAGGATATCTTGCTCCTGTCACTCTTGAACTAAGTGGGAAAACAAAAAGGCCTTTTCTTTTCTTCTTCTTTCTCTTACTCTCAATCATCTTCCTCAACTTTGTGGTCTGAATCCTCAGCCTAGGCCATGAGAACTCTGCTGACACGGTCCTGGCGCCTCTCTTCTCTGAGGAACTAATCATTGCTTCCGCCGCCTCACTCTCATAGTCATAAACTGTCAGAAGCCTCCTACTAGTTTGGAACTGGTATGATTCTGCCACAAGTTTGAAAGCCGAGGTTCTGTTTGCTGTGAAAACCATAAAGTACTCATTTTCTGATATGTTAAGGAAACTCATGATTCTCTTTCTCATTGCACCCTCAAATTCCGAGTCTTGCCCCCCATGAAGCAACAAAGTCTTCAAGCTACCAGTCTTGCAGTAGATGCTAAAGAACGGAATATCTGAGTAATTAGGCTGCAATTGGGGTGTTTGAGGAACTGAAGATGAGGGTAAATGGCTTTTTGATGTGTCATGATGTTGAAGCTGAGAGTAAGAGAAGAGGCCAATGCCAATGTAATCAAGACATGTTTGGTTGGAGTGTGACAAGTGGAAATAGTCCTTGGCTCTAACATAGTCAACTTGTTCAGTGTCAGAATACTGAGGGTACACTTTGGTGAACTCATTGAATGCTTCATGAAGTGATGGAAGAGACTCATGGTTGGTGAATTGAGTGTTTGGAAATATAGATGATGTTGTTGTGACTGCAAAACTGTGTCTCCACTCTGCAGAACTGTTCCTGTGTTTTGGAGTTCTGTTGTGTGTTGAAATTGGAGAGTTGAAAAATGGGGTTGTGCAGCTGCAACAACATTGAGGACACGTTTGGGAGGCCTCATTAAGAGTCTTCATTTTCTTTTGTTGTTTCACTCTAAGACAAGTTTGGTATATATGTAATAGTTTCACATTTCAACAGCTATTGCTTATTGGACTTCTTGATGCTTTGTGCCATTCGGCATATGAGAAAAGCACATAAAGATAATAACAGAATCTCTATGCTTTTTGTTTATAATATTTTTGGTTTGGATTTAGCTGGCTGATACGGCAATGTATGATGAAAGTTGAAACTATCGAAAGGGTCATGTCAAGTAATCAAATTTGGACTTGGTCTTGCATAGTTTGCTTTGCCTAGTTGACATGTTAATACTTACTAGCCAATCAATCTGAACCGTGTAATTTGGTCTGCTGATGGTAATGTGTATATGATTTTGAAAATTACCTTTCAAGAACTGCTTAAAAAATTTGTATATTTCTTGTTGCACGTAATTGAAGTGTTTGCTAAGTTGTACTTTGGTGGATTGCACCTTTCTCTTCCCATACCAATTGTTTTTGTTCTTTTGGTCAGTCTGATTTATCCATTTGTATTAAATTATTGCAATTGATCACCCTTATAAAATCATGCATTTGACATAGGCAAATATGAGAAGAAATATATTTAAGATTATAATTATATAATCAGAGACCAAGACACCAAATTCTAGAGAGTAATATTAGAAATGAGATCATGATTCAGTCATCAATGAATAGCTAAGATAGGAACCAGAAAAAAAAGGATTCATAGTTTTTTGTTTTGTGATAAGAAGTAATTTGGTGATGTTTTGTTTGGTAGTGTTGTGTGGAGTGGAAGCAAAAAGTGGTCTTTGTTTAAGTTGCCATTATGTAAGGCTGAGAGGTTCAATTTCAGAGAAAGGGAAGTGAGATATTGTCCTATTAAATAAAGCACTTTTTATTTTATTTCTTTCTGTTGAAGTTCAACATAATTTTATTTCCTGAAATTTTCTAACTTTTGTGGTTAGCTCTTAAAACAATTTTTATTTATGTTTTTATCCTATTCTTCTTGCCATTCCAATTAGTCACTGTATAAAGAAGTTTCCAAAAATAATCATATGTATTTTTTTTTATAAATTACATTTTTTATTCATCATTCATTCATGATTATATTAGACTAGTAGAAAAGAGATTTAAACCATAGCTTTTTTCTAAAATAAAATTAAATGTAAATATTCCGTTGGATGACACTGTTAAGATTCTTATTATACATCAGTTTTAATATTGTTTTAAAAAATCAGATAAAAAACATTAGACAATTTGTTTCGGGAATTTAAAAATATTAAACCTAGGTATATTTTATATATGAATTGTATCTTTTTATAGGAACCAAATAGAACTATTATAAAATTTTTTATAATTTTTTTTATATATACTTAAGAATTTTCATAAACTTTTGATCTTTTATATTAAGTGATATTTTCAATACTAGGGTTGAATTATTATTATTAATTTGTCTGGATAAAGCTTGCATTATTGAATTATTAAGGTATGACATGATGAGTGTAAAGGCATATTTATGGAGAAGAAGTCAGGACAAGGGGATGAATTTGAGTTATCTTATATAAAGTGTATGCAATTATTGGAAAAAAGAAAAAATATTGCATGCTATACAACAACTAATTATTGGATGTGGGGACAAACCAAAATATTGTATTGATTTCTACAACTTTAAAATAATGTTTGATTAATGAAGTCATATTCTTTTAGATTTCAATTATCAATTTTAGAATATGATATTGATCATATTCATAGATAAAAAAAAAAGTAAATCAGGTTTTATAGATACACATTTGAAAAAAAAAAAAAAAAAAAAAAACTTAAAATATTAAAAAAAAAAAAAGAAAGAAAGAAAACTTATACTAATTAAAATTCTAATTTCTCAAAAATAATTCTCACATACCATTATCTCAGGAATATCACGAAAATAATGAGAATGATTTCCAAAAATTAGAAAAAATGAAAAAAAAATAAATAAAAAATTAATTAGATAATGAAATTATAAATAAATGACTAAATAATTAAAACTCTATTCTGTAAACTTAATATAACATAGAAGTTTAATATTTATTATTTTCTAAAATTATCTTTACTAATTAGGTAAAAATCGAAAACCAATCTAACAACAATCATATTGTATTTTTATACTGAAATCGTTTTTAGTAACTCCTTAATTAATATGTTTAAGATACTTGCGTCAGGTATCCTTCTCTTCCTCGTAATTTCGTCGTCATCGTCCACTTCTATAAAGTTGCAAAATATGAGAAGCAATTATTTTTTATTATAATGTAAACAAAGCCATGCATTGCACGATATTTGGCCCTTTTAAAAATAAAAAATGACGTTTGTGGATGACGCTGGTCCTTGTGGAGGACCATTCCAAAAGCTTGCCACTTTGCGTGGCAAAATTTGACAAGTTACTAATATTTTATTAATTTTAAAATAGTTCATTTTTAGCTGTCCTTAATGGTTTTTATTTTAACTTTACGAAGGTGTTCTTTTTATCGATGTTAATCATGTTTATGGTTTAGATAAAAGTATATAATTATTTGTTAGAAACTTTACACGTCTAATAATATATGTTAGAAATTTTATAATTTCAATTTATTAATGTGAATTACATACGATATTCAGTATTTATAGTTAAGTGAGTTCAATTTATCTATTTTAGTGAATCTATTTGCATAGCCAACAGACGACAGTTTGAGTATCATGAGGAAACTAGATTATCTTGTTTAGAAAATATAAAACTTTAATAGGTTAAAACTTCACTGTTCTAGCTCCCAATACATTAAACCAACAAACACTTTCTTCTTTTTCCATTTCATTAGAAACATCAAGTATTGTCTAATTTCTTTTTTTTTTTGTCACGTACTGGTATCAAAGTCAATATTATTTGGTTATTTTCTTTTCAAAAACTTATATTAAATATTATTTTTTTCTAAACCCTTTTAAGGTTAGAAAATGATAAAGAAATGATTACGCCTAATAATTTTTATATTATTTTATAACTTTTTAGACTTTCATTTTCGTATTTTTTATTTTTTTTTTATAAAGGGTCTTTTTCTTTGCTTTTATTTATTTTAGTAATATTCATTGTCTAATGTTTGATATAAATATAGATAGTCATCGTATTATGTTTGTTAGTGTTGATGGTCATTATATTATGTTTGTTAGTGTTGATGGTTATTATATAGTGTTTTGTGTGGAAAAAATATATTTGGTGTACGCTTTCTTGTTTGACTGTCTAATGTTTGAGTACACGGTCCTCGTTTGATTATCTATTTTTTGATCCAGTCTCTTATCTTTTTTGCTTTTTATATAAGCATGAATTGATTTTTTTTGTAATTATGTAAATAATATTTGATGCTTTATTACTCTCTCCATTTTTTTTTCTCTCTTTTCTTTTCTTTCTTTGCTTATTTTTAGTTTTAGCTTCTTTCGGCGTCATGGGTTTTTCTAAGATGGTATTAGATCTCTTCTCTTAAATAACTATGTTACACCTCTGACCCTTTATTTTTCGTTTTCGAAGTTCTATATTTTGTTTCTTTCTTAGCTTTTGGTTTTTGTTCTCTTATTCTTCTTCTCTTTTTCTTAATTAGGTATGACAGAGGAACAACCAATGCAAAGTTTTTTTATCTTCATCCTAATGAGTACACCTCTTGTGTTCACCAGTTCTTGATTCTACAAATATCATTTTTAGAGTAGATCAATTGTCACTACTTTGAGTGTGAAGAACAAAATCAAATTCATTCTTAGAACCACTACTCGACTAGCAAAGACTGATCCTACCTTTTCTGTCTAGAATTGCTCATGGCTCGTTCACTCTATATATGTTCCTATAAGACAATATGGATAGATATAGCGATTGACATCTAGAATGATCTAAAAGCAAGGTACTCGCAAAGAGGTCTTTTGTGCATCTTAGATTTATAGATGGAGGCTTCTTCCTTAAGTCAATGTGATCTTTCCATTATAGAATATTTTACAAAGTTGCGTATTATTTGGGATGAGCTTAACAATTTTAGACCGGATCTAATTTGTACTTGCCAAAGTAAATGTGTTTGTTATGTCTCATCCATTATTTCTAAGAGAAAATAAGATGATCAAGCCATGTAGTTTCTTCCTGGCTTGAACGATCAGTATAACAACGTTAGAGCACATGTGCTTCTTATGGAACCTATACTACCCATAGCAAAAAAAAATTCTTTTGTGATGCAACAACAACATCAATTAGCTAGTAATGTGTTTAGATCAATGGTAGGCTAAAATATCACAATTCCTTATTGAACGTTCTATGTTTATAAAACATATCGATACCTTTACCATTGCTCTTCCTGTCTTTGTGGATGACATTGTGCTTGTTATAAATGATTATGAGGAAATCACTCACATAACAACTATGTTGGAACAACATTTCAGGATAAAAAATTTAGGTGACCTCACATGTTTTCTAGGTCTTGAAGTAGTTAAGAACGAAACAATTGTTCATCTTAAGATTTGTCTCTACATTTTGTCATCATTTAAGGTTTTAGAGAGAATTTGAAAATACTTCGTAATGACTTCTCTTCTTTCTTCAAAATAAATAAGTATAGGAAAATTATTCATAATAATAAATGTTTTCACAAAATTATTTATGCATAAGAAGAAAAACATTTTAGTTCTATTTTCTCTTTTGTACTAAAAAATATATACATTCCATAAAGTTTTCTACTTTTTTTTTTTAAATACAATGTGAGATCAGTAATAGGTCACATATAAGTTGAATATTTAAATTTTAATTTTCCTGTTAAGAATAAAATTTTTAATGTTTCTTAAATAAGCTCCTAACCTAACGTGTGATAGAAACAAATTAAATCCAAGAATGAGAGAATTTAGAAGTGCTTACTTGGAAGTATTTGTTTAAAAGAGAAAATAAAAACAAGAAAGGGAAGATTAATATGGTGGTACATAGATTTGACAATACTGAACGATACAGAAGGAAATAAAAAATAACATGAATGACTTAAATAATGAAAGAAACTAATAAGCTTGTTAGAGAAAAGATAATGCTAAGAAAATAACTGAAAGAAGATTTCTAGAAAGTGTTGTTACATAATCTTAACGTTGAAAAGAGTACAATCTTAATTTTAACATTGATCACAATAAATAGGGTTGCGAGAAGTGATGATTGTGAGACTTAAGATCATCAGGGTTAGGATCACGAGGCTTAGGGTTGTCAAAGTTGGGAAAATTCAACTTATAATTAGGGCTTTTTATTTTTAGGGAAGAAGCTATAAAGGGTTGGAGGAGCTCCAACTTCCATTTGCTAATTGATTATGAAGAAGTTTCTTTAGAATTGTCGATGGGAATAAATGATTTGAAGGTGGTGAGCTTTGTCAATGTTAAAAGGAAGGAGTGAGCTTAAGGTAGAAATGTTAAAAAGAAACTCTAAGTTAGGACAATTTTGGTAGTTATAAGAAAAATATTTTATATATGTTTTACCAATTTTTTTATATATATAAAACGATAATATGATGTAAGATCAAATTACTTATGTAAGATAATATATAAAACCAATTTTATATATGTAAGATCTATATGTGATTTAAATTACTTATGAATCAAATTAATCATTCTTACTAATTATTTCTCTCAAAAATGGTTTGTGCTTCATGGAGCAATAAATTTTACCAACTACTTTTTTATGTAATTATTTTATATTTATTTACATATATTCTTATCCTTAAATAAATATTATTAGATAAATCAAACATTAGTTCCGAATTTTCTGTATCTAAATATTAATATACAAATTAAATATCAATGAAAAAATATAAGAATTTTTGTAGTAATTATAATTGTATTTGATAAAAAAAAAGGCATGATATTATAAATAGTAGAAAATGAGTTAGTCAAAATTAGAAATAAAATTTAATTTTGATAGTATTTAGTGGTGTTTATATTTTATATGTTTGGTTCTTGAGAACTTGTAGTGGTCTAACACGAATAAATAATGTGATTAAATTTCCTTTGTCATAATGACATTTTGCTGTATTAGAAATAGAATTTGAACACTCTCATTAGTTAAAAAAGGTTTGGCTACTCGATTTTTTCAAGAAGTTTCAATCCATAAATATTCTCAAACACCTTTATGGTATCTAACGAGTCAATCAACTCTAAAATTATATAAAACACATATTTTTTGAAGTCCTTTTCCAACAAAGTTTATATTTTTATGATTAAATCAAAGTTGTTAAATTCTAATTTCGTCACTTCTTAACAAGTATTTGCAAGAGAATAAATAAGATAAAATAATTGACTTTTTCTATTAATTAATATGACTCATTTATAAATTAAAAATACGCTTTCAAAAATGTAAAATAAAAAATTATATAATAATTAAAGTGTATAATTTAAGTTTAATTTATAAATAAACTTCAATTCATTTATTTTTTTATATAAATATTATTGATAAGTTTATCTAAAAATTAAATCTAAATTATTTCTCTTAACACGCATATTGTATTGTGTGAGAAAGAAGTTGAAACATTATAGAAAAAAAGTGAAAACATAGGGAAAGTTGAGTCTTTTCACTTTTACGTTAGACAATTCTGATCCTAACGATAATATATGTTTGTATTGTTTGATTAAACACAACCATTACCAAAAATTACATTAAAAAAATCGTTTGAAACTCTTAAATGATGTTATAAGTCTATGTACTACCAATTTTACATGATTTAAAGAGTTTAAGAACTAAGATGGATTAAAATTTTGAATTAAGACTAAAAACAAAAATCTGAAATGAAGGGGAAAATAATATTAAATATGAAATTTATTATGGATTTGATTTTTTGGTAAATAGCTTAAACATAAATTATTTTTAACTAAAATCAATTTATGAAATTGAAGCTACGCAAAATTATGTTTACAAATCAAAATAAAGTTTATGAATAGTCACTTAAAAACAATTATATCGTTAATTGTTTGATTAAATTAAAATCCATTACTCCATGTGCTATGATGTCCTCCAAAGCTGTCGTTCAGATTTTAAAATAGTAATTGAATAGTTTCAATTAAAAGTAAAAGCAATTATCTTTAATTATTTTATTATTTGCTTACTGGAGAAAAAGACATCCTGTGTTGCATTTCTTTGATAGAAGAAAGATAATAAAATAAAAATGAAATAAGAAATAGAAAATTAAAAGTAGCTTTATAGTTTGAGAAAGATAATAAAATAAAAATGAAATCAGAAATAGAAAATTAAAAGCAGCTTTATAGTTTCTTGTTATCCTTACTCGATAAGTATATAAATTTCCAGTAGCTGTCGTCTTGTTTGAGTAAAGTAAAATCATTATTTATTACAAGTGGTGCTATTGTTATAGAATAGATTACAATATTATTGTTATACTTTTTCTGTTAAGATAAAGTTAAAAAAAATAAAGGTTTATTGTGTTTGAAAGTAATAAATAAAAATTAGAAAATTGTATGTAATTTTAAGATATCCCATATATATTTATAACACATAATTTAAATATATACAACTAAAATCAAAATACACAATATACGATATACAATAAGAGAATTATATATATATATATATATATATATATATATATATATATATATATATATATTATAATTAAAATTTGACTTAATTAAATTTCAAGTTCTTAATAAATTTCATTTAAGTCTTTATTAAATTTTGTTAGTTTACTGAATATTTAAAATTTTATATTTTTTAATTGAATTTTTGTTATTTAATTTTTTTCTGTTAAATAAGGAATAATAGTTCAATTTTATATTTTCAACTGAATCTTTATTTTTTTTTTTGTTAAATAACGTATAATTGTTATTTTTTCCAATCACTTTATTTATTTATCTTCACATGTTAAGAAACGTGGAGTTTTATGATTAATATAAAAAAAATTTGTAATTAATATTATTTTATTATTTTCAATGAACACATTAGATAATGAGATCATCATTTTTTTTATGACTTTTAATTCTTACCTACAGAGGTTAAGGGGTTGTTCCGTTATTATAATTGATGGGATATTTTTGTTACTTAACATGTTTTTCATTAAAATAATAAAAATCTCACATTGAGATGAAACCATTCTTGTTATCCAGTACGTTTCTAATTAAAATAATAAAAATCACTCATCATACCCAATTAACTAAAAAAGTTAAATGGTAGAGACTTAATTAAAAAATATAAAAAATTTGAGTACTCAATAAAAAATATTATTAGACACTCAATTAAAAATATCCAAATTTAACGGAGACTTGAAACTTAATTAAAGTTTAAAATTTATGTATCTCATCAAATCTCCAAACTTAATATTTACACAATTCATCAATAACATGATAATACATTCCTAGTTACTATTTATATCTAAGTATGCATCTCATATTACTATAGTTATTACTTACAAACATCACAACAACTTTAATCTTAACACAATGTAAGATTTTTACACAAATAGGAGAATGTCACTTGAGTTGTGAGTATATCGCTTAAGCCACAACTTACATAGCTTGAGCAACATCTTTACATGAGATATACTTTAAGCATCATCTTAATACTTGAATGATATTTAAAGGGAGAAGAGAAAAGTGATACAACCTCTTCTTCGCTTGAGCGAGAATTGGTGTTAAAATGTCAACAATCCAATGTACAAATAATCAACATTGACTCTCCATTGTTCAAGTGTCATATCATCGTTTGAGTGATCTCTTAAGTGACATCATAGTCTTTTCATCACCTTGACTTATCATAATCTCATAAGTGACATCATGTTGTTTGAATAATTAAAGTTCCTAAGGAGAATAGACACAACATATCTCTTGCTCAATCCTTAAGCCAACTTGAGTGAAGAGATCAATCACTTGAGTGACAAGATGGACATTGTAGTGACTAAATAAACACTTGAGTTGTTTTTGTACCCTTAATGAATACTACCTCTTTTCAGAGCATATGGATACAAAGATTATTATAGAAGGAAACTAATATCAATTATGTGATTGGATCAAATTGTTAGAAGGAAATAAACATTAATTATTTGATTTTGTCTTTATGACAAGAATTAAATTATCATCCATTCTATTTATTTTTGTTTTATGACAATATCAGGTTGTAATATTTTCCTTTATTTTCTTTCTTTAGCTATACCTATACCTAGAATGGGTACATTACTTGTACATATTCACAGCTCTTCGTTTTTCGTCAATACATAGAAAAAACAAACTCTCACATCCTTCATTCATTTTTGTTCATCTCTTTATTTTCATAATATGATATTAGAGTTCTAGTTTGAGAGCTCTGGTTGCTACATTTATCATGGTCGAAATTGTTGATCCATGACAAGATTTTAGTTCACCCTTATCATGTTAGTTCTCAGCAACATATGATTTGTTCTCTCGGTACACAACAAGATAGACAAATTTTTTGTGATTAGTCAAAGGCAATGATTGATACTAACAAAAGTAGTTATGAAAGACTTGGGTGGCTCAAGGCCCAAGCAGGTAAAACAATCGCTTTAGGCCTCAAGGTCTCAAAGGCCTCAAAAAAATTTAATATGTTTTAGGCCTCAAGGTCACAAAGGCCTTAATATGTTTTAGGCCTCAAGGTCACAAAGGCCTAAAAAAAATTTAATATGCTTTAGGCATCAAGGCTATTTTAACTGACTTTAAGTTTACATTGGTGCTATAAATATTATTTAATGACTTTAAATTTATATTGGTACTATGAATACTATTTAATGAATAATATTCTTAAAACTTTCTTATAATAAATTAATAATATTTAAAAAAAATTGAACAGTCAAGGAATCTTTCTCAAAACTTTCTAATTTATCTTTTCCCTGTATTCCAAGGGATTGATATCATCTTTTTATATGTCATATCATGGTTTGACTCTTCCACTTCTCTCATTCTTTCTTCACTTATCTCTTTTCTTCCTCTGTCTGTTTGTTCCTTCCATAATATTAATTTAACTTATTTTCAATTTCAAATTTCTTTCATTTCATATTCCATCATTCTATAATGTGCATTTATGCCCTGTGTTTACTTGGAGACTTTGAGCAGCAGATTGATTGAGGAAAAGTTTGTGTTCACTTTGTCTCCTTTTGAGTGCATCAATATTAGGTAATATGAGATTGATCAATTGATCCCAATTTTTTTTTTTCATTATTGTTTTTTTTCATTATTGTTTAATTAATCTTAAAATAATTTGTGTAGATTCAAGGAAGAGAATTTAAAAGTTACAAATTATATTTAAAGACATACCAAAGGACGGACAGGATCGAAAGACATAACATAATAGGAGACTTGAGATTCTCTGATCAAATTTATTGTCTTGACAATCAGGTTTTATCTTTTTAACTTAGATTTATTTTATATACTTATAAGTTATATTCAGTGTGATATATATTACAATTTTTAATTTTATATAAAAATATATAAATATGACAACTATAAAATTTGAATCAGGTCATTCAAAACTTCAAGAAAACAAAGAGTTGAACTTTTTGTTGAATCACAAAAAGGGGCTATTTATAAAAATAAACAAAAAAATAAATTAGAAAATACAAGTGAGTCTTCTTTGAATGAAAAGTATTAGAAACATGATAATTTATTGGATCTTGATGGCTTAAATTTATTTTCAGAATTAAATATCTTAAAGGAGATTATAGGATTGGAAAAT